>ERZ827440.3590-NODE-3590-length-11574-cov-3.223804_pt1 | contig 11574 bp, 10 predicted proteins | sample MGYA00519774_ERZ827440 | MGnify/ENA primary metagenome ERZ827440 (study PRJEB31778, sample SAMEA3449302) | human gut metagenome | biome: human gut; feature: human-associated habitat; material: faeces | place: United Kingdom | collected 2010/2012 ... | reverse complement strand
CACGCCGATCAGCGTTGCACGTTTGCTCACCGTATAGGTATCCTGACTGTCCGTCTTATACAGAACATCTCCCGCCTTAAGCACGGAAGTATCCATGTAATACACGCCTTCCGTCTCATCATAGCTATAGGCATCCGTCTCCACGAATTCACTGGATATATTGCCGTTTTCCAGATAGCACTGTCTGATGACACCCTGGGTCCCCGTGTTTTCATCCATCGAAACGAAGTCTTCGTCGATCAGGAAAAATTCTTTCTCCACAATAGAGGAATTCGGGATCTTCAGTCCCGTCTCATCGTTTAAGATCAGCTCAATATCCAGGAAACGATCGGATACAAATGTTACCATAGAATTGGTAAAGGTAAGAGACAAAAAAGTGTTCCCGTCACTTCCGGTGAACAGCTTTGCCTGCCCCCAGGATTCATACTGGTTCTTCAGAAAACGGACCTTTACATAATCTTCCTGCTGGATCTGGGCACCACGTTCCGCATCTATGGGGATCACCACAGACCAGTTCTCATCGGTAGACAGCTTGTACACTGGATCTCCCACTGCCATAAGTTCATTACCCAGCATCTGTTTTTTCTCGTAGTCCTTATGATCAAAAACAGCCTCCGTCACACCTTCTACCGTCAGGCCTTCATAGCCATCCGTCCAATAAGCTACGATTCCCGTGGTGGGTGCATAGCAAAAATTGACAATATTGGCTGTTGAACCGCCGTTTTCATTTTTTATGCTTTGCAGCATATTTACATTTGCCAGTTTTAATACCGTATTTTTTAAAGAATATTTAAAATCATAGGTACTTTCATAAGTAACATCATCATACCCATGCATAAAATTCACAATTTCATTTCGGAACTCGGAAAGTTCCTGATTACTCAGGGTGTTTTCCCCAAGGCTGGCATCTTCTAATTCCTGACTCAGCCGTCCGGTCTCATCAACAATATATACCGTATCTCCCTTAGCGACACGCTCTCCCTCTCGCGCATAAAAATTCACATACCCTGCAGTATCCGTGTTGACTACCTCTTCTTTGCGGATGGCAATTCCTCTGTAAATATTATTTGTAGCAAGAGAGCCTTCTGTTACTTCATAACGGACAATGTGATCTGTCTGAAAATACATGATCACACAAATGATCACATAAATAAAAATGGCACCAAAAATAAGCATGCCGATATTAAGGTTCAGAGGTTTTCTGTATTTTTTTACTTTATTCTGTCGTTCTGCCATCAGGAAACCTCCTTTACACTTGAGAAGCCCCGGTTGGCATCCGAGGCTTCTCATACGTGAAAATTATAATACGTTTTCTTACAAAGATACGATGATCTTATCCTTAACAGCCTCCGGTAATTCGGATTCATCCATCGATACGCTGAGGATAAAATCTACCTGGAAAAAATCGCTCATTTTGTCCAGCTTCTCAATCACAGCTGAAATATCTTTGCCTTCCAGTACTGCAATCTTCAGAAAGCTGTCAAAATACATCTGTTCCAGATCATGATCCTGAGAAATGATACCGCACACGAACCCTAAAAATTCGTCCGCATTCTCGATCATATAACGGGAAACGTCGATCAGACGCACCTTGTTGTTCAGTTCATACATATGTTTCGTACTTTTGTCCAGATATACGATACTGCCCGAAATATCCTTTACCTCGCTGTTTACTTTGTCCAACAGCTGCTTTGTCTTGCCCTTACCCTTTTTGCCTACAATCAACTGAACCATTGGTGTAACCCTCCTGTCGTAAAATTTATAGGAATTCACGCAACCTATTTACTTTATTATAGTTTATATACCCTTAAAAAACAACATCTATTTGTTGATTTGCTCCAGCAATTGTACCATCTCAGGATATAGGACATCGCTGGCCGATGAATTCAATATAACGGATATATACGGTGCGCCGTTCACATCTCTGGACAGCAGAATCAGGCAATGTCCGGCCGCATTGGTCGTACCGGTTTTACCGCCGATGACGGTAATATTTTCCGGTGCATTGAAGTCACCTTTCAAAAAACGGTTGGTATTATTCACCGTAAGCTCTTTTGCCTTGCCGTCCTTGTCGTAGAAGGTTGTCTGATAAGAAGTCATATGAATGATTTCATTAAAAGAATCATATTTGATAGCTTCATTGAAAATCAGGTAAAGGTCATATGCGGTGGTAAAATGATTGTCATCCGAAAGTCCATGGGGATTGGCAAAGCTGGTGTTAGTCGCCCCAAGCCGCATAGCCTCTTCGTTCATCATTTCCACAAAATGATCCACACTTCCGCCAACATTTTCCGCAATCAGCATAGCTGCATCATTGGCCGAATACATTAAAAGAATATGTAATGCCTGATCAAGTGTCATAGTATCTCCGGACTTCAGCCCGCACAGCTGGGCCCCGGATTCATTGATCTTCACGGAATCCGTAGCTGTAAGCACCGTATCCAGGGATGCGTTTTTCAGAGCCACCAGTGCAGTCATCACTTTGGTAAGGCTGGCCGGATATAATCTTTCATGTGCATTTTTGGAATACAACACTTCACGGTTGTTCACATCAAACAGCACTGCCGCGGATGCCTGCGTCATATCCACGCTTCCATCCCCCATTCGGTCTTCCGTAACCACACAGAGATCCGATGCAAACGCATCTGCTTTCCCGGTGCCGGTTCCCGCCAGCACATTAAAGCTGCTGACATTGGAATTTACATTGTACGGAAATGTATAGGAAATATTGCCGCAGCCTGTCAGCAGAAACACGCAAAGTAACGCAGCTATGCAGGAAAATCGTATTCTGCAAAATCTATTTATACATTTCACGCCACTCTAAATCTCCTCTGTCTAAGGACTTGATCAACAGTTCAGCACTTGCCAGATTTGTTGCCAGTGGAATATTATGCATATCACAGAGACGCATTACATTGCTCACGTCCGGTTCATGTGCCTTCGGTGCCAGCGGATCCCGCAAAAAAATTACCAGATCAATTTCATTATGCTCAATCTGTGCACCAATCTGCTGTTCTCCGCCCAAGTGTCCGGCCAGGTATTTGTGAACATTGAGATTCGTAACCTCTTCGATCAGTCGTCCGGTGGTACCGGTTGCATATAATTCATTTTTACTCAGGATTCCACGATATGCAATGCAAAAGTTCTGCATCAATTTCTTTTTGGCATCATGTGCGATCAGTGCAATGTTCATATTCTATACCCCTTCTTTTCTTCTATTATTCTCAGCTTTTCCTTGCCTGCAGTCGAATATTCAGTACAATACCCATTCCTATATACAGACTGAGCAAAGATGTCAGTCCGTAACTTACAAACGGTAAAGGAAGTCCCGTATTTGGGAGAATAAATGTAGCCACTCCTATGTTTACAAAACTCTGGAATGCGATCAGTCCCCCCATGGCCGCCGCAATAATAGTCCCCGCGACATCCTTAGCCCTTACTGCTACGGAAATACACTCCATTGCCGTAAGCAACAGAAGAATAATGACTACTATACTTCCCTTAAATCCGAACTCTTCACCGATTACCGCAAATATGAAATCGGTTTCCGCTTCCGACAGGAAATTGCCGTTCTTCACCGATGTGATCTCATTGTTTTTATATCCCTTGCCATCCAGTTCGCCGGATCCGATTGCCATCACGGAGTTCAGCTGCTGGTATGCCAGATCCGTGGAATATTCTTCCGGATTTACAAAGGCAAGGATACGATTTTTCTGGTAAGTTTCCAATATGGTACTATCCGGCTGCATTGCCAGAGATACCAGTATCACCACCGCCGGTATCGCTACCGCCAATGCTCCGAAGACAAGCTTATAACTGATGCCTCCGACATACAGGATCACACAGAAGATAAAGATCAGTACAATACTGGTAGACAGTGCCGGCTGTTTCAGTACCATGATCCACGGCACTCCCATCAGTACAGCAATTGAAGCGATCACACGAAAAGTATTCAGCTTTTCCTTATATTTCATAATAAACTGTGCAAAGAATAAAATCAATAAAATTTTTGCAAGTTCTGAAGGTTGAAACTGTAGTCCGCCGATCTTCAGCCATCTCTGCGCACCGTTGCCTTCCTCACCCATTATAATGACCAGTCCCAACAGTACCAGATTGCCGATATACATCAGCCAGTACAATTTTAGTATCACAGAATAATTAAAAAAAGAAAGGGCGATCATAATCACCACGCCGGCAGCAACTCCTGCCATCTGCCTGCTCTGCTGGGCAGGCTCCGCGCTGCCGATGGTCATAATTCCCACGGCAGACAGGGCCAGCACCAGTATTATTAATTTAAAATCATAATCCCGCAATCTATAGTTCTTAAACATTTATCCGGCCTTTCTCTCTTATGTACTTACGGTATTTTCGCAGTCTTCTGCAGATCAAGAATCGGTATATTTGCAATCAGGCTGGGGGATTTATTTCTCCCGCTTTTGTTGCCGCCTTTTGCCTGTATCTCTATCTCCATATGGTCGGTATCGATTCTCATGTATTTGGAAATCACTTTGGTAATGTCCGCCTTGATCAGTTCCATCATTTCGGGGGAACAATTTACCCGGTCCGATATCAGAAGGATCTTCAAACGGTCTTTTGCAACCTGGCAGGAACTTTTCCTGCGAAAAAAATGCTTCATATTCATCCTTCCCCTTCCTATGCTTTTCGAAAAATACCGGTTACTTTCGTCCAAAAAGATACTCCCTTTTCGAAATCCAGAAAGGGAATCTCTCTTCCCCTCAGTCGTTCGACCACATTAAAATAAGCTTTTCCTGCGGGGGTATCGGTTCCCACTAAAGGTTCGCCCTGATTGGTGGCAATGACCACATTTTCATCATCCGGAATGATTCCGATGAGAGGTATTGCCAGAATATCCACCACATCATCCGCGGACATCATATCTCCCCTGCGTACCATATCCATTCGTAGTCTGTTAATGATCAGATCCATCTGTTTAAAACCGTTTGCCTCCAGCAAGCCTATGATCCGATCCGCATCACGGATTGCCGAGACTTCCGGTGTGGTGACTACCAGTGCTCTGTCCGCTCCGGCAATGGCATTTTGGAAACCCTGTTCGATCCCCGCCGGGCAAGCGAGAATAATATAATCAAACTGTTCTCTGAGATGATCGATCACTTTGATCATCTGTCCGGGTGTTACCGCCGTTTTATCTCTGGTCTGCGCCGAGGGCATCAGATAAAGTCCGGGATGTCTCTTGTCCCGGATCAGTGCCTGCTTGATCCGGCAATTTCCCTCCACTACATCTACCAGATTGTATACGATACGGTTCTCCAGACCCATAACCACATCCAGGTTACGTAAACCGATATCCGTATCAATGAGACAGACTTTACAGCCTGCCTTCGCAAGACCTGTACCGACGTTTGCGGATGTAGTGGTCTTACCTACACCGCCTTTTCCTGAAGTGACGACAATGACTTCGGAGCTTTTCTTCTCCGTGGAAACATTTTGTTCCATATGGGATTCCTCCTGTTTGATTTTGTCGTCCCCTGAATTCTTTAAAAAGAACCCAGTAATTCTTTTGTAAGGGGATCAAATACTATCTTCCCATTCTTCAGGTGTGCAATTTTCGGTTGTACTTTGGGGCGTATACCCCATTTCGACTGTTTCGCATTGGTTTTATATTTGAAATCGCCGATTTTTAATCTTTCCGGCTCCATTTCAAGCGCTACGATATAGCAGTCTTCCCTGCCGGTTCCGCCCGCATAAGCTTCCCCGTACAGTCCTCCTAAAATAATGATATTTCCGCCTGACATCACAGCACTTCCGGGGTATACATCCCCCAGGACCACAATGCTGTTCTCCGTCTCTATCACTTCACGGTTTTTCAGAGTTCCTTTATAGAACTGCCCCTCATCACCGCCGGAAAGCTTTTTCTCCATATGCTGGAGTGCCTTAATAAAGTTTTTGTTCGTGGCTTCATCATGACCGACGATACAGGCGATCCTGACATTACTGTTTTCCCGAATGGTATCCAGAATACGAATCTCCTCCACTTCACTGACTTCACGTCCCTCCATGGACAATGCCATGGTGGACGATCCGAAGAAATTCTTTGCCTCGGTGAATTTCACTGCAAGTTCCTGCAGGATTTCCTCCAGGGAAGCATCTTCTCTCATTAAAAGCGTGATTCCGTTGGTAAAGCTTTTGATCAATACTGCATCTTTCATTTTCTTGTACCTGTCTTTTTAATTTATCTATCCGGAGTCCCACATTCGCATAATCGCTTCTTTAAAGCTTTCCTTTTGCGAATGTGGTTACTTCGTCATATAAACCCTGTCAGATTCTCTTACGAATGCCAGCATTCGACGTTCATCTGCCCGTGTTTACCTGACTCCGGATAGTTACATCTCGTTGGATACTGCATTATCCAGTGAATCTGCGGTGCCGGTGATCAGATCATCTTCCTCTGCCAGTCCGTAATAATACTTAATAATATCTCTGGTAAACTGTGCTGCATAATCAGAAGAATATCCAAAAGGAATTCTCGTTGCGATGGCGATCTCCGGATTCTCATAGGGGGCATAGCAGATGAAAAGTGCATGGTTGGGTCTGGATGCCGTCTGCTCTGCCGTACCGGTCTTACCTGCAACATTTACCGCCAGATCGCTGAAATATTTCTTATTTTCCACTACCTGTCGCATTCCCAGATGGAACGCATTCCAATACTCCTGCGGCAGATCGATCTGGTTTCTCACTTCCGCATGATATTCTTTCAGAAGATTTCCCCGGGAATCCGTTGTTTTATCCAACAAAGTCAGATTATAACAGGTTCCGCTGTTGGCAATCGTGGTAACATATCTGGCCAGACCTACCGTAGTATAACTGTTACTGCCCTGACCGATGGCGGAACGCACCGGGTCCTTGGTAGATACATCCGGCGCATACTCGCCGATCTCTACCCCGGACTTATCGGTCAGACCGTATAGATCCGCATATTTGCTCAATGTCTCCAAACCTGCTTCCTCATTGTAACTACCGCTGCTCGTTGCCAGCTGGTAACCCACATTATAGAAGAAATAGTTACAGGAATCCTTGATCGCTGAAGTCACATTTTCATACCCATGTCCGGAGATCTTCCAACATCTGGGAGACGGAGTGATCTCAGTGAAGGTTCCGACACAATTCACCTTGGTCTGCAGATTGATCACGTTCTCCATCAGTCCCGCCGTAGCGGATACGATCTTGAAGGTTGATCCGGGTGCCGCCTTATACTGTGTGGCAAAATTCAGCTGCGGACTGGATTTGTCCGCGTTCAGACGGGCATAATATTCCGCATCCACAGTATTTGCCATTTTGTTATTGTCATATCCCGGATAAGACACCATGGCCAGCACATCACCGGTATTGACATCCGTTATGACCACCGAAGCATTGCAGGGATCCAGCGCCAGCTGTGCCGGCGTAATCTCCAGATTGGTGATCCGGTTCATCATGAACTGATATGCCGACATTTTACCGGCATACAATGCCTCTTCATCCTCTGCGGGAATATCTACCACACGTTGTTCACACAACAGCATGCAGATCTGTCTTCCGGTGATCTTATCATTTAAAAGCATATATTTGTAAAACCGTTTTTGGAATTCTGTAGTATGCTCAATTGTCTCTATGATATACTCCAGAAGCTTGTTATACACTTCCGCAGAATCCGAATACTTTTCATTCAGATCCAGCCTGCTTACATCGATCCAGTTCATGGCAATGCAATACTGGAGATATTCCTTCAGCGAGATGACTTCATCCTTGGCCCATGCGATCTGGGTGGCATCATTGTCATCTACAAGTTCCTTCATGATCACGCCGTCGTCTCTTAAGAGACTTACGATATTGCTCTGGTATACCTGATATTCTTTAGAAAGCTTGTTATAAGGAGTTCCGCCTTCTGTCAGTTCATAATTCAGTTTGTCATAGACACCCTGCTTGTACTCCAGATATGCCGCATATACCGCCCGTTCCGTTTCACCGGCATCCTCTGCCTCAAAGTGTTTGCGATCCAGAATATTATTATTGATCATTGTAAAATATACATCATAGATCGGAATCTTAATTGAGGAGCTTTTCGCATTTTCCGGCAGATTAAACTCTTTGGCATTGATAATCTTGCTGGATACCAGGCCTGCCAGTTTTTGCTCCACAATATTGTAGACTGCTTCCGTAAGATCCTTGTCAATGGTCAGGTAGACGTCTGCTCCCGGCTGGGCCTCTTTCCGCTCCAGGATGGTAATTACCTTACCGGTATTATCTACCACCACTTTTTCACTGCCCTTGGTCCCCTGCAGAGTGGTCTCCATATAGGACTCAATGCCGCTTTTTCCTACGACATCATTAATGGTATAGGCATCCTCGCTTCCGCCTTCTGCCACCACCTGTTCATTCAGATCCGTCAGTTCATCGGAAGAGATTTTGCCGGTATAACCGAGTATATGTGCGAAATACTTGCTGTCTATGTAATGTCTCACCGTATCTTCCACAATGGAAACACCATCTAACTGATCGGAATTCTCCATAATGACAGCAACTGTTTTCTCGCTGACATTCGTTGCCACGGTAGTTCCCACATATTTTCGGAAGGAGGTCAGATTCATGGCATACCGGACGGTCACCATCTGCAGCCATTCTTCCTTCGTATAACCTTTTCCGACAATAAAAGGTGAAGTACGATCTTCCGGATCCTCATACTGTCCGATGGCAAAACCTTTTGCCCGGCTTAAGTATTCCATTAGTTCCTGGGCTGTCATAGCCTTCTCTTCTTCAGAGAGCTTGTCTACCGTCTTATAACCAAGCACATCCGCCTGGAAACGCAGCAATGCGGTTCCATCTACAGAATAGACATAATCCCCATCCTCATCAATGACAATTTTAAAATCCGTGATGACGCTGTCACCGTTTTTCTCAATCAGCTTGATCAGTCGGTACACAACATCATTCACCTTGGCATTTTTATTCCGGCTGGACTCAAATACATCCTCGATCTTCACGGAATAAGCCAGTTCATTTTCCGCCAGTACATTACCGTTACGATCCAGGATCCGGCCTCTGGTGCTGGTAATATCTCTCGTCTTCTCAATCTGCAGAATAAAATCATTCAGGTACTCTTCTCCATTGATGATCTGCAGATTAAAACAGCGATAGACCAGTACTCCGGCAAAAAAGAAAAACATTATGGTAAGTACGGTCAGTCTGCTGGTCACAATATTTATAATGTGATCTCTTATTTCATGAAACAAATTTCTGTGCGCTCCTTTTTTCCTTTTCCTCCAGCTTCTGGTTCACTTTCAGAATCAGAGGATATAACACGATCGTTACAACAATGGTATAGAGTGCTTCCGGCAGGATCACTCTTGTAAAATAATACGGGAAATGAAAACGCCCTCTCAGAAGAAACATCAGAATATAGCACAACAGTCCATAGGAAATATCGCTCACCACAATGAGTGCCAACGGCAATTTAATATCCTCCGGATAAAAGATTCTGCAGAATTTCCCGTTTATAAATCCTATGTACATCATGATCATGGCATAGAAACCTAAAAAACTGCCAAAAAAGATATCGCATAACAGCCCGCTGAAAAAACCGATCAGAAGTCCTTCCTTTTCCCCTCTCATAAATCCGAAAGAAGAAGTCAGAATGATCATCAGATTTGGAATGATCCCTCCCAGCGCAAGGCTGTTAAATACACTGCATTGTAAAATGAAGCACAGGACAACAAACAGAGTCACAATCACTTTTCGCAGGATACTGCTATTATTTTCCATCCGTGTTTCCTCCGCTTGGAATCTGTTGCTTTTTATCTGTGATCACCAGGACTTCACTCAGATGTTCAAAATCCACCACCGGAGTTAAATATCCCGACTTGGTCAGATTGTTGGTATCCTTATTGATCGTGCTGATATAACCGATCAGGATATTCGGAAGATATTTGTCACTGATATCGGAAGTGACTACCTTATCTCCCTCCACAACCGCATCCTGACTGTCCACCAGTTTGCTAAAGGAAATGACTCCCTGCGCCATAAGCTGCAGGTCTCCCGATACGATCAGGTTATCCCCGGTAGCCAGTGTCATGCCGCTGACGTTGGAATTATCGGAGATGATCGAAGTCACTCTGGACCAGTTCGGGCCCACAGAAGTAATGCGGCCTACCAGGCCTCCCCCCGCTATAACATTCATATCGTCCGCCAGTCCGTCATTGGATCCCTTATCAATAACAAAGGAAGAATACCAGTTGCCGGAATCCCTGCTGATGATCCGGGCTCCGATCTTATTATAATCTCCGTATTCCTCATCCAGCTCCAATAAGCCTCTTAATTCATTCAGTTCATATTTGTCCTGCTGCAGCAGGGTGTTTTCCTCCGTGAGCGATGCCACCTGCTCCTTCAGGGCACTGTTCTCCGCTAAAAGTGTGCGGATCTGCACCAGTTCATCCGAACGGTTTGATAGCCATTCTCCCGCCTTAGCGATGCCCTGTTCAAAGGGAACGATCACATATCCCACCACACGGTTAAACGGGCGGTTAAACACATTGGTCCCGAAGGTCACCAACATCATAACAGTACACAGGATAGTTAAAATAAAAAGGAGATATTTACTCGGTAAAGTAAACCTCTCCCCTTTTCTTTTTACGACTGGGCTCATTTACTCATCCCTTCAATTGCGTAAGCTACAGATTTATAGTTATCATCCTTGATGATCTTGGCAAGTCCCATTGCCACGCTGGTCAGAGGATTCTCTGCTACATTAACATGCAGTCCGGTACCTGTTGCCAGTCTCTCAGCTAAATGGTTCACCTGGGATGCGCCGCCGGTCAGATAAATGCCGTGACGATAAATATCCGCTGCCAGTTCGGGCGGAGTTCTCTCCAAAATCACCTTTACATTATCGATAATCGTATTGAAATGCTCTTCCAGGGACTCATCCACCATTTTTGTGGGGATCTCACGTTCTACCGGAAGACCGGTCACAATATCTCTGCCGTATACGATGGCACCCTTGCCCTCTTCTTCCAGTTCTTTCAGGGCAATCTTTACATTTTCCGCTGTCTTGCCACCGATGATCAGTGAGAATTCTCTTCTGACCGCGGCACGGATGGCATCGTCAAATTTCATACCACCCACCTTGATCAGACGGCTTAATACGATACCACCCAAAGACAGAATGGAGATCTCCGTGGTCTCGTAACCGACATTTACCACCAGCACACCCTGGGAATTTTTCACATCGATATCCAGTCCCAGGCCGTCGGCTACCGCCTTTTCCACTACCATGATCTTTTTAGCTTTTACGTTTGCTCCCTTGACCAGATCGTAGAACGCCCTTTTTTCCACCTCAGTGACATCCGTCGGCACCGCAATGAAGAAATCGGAAGGCTTGGTATTGCCTTTTTGCAGATCTCCGATAAAATACTTCACCAAAGTCTCCATATTTTTAATATCCGCGATCACACCGTTGGAAAGCGGATAAGAAATATGAATATTGCTGGGAGCTTTCTCATACATTTCAAATGCAGAGTTACCATAAGCAAATAAAGTATTCTTATTCTCGATGGCAATCAT
>ERZ827440.3579-NODE-3579-length-11602-cov-18.205595_pt1 | contig 11602 bp, 8 predicted proteins | sample MGYA00519774_ERZ827440 | MGnify/ENA primary metagenome ERZ827440 (study PRJEB31778, sample SAMEA3449302) | human gut metagenome | biome: human gut; feature: human-associated habitat; material: faeces | place: United Kingdom | collected 2010/2012 ... | reverse complement strand
TATATTTTAGTTTACTTTAGTATCTATATATAAGGGAGAAAAACTAAACTAAACCATTTTCAAGTAAACAATCGAAAGGAAATCGGCGGCGAAAGTTTGATCCAAATAAGGGCTTTTACCGCCTTATATAAAAGGAACAAGTCGTCTATAGTATTGACCTTCCGCCAATGAAAAATATCTCTGAATAGGCTGCTGGAATATGCTGCCCGACTCGGATAACGGTTCCCGTTTCTTCTTTCTGTTCCCCTTATATTGCTTGATAGACGTGCGTGATGCCGGAGGAACTCAGATGGTAATTCTGCGTCGGAATATACCAACCTGTTTGCCACTTTATAATCAGGCCAATATTGGACAACGAGACTGCCCCTGCTTGCAGATTGTGTGGCAGCCCTCCCGCCGCCGAACGGTGGTAGGGGTATTAGGCTCCCCAAAAAGAAATTTCGTGGCAGACGGGCAAGCCCGTTGGAGAATGGTTGTGGCAAGAACATAACACAATTATTGAAGCGAATTATCGCTAAACTTCCACTTGATTATTCAGGATTTCAACTACCCTTTATCCAAAAAACACAAAAAAATACAGCCGAATGGCGCTGTATTTTTTAGCCAAAAAAGGTAATTTAATTTAGCCACATATGGAAATTCTAAAATATAGTATTATCTTTGCCTTATAATCAGTATATAGATATGAAGACATATAAACCGAGAATTGCGGATAAGGAGTTACAACGAAAGCTGGCAGGTATCGGTGCCGTTTTGATTGAAGGACCTAAATGGTGCGGTAAAACTACAACTGCGGAGCAGCAGGCGTCCACAATCATCTACATGGACGATCCTTTGTACAAAGAGCAGAATCTCCGTATGGCTGATATAAATCCGAAAGCGTTGTTGGTCGGAGAATGTCCCATATTGGTAGATGAATGGCAACTTGCTCCCAAATTATGGGATACAATCCGCTTTGAAGTCGATCACAGAGAAGGCGAAGGTCTTTTTATTTTAACTGGTTCGGCTGTTCCTGCAAAAACAGAAGAAATTCATCATTCAGGAGCAGGTAGATTTGCATGGCTAACTATGCGTCCCATGAGTTTATACGAGTCGGGGGAATCTTCTGGAGAAGTGAGTTTGGAGGGGATGTTTGAAACTCCAGATAATATAATGGGAATCAACAAATTGTCGCTTGATGATATTGCTTTTTTAATTTGTCGAGGTGGGTGGCCTCGTGCATCATTGCAAACAGGAGATATTGCGCTGGATCAAGTGAAATACTATTATGACGCTGTGACGCGTTCGGATATTTCTCGAGTAGATGGCGTTCGACGCAATCAAGAACGGGCAAAACGATTGATGCGTTCATATGCTCGACATCAAGGTTCTCAGGCTCCAATCAGTACTATTGTAGAAGATATGCGAGTGAATGATGAGGAATCAACGGATGTAAAAACAGTTACTTCTTATATTGACGCTCTGAAAAAAATTTTTGTCATAGAAGATTCTGTTGCATGGAATCCTAATCTGCGCTCAAAGACAGCTATTCGGACATCTGATACCAGGTACTTTGTTGATCCGTCAATTGCTGTTGCTGCTTTGGGTCTTGGCCCCAAGGACCTGATTAATGATCTGAATACAATGGGGTTGTTGTTTGAGACGCTTTGCACCCGGGATTTACGCGTATTTGCGAGCGCTTTAGATGGACAAGTTTATCATTTTCGAGACAAGTACGGCCTCGAATGTGACGCAGTTGTTCATCTGCGCAATGGTAAATTTGGCCTTATCGAAATAAAACTTGGCGGAGACCAACTTATAGAGCAAGGCGCAACTACCTTAAAAACATTGGCTGCAAAGATAGATACGGATAAAATGAAAGCCCCGTCTTTCTTAATGGTGTTGACGGCTACAGGAAAATTTGCCTATCGACGTGCAGACGGAGTTTATGTGGTTCCTATTGGATGCTTAAAAGACTAATAAACGATATGACACAGATACAACATAACCAACTGGTCTCATTTATATGGAATATTGCTAACGATGTTCTTGTAAACGTATATAACAAGGGGGATTACCGTAAAGTGATTCTCCCGATGATTGTATTGAGACGCTTCGATGCCGTTTTAGAGGATACGAAAAAAGAGGTTTTAGCGATGAAAGAACGCTTAACCGCAGCCAATATCATTCAACAAGACGAAGCATTGTGTGCTGTTGCTGGACAAGCATTCTGCAACAGTTCTCCATTTACGCTCAAAGATTTGAAATCAAGGACCAATTCCCAACAATTAAAATTGGATTTCATTGCTTATTTGGATGGCTTTAGTGCCAATGTTCAGGACATTATTACAAAATTCAAATTTCGCAATGAGATAGATACATTGGTCGAAGGCGGCGTATTGGGGTTGCTCATCGAAAAATTTGTCGACAATAGAATCAATTTAAGTAATCGTCCCGTCTTATTTGATGATGGCTCTGTGCGTCTGCCAGCTCTTGACAATCATTCTATCGGTACCGTCTTTGAGGAGTTGTTACGTCGATTCAACGAAGAAAACAATGTAACCGAAGCAGGAGAGCACTTTACGCCTCGTGATATTGTCACATTGATGGCCGAAATTGCATTTGTTCCCATCATGGATAAAATTACTGACAGTTCTTATTTGATTTATGACGGGGCTTGTGGTACCGGAGGTATTCTATCCGTAAGCGAAGAGCGCCTTCAGCAACTTGCCGAAGCTCGCGGCAAACGCATCAATACGCATATTTTTGGTCAAGAATTACAGCCGGAGACATATGCGACATGCAAATCAGACCTCCTTATAAAAGGAGACGGAGAAGAAGCAAATAATATCTCGTTTGGTTCGACCATTTCCGAAGACGGTAAAGCTGGTATGAAGTTCGATTTCTGTATTTCCAATCCACCATTCGGGACTCCTTGGAAACGAGATTTGGAGAATTGGGGATTGAAAGATAAAAAGGATATTACCGATGGCAGATTCCTGATAGCATACGATGGAAATCCGGCCTATTCATTGGTTCCTAATATTGGTGATCTCCAAATGTTATTTTTGGCGAACAATATTAGTCGAATGAAGGATACCACCGAGTTGGGAACTCGTATTGTTGAAGTCCATAATGGTTCGTCGCTTTTTACTGGTAATGCGGGAGGCGGTGAAAGTAACTTACGGAGATATATTATTGAAAATGATCTTTTGGAGGCCATTATTGCTGTTCCCGAGAAGATGTTCTACAATACAGGCATTGGAACTTTCATTTGGATTGTCACGAACCGTAAGGAATCCCGAAGGAAAGGAAAAATTCAATTGATTGATGCTACCGGTCTGAAATCACCTCTTCGTAAGAACCTCGGTGAGAAAAATTGTGAATTTACGCCGGAAATCAATGAACAGATACTTCGTGCTTATATGGATTTTGAAGAGACGCCTATCAGCAAGATTTTCGATAATTCCGAATTTGGGTACTGGGAAATCACGGTTGATCGTCCTAAACGCGACGAACAAGGCGTTATCGTCAAGAACAAACGAGGTAAAATCGAAATCGACAAGACGTTACGTGATAAAGAACAAGTTCCCCTAACATATGAAGGAGGTATCGAAACTTTTGTTCGGAACGAGATTCTTCCATATACGCCCGATGCCATTGTTAATACGGACGATTATGTAATTGGTTATGAATTGAGTTTCACCAAATATTTCTATAAGCCCAAGCAGTTGCGAACGCTCGATGAGATTCGTGCCGACATTCGGGCAATAGAGGAATCGACAAAAGGATTGTTGAACCAAATATTAAATTAATTATGGAGATCAATCTAAAACAAGCTATTTCAATGTTTTTTTCACAGTCTTCATTTGATATGGTTTATCTGGAGGCTGTCGCTAATGCATTGGACGCAGGAGCCTCAAAAATACATATTCATTTTTCTGCATCTACGCTTTCGAATATAAAGTCTTTCCATTTGACAATTTCCGATAATGGTATTGGTTTTACTGATGAGCGATACACAAAGTTTTGTCGCCTTTTGGAAGTTGACAAAGACGACAAAACACATCGTGGCCTTGGGCGATTGGTTTACCTGTTCTATTTTGATAACGTTAAGGTAATCAGCCACTATAATGGAAATCAATATCGTGAGTTTAATTTTGATAAGGAATTTGGGGCTGATGCTCCGAACAATAGTTCTACTTTAGATAGTGAGCACGAGAGCGGCAGTACTCTGGAAATGACAGGATATAATTTATCTAAATTAAAAGAGAAAAATTTTGCTGATGCCGAATGGATAAAAAGACGAATTTTAAAGAAATTTTATTCTCTACTATACAAAGCAAAAAAGAATGGTAATGATATAAATATCAATATCCAATCTACCATAGGTAAAACAAACGTAGTACGCACAATTAGTGCAGCTTCAATTCCCGAGTTGAATGAGAAAACAATTGTGTCTAAATATTCCCTTGACGGGGAGATGACACTGTATTACTCTGTTAAAGAGTGCGATATAAAAGATTCATCGGTAATTACTGCTATCTCTATTGATAATCGAAATGAATCAATAGATGTCTTTGCTGATGAGAGTATCCCCAAAGGATATGATATGGTATTTATTTTATACTCAGATTCTTTTCAAGGACAAACGGATGCTACTCGACAGGTCATAACGATTAAACCATCTGACATGAGAATGCTCCAAAAAATATTTAGAGACGAAATAATAACCATACTTTCTGATTTGGCACCCAAAATAATAGAACAGACACAGCGTACATCCGAACAATTAAACAATCAATTTCCCCATTTGAGAGGCTATTTTGAAGAAGATACTATTGGAATAAGTTCGAAAAATGAAGTTATCAAAGAAGCACAGACGCGTTTTATCAAAGATCAGCGAGATATTCTTTGTAAGTCGACCGATTTAACTGAGCCTGAATTCGAAAAGTCAATGAATTTGGCTGGTAGGGCATTAACGGAATATGTGCTATTCCGCCAGAAAACGATTGATCGATTAAAAAAGATTGATAAAAAGGATCAAGAATCTGAAATTCACAACATATTGGTTCCGATGAAAAGGATTCTTCGTTCTGGAGATTTCAGCCAAGATATTTATATAAACAACACATGGATATTGGATGACAAGTTTATGACATATTCCACAATCTTGAGTGATATGGAAATGACAGACTTGCTTCGAGAATTAACAAAAGACGAGGTTATAAAAAAAGATGATAATAGACCGGATATAGCAATTATCTTTTCGGACGATCCAAAAACTAAAGATAAATTTGATGTCGTAATTGTTGAATTAAAGCGCAAAGGATTAAAGCCTGAGGACAATGTTCGGGTAGAAGTTCAACTCGAGAAAAGAGCGCGAGGACTATATGGATTGTACCCCGGTAAAGTGCAATCATTGTGGCTATACGGAGTAGTTGAACTTGACAATGATTACAAATCACATTTATCATCAGCAGGATATCATCCTCTATATTCTAAAGGTAATGTTTTTGTAAATACGAATGATATCACTGTAGATTGGGAGTCGGGTATAAAGATTCCGGCGGTACGTTATATTCTGGATCTCGATGCAGTTGTTAATGATGCAGATGCAAGGAATCTAACCTTCTTGAATCTGATTAAAAGTAAATTTGAAGCACAATAGAAATGACAGTATATCCAACATATAAGGACAGCGGTATCGAATGGCTTGGTCAAATTCCAACTCATTGGGAATTGACAAGGATTTCATCAGTATTAACCGAGGTCAAGGATTTGAATACTTCATTACGTTTTTCACATCCATCCCAATTCAAGTTTGGAGACATAATTCTAAAGCCAGATGTTAATATTGAAGATGTAAGCAGTCTATCAAAATGTATAATATTTAGAAAAGATGACATCCTAATTAATGGGCTAAATCTCAACTATGACTTTGTTACCCAACGCATAGCAAGAGCTAATTATACAGGAATTATTACTTCGGCATATATTGCTGTTAGAGTTAGGAATAATCTATCATCAAAGTATGTAACTTATTTATTCAAAGCACTTGATAGTAGAAAAGTTTTCAACGGTTTAGGAACAGGAATCCGTTTGACATTATATTTTATTACCTCCTCAAGAGGAACAACGGCAAATTGTTGCCTATCTGGATTATAAGTCAAACAAGATAAATGAACGTATATGTCAGAGAGAGAGAGAGTTACAAACTCTATCTGAATTAAAGCAGGCGGAAATTGCCGCCGTTGTTACCCGTGGCCTCGATCCCAATGTCCCGATGAAAGAGAGCGGAATCGAATGGCTGGGAAAAATTCCGGCTCATTGGGAAGTTCGTAAAATAAAGAATTGTTTACAAGAAAGGAGTGAAAAGGGATATCCTAATGAACCAATTTTATGTGCTACACAGTCAAGGGGAGTAATACCTCAAGATATGTATGATAATAGAGTTGTAGTTGTAAACAAAGATTTTGATAAACTTAAATTGGTAAAGTGTGGTGATTTTGTGATTAGCCTTCGTTCGTTTCAAGGAGGTATAGAGTACGCATACTATCAAGGAATAATTAGTGCCGCATATACAATATTGACCCCAAAGGATAAACGTAATAGTGAATATTTCAAGCATTTATTTAAATCGCATGATTTTATTCAGTTGTTACAAACGTGTGTTACAGGTATTCGAGAAGGACAGAATATCAATTATGCAATGTTAGCAAAGCATTTTATTCCTATTCCTCCTATTGAAGAACAGCAAAAGATTGTCCTGTATATTAAAAATCGACTATATGTTATAGACGAATATATCTCAAAGCTTAAGGCCGAAATCAATTACCTGCAAGAGTATAAGCAACGCCTAATTTCTGATGTCGTAACAGGGAAAGTCGATGTCAGAGGAGTAGAAATACCAAACGAAGAATAAAAAGGAGAAACGCCATGGCAACAGATATCAGCGAAGCCGGTTTGGAGAAGATAATCTCCGACTATCTGGTCGAAGTGAATGGTTACGAGCTCGGCAAGGCTGCCGAGTTCAGTAAGGAGTATGCGCTCGATGAAGGGCGGGTATTACGGTTCCTGCAAGCCACACAGCCCGAAAAGGTAAAAGCCGCACATATTCCGGATAGTGAATATGAGCGGAACAAATTTTTTGTCAGTCTGCGCAAGAAATTGGGCGAGGCTGGGATTGTCGACCTTCTTCGCAACGGTTTCAGATATCTGGCTTATAAATTCGACCTTTACTATTCTACACCCTCGGAACAGAATCCGATGGCAAAAGCGTTGTATGCCCGAAACATTTTCAGTGTCACGAGGCAGGTGACCTATTCCAAGGAATTTCCCCGATTGGCTTTGGATTTGGCAATTTTTATAAACGGCTTGCCAATCGCCACATTCGAACTGAAAAACAGACTGACCAAACAAAATGTCGATGATGCGGTCAATCAATACATGAACGACCGCGACCCGAAGGAGTTGATCTTTAACTTCAAGCGATGTGCAGTACATTTTGCGGTCGATGACAACGAGGTGAAAATGTGTACACGGTTGTGCGGTAAGGCGTCCTGGTTTCTGCCGTTCAACAAGGGGAACAATGACGGTGCAGGCAATCCGCCCAATCCGGATGGCATCAGGACCGATTATCTCTGGAAAGAGATTCTGACCAAGGAATCGTTGTCGAATATTTTGGAGAATTATTCGCAGGTGGTCGAGAAAATCGATCGAAAGACGAACAAGGTTATCGGCGAAACCATGATTTTCCCACGTTATCATCAATTGACGGTGGTTCGCAAACTGTTGGCCGATACCCTTCGGAATGAAGTGGGGAAACGCTATTTGATTCAACACAGCGCAGGGAGCGGCAAATCGAATTCGATTGCATGGCTGGCATATCAGTTGGTCAAACTGGAGAAAAGCGGAAAAAACTTTTTCGATTCAATTATCGTGGTTACAGACCGTGTGAATCTTGACCGGCAGATTCGGGACACAATAAGACAATTCATGCAGGAGCGGAGCGTTGTTGGCTGGGCCGACGACTCTTCCACACTCGGTTCGCTGCTTAATGCGGGAAAGAAGATAATTATTACAACCATTCACAAATTCCCGTTCATTTTGTCGAGTATAGGCACGGAAAATAAGGACAAACAGTTTGCCATCATTATTGACGAGGCTCATTCGAGCCAGACGGGAAGCCTGTTTGCCAAGATGAATATGGCCGTTTCGGGAAATGTATGCGATGACGAGGAAGATATCGAAGATAAAATCAACAAACTCATAGAAGGGCATCGGATGGTCCGAAATGCCAATTATTACGCATTCACCGCAACACCCAAAAACAAGACTTTGGAGATGTTTGGAGATGCGATACCACAGCCTGACGGGCAAGTACGACATGTGGCTTTTCATACCTATTCAATGCGTCAAGCGATTCAGGAACGATTTATTCTGGATGTGCTGGAACATTATACCCCGGTATCAAGTTTCTATAAACTTGTGAAAAAATCGGAAGATGACCCATTATTCGACAATGAAAAGGCACAAGCCAAACTCCGTGCCTATGTTGAAGGCGATCGAACTACAATCCACCACAAAGCGGCTATTATGGTTGAGCACTTCCATACGAATGTCATCAGCAAAGGGAAAATAGGAGGACAAGCTCGTGCAATGGTCGTGACCAGCAGTATCGAACGAGCTATAGATTACTATTTTGAATTTTGCCGATTGCTGGAAGAACGAGGAAGCCAGTATAAAGCCATAATCGCATTCTCCGGAGAAAAGGAGTTGCCAAACAAATACAGGGAGTACGGAAAGATGACCGAAGCCTCGTTGAATGGATTTCCGAGTGCAGAGATTGAAGATCGCTTCAAGAAAGACCCCTATCGTTTTCTTATTGTTGCCAATAAGTTCCAGACGGGCTATGATGAGCCGCTGCTTCATACGATGTATGTAGATAAGATTCTGACGGATATCAAAGCCGTACAAACTTTGTCTCGACTCAATCGGGCCCATCCCAAAAAACGAGACACATTTGTTCTTGATTTTGCTAATGATCCGGAAGACATTAAAAAATCGTTCCAGCGCTATTACAAAACGACTGAATTAGCCTCGGAAACCGATCCAAATAAGCTCAATGACCTTATTACTGAGTTGGAAAAACATCAAGTATATACGGCCGAAGATGTTGAACGTTTAGTGGGATTATTTCTTGGCGCATCGGATCGTGAAATGATTGATTCGATTTTGGACACATGTGCCGAGAATTACAAGACTCTGAATACCGATTCACAGGTAAAGTTCAAGAGCAGTGCCAAAAGTTTTATCAGAACCTATGCTTTTTTGGCTGCCATATTGCCTTTTGGGAGTGCAGAGTGGGAAAAGTTGAGTATTTTTCTCAATTTGCTTATTCACAAGTTGCCGACTCCGGAAGGAGATGATTATACAGAAGGGTTACTTGATGCTGTGGATTTCAATAGCTACAAAAATACGATTCAGGGAGAACAACGTATTATTTTGGACAATGAAAAAGCGGAAGTCCAAGCCATTCCCGTAGGACGGAGCGGAGGCATTACATCCCCGAATCTTCAGTCGCTGACAACGATTTTGGAAGAGTTCAACACTCGATTCGGTAATATTCCTTGGACGGATTCAGATCGTATCCGGCAACAAATCGCTGCTATTCCTGAAGAAGTTGCTAAAAATGAAGCTTATCAGAATGCAATTCGCAATTCTGATAGAGAGGTTGCGAGAATTGAAAGTGACAAAGCATTGATGTCGATTATCCTTAGGTCCATGACGTCTGGATTGGAGCTCTACAAAGAATACCAAGATAATCCATCATTTCAACGGTGGCTACAGGAGTTTGTTTTTGAAAGGACATATAATCAGAATCGTTAATATTGAGTAGAGACTATGTAAGTATAATACAGCGAAAAGAGAAAAAGACGAGCTTTACTTTATTCCCATCTTATATATATTCATTAAAGTAAAGTCAAACAAAGGGAAAAAGATGGCTGCGCCAAAACTGATTGGTTACAGCCATTTTTCTTTTGGCTGCATTGTTGAACAAGCTGAAAAAATTCAGTTTACTTTAGTCTATTAGCTCTATATATAAGCTAAACCAAAGTAAACTATATTTAGATAGGCATATTTGCTTGTCAGTATGTCTATGGCTATTACGGTAAAAGCGGTTTTGGTTGCCAATAAAAGGGAAGCATAGGCTGAAGAGAGATCGGGAGTTTTTCTTTTTTGGCTGCAAGTATGTTTATCAATAAATATCCCTTGGAGCAGAGAGAATAACTGCTCACAGTAAAGCTCGGACTCCTTGTGCAAACAAGTGAAAGGAATGAAACCTAATGAAAATAGAAAAGGTCTGAATCTGCTTTAATCGATGGTTTTGTTTCTGTGTTGTTCCTTAATTAAAGGTGTAAAAATAGTAATAAATTGATTATAAATGAATTGTGTAGATAAAACTTGCGTTAATTTCAAATTTTCCAGATTTTCCACCAGCCAAGACAACCCGCGACAGCGGATTGTGTTTGCAAAGATACGAAAAAATCGGAATGCTGTTAATCTTTTCGCTCCGAAAGCGGCGGTCGTAAGTATAAATGCGTATTTTCCCGAAAACCAAGCCTGCGCAGCGTGGTTTTCAGGAGGTTTTTGCTACTTTTGCAACTGTTTTGGACGTTTTCGTTGAGCGAGGGCAGAGCCGGGCTTGCCCGGATTATGCCGAGCGGAGAAAACGAAGGATGAAATCCAACTAAAAACAATTCGATGATTGACTTTCTGAAACTGCCTTCACCGTGCTACGTCCTCGACGAGGAGCTGCTGGACCGGAACCTGGCGACTGTCGACCGTGTGCGCCGGGAATCGGGCGCCGAAATTATCGTCGCCCTGAAGGCCTGCGCCATGTGGAGCATTTTTCCCGAGCTGGCGAAGCATTCCGACGGTGCGACTGCAAGTTCCGCTGCCGAGGCGCGTCTCGTTTTCGAGGAGTTCGGGCGTCCCGCCCACACCTACGCCCCGGTCTACACGGACTCCAATATCGACGAAATCCTCAATTGCAGCGATCATATCACGTTCAATTCGCTGTCGCAGTTCCGCCGCTTCGGCCAGAAAGCCCTTATCAACGGCATTTCCTGCGGCCTGCGGATCAACCCGCAGTATTCGCCCGTCGAGACGGACCTCTACAACCCCTGCGTCCCCGGCTCGCGGCTGGGCGTCACGGCCGAACAGCTGGCGGCGCACGGCGGACTTCCGGCGGGTGTCGAGGGGCTGCATTTCCACGTCCTCTGCGAATCGCGCCCGGAGCATCTGCAAAAGGCGCTGGAGGCCGTCGAGACGCATTTTGGAGCGTATCTCGACCGGATCAAATGGCTCAACATGGGCGGCGGCCACCTGATGACGGCCTCGTGGTATGACTGCGACCGCCTGATCGCCCTGCTGAAGGCGTTCAGGTCCCGCCATCCGAACCTGCGGCTGATTCTCGAACCCGGCAGCGCCTTCACGTGGCGCACGGGCTTTCTGGTTTCGACCGTCGAGGACATCGTGGAGAACGGCGGGGTGACGACGGCGATGCTCGACGTGTCGTTCGCCTGCCACATGCCCGACTGCCTCGAAATGCCCTACA
>ERZ827440.3562-NODE-3562-length-11643-cov-3.214964_pt1 | contig 11643 bp, 13 predicted proteins | sample MGYA00519774_ERZ827440 | MGnify/ENA primary metagenome ERZ827440 (study PRJEB31778, sample SAMEA3449302) | human gut metagenome | biome: human gut; feature: human-associated habitat; material: faeces | place: United Kingdom | collected 2010/2012 ... | reverse complement strand
GAACGGAGAAAGCCTTCCTTGTCGGCATCGAGTATTGCAACAAGCGAAACCTCGGGAAGGTCAAGCCCTTCACGCAGAAGATTTATGCCAATGAGAACATCAAACACTCCCATACGAAGCTCCCTTATAATCTGCATTCGTTCCATGGTATCAACATCGGAGTGAAGATATTTCGCCTTAACATTCATGTTTGCAAAATAATCGGTTAAGTCCTCCGCCATTTTCTTTGTCATGGTGGTAACCAAAACTCTCTCTCCTCGGTCGGCTCTCTTAACAATTTCGCCGTAAAGGTCATCAATCTGCCCTTCAATGGGGCGAACCTCGATTTTCGGGTCCAGAAGTCCCGTCGGTCTTATTACCTGCTCAACCGTTTGTGTGGAATGTTCCTTTTCGTAAGGTCCGGGAGTTGCGGAAACGAATATAGCCTGATTTATACGGCTTTCAAATTCTTCAAAATTAAGCGGTCGATTATCATACGCCGAGGGCAATCTGAAACCGAAATCAACCAAAGATTTCTTTCTCGAACGGTCGCCTGCGTACATCGCCCTTACCTGTGGAATGGTAACGTGCGCCTCATCCACCACCAAAAGAAAATCATCGGGGAAGAAATCAAGCAGAGTGTACGGTGCGGAGCCCTTCGGTCTTCCGCTTATATGACGGGAATAGTTTTCAATCCCCTGGCAGAATCCCACTTCTCTCAGCATTTCAAGGTCATAATTTGTTCGCTGCATTATTCTTTGAGATTCAATAAGCTTATCCTCCGCCTTAAATTCTCTCATGCGTTCTTCAAGCTCGTTCTCGATAGCAATAAGCGCGCGTTGCATTTTAGTATCGGTTGTAACATAATGCGATGCGGGAAATATTGCAACATATGTCCGTTCGCCGATTATCTCGCCCGTAAGAGCCTGGATTTCGGTTATTCTTTCGATTTCATCACCGAAAAACTCAATTCTTATCGCATTATCCCCCGAGTTTGAAGGGAACACCTCCACAACATCGCCTCTTACCCTAAACTTATTTCTTACAAAGTTTATGTCGTTTCGTTCGTACTGAACCGAAACAAGCCTTGCAAGAAGCTTATCCCGTTCGATTTCCATGCCGGGTCTTAAGGAAATTATAAGATTTTTGTAATCATCCGGGTCGCCAAGTCCGTAAATGCAGGAAACGCTCGATACAATTATCACATCTCGACGCTCAAAAAGCGAAGATGTGGCAGAATGGCGAAGCTTGTCTATCTCCTCGTTAATCTGAGAATCCTTTTCTATATATGTGTCAGTGTGAGGAATATACGCCTCAGGCTGATAATAGTCATAATACGAAACAAAATACTCGACGGCGTTTTCCGGAAAGAACTCTTTAAACTCCGAACAGAGCTGTGCCGCAAGCGTTTTATTGTGCGCCAAAACCAATGTGGGGCGGTTAAGCTTTTCGATAACATTTGCAATCGTAAAGGTTTTGCCCGAACCCGTAACACCAAGTAATGTTTGACCTTTATCCCCCGCCTTTATGCCCTCAACAAGCTTTTCTATGGCTTCGGGCTGGTCGCCCGTGGGCTTATAGTCGGAATGAAGCTTAAAATCCATATTTACACCCCCGTGAAATCACTAATTTTTTATATAATCCCAGTCACTCAACTATATATTATATCATAGCACCGTTCTTTTGTAAATAGGAAATTATTAATTTAGAGGGGAATGTTTTTTATCTTTATCATTAGGTCATTAATTGAGGCGAATATTTGAGTTTTTTCGACTTCTGCATAAAAATTGCCACAGGCAACTTTTCCTTACGCCTTTTGCCCTCTTAGGGTTCAAGTCCCTTTGATTTAACAAAAAAATACACACGGCTGATACCGTGTGTATTTTTTATGCAGAAGGCGGGACGAATCTTGCTTCGCAATCTTCCTGTTTCGTCGACCCAAGCGCTTTGCGCTTAGGTGCCCGACTTCAACGCAAAAGCCTGAAAAAATTGCCACAGGCAACTTTTTCTTACGCCTTTTGCCCTCTTAGGGTTCAAGTCCCTTCGATTTAACAAAAAAATACACACGGCCGTTGCCGTGTGTATTTTTTATGCAGAAGGCGGGACTTGAACCCGCACGACCGTGGGCCACTACCCCCTCAAGATAGCGTGTCTGCCAATTCCACCACTCCTGCGTGCAACAGAATTATTATACCACCTATACTTTATTTTGTCAACCCCTTTTTTCAAAATTTGCATGAATTTTAATAAAAATACGAATATTGTATGAAATCGCATTTTTTTGTTCTATATGTTCAAGCAAAAAACAAGAACCGCCGAAAATAAACACGGCGGTTCTTTCCTTACTGTTTCAGCTGTAAAGAAACTTCGCTATCGAATCTGCAAGATTTTCCGCAATTTCGTCTGTGTTGTTTCTTATCCATGCGGCATCGGTCGGATTATCGTGATATGCAAGCTCAACAAGCACGGCAGGAGCCCGGGTTTTTCTCACCTCTCCTATCGTTGTTGTGGGGAGTATTCTTACCTTATCGGGGTCCGGATATATTTTTTTAAGATTATCCGCAATAATCTGCGCGGCACGCTTCCCTTTTTCGCTGTAGGGATAATAGTAAACATCACTGCCCGTCATTTTCCCCGAAAGACCGGCAGGCGATGCATTTGAGTGAAGTGCAAAATGCAAATCGTAATCGCCGTTATTCGATTCTCTTATGGCTGTCGCCGCAGAGGTATCGGGATTATTACGGTCAAACTCGATTCCGTCCGCCGATAGAAACGGTTCCATTTTGTCGACAATTTGGTTCATCCAATACTCCTCATTACCCTCATCCACATACGGGTTATATTCCTGTGTTGAAGGACTTAAATATACATTAGACATAAATTCACCTCGGTACATTATATGAGCCGAGGTGAATAATATTTCTTAATATGCAATTTGGAATATTGTCATTATTGAGTTATTCTCTCAATGATTATATCGTTATCCTCGAGGCAATCGGCAAGCTTTTTGTCAAGCTCCGCCTCTGTAATAAAATAATCAATATCGGAAAAATCCGCAAGCTTTACAAATCCTATTCTGCCGATTTTTGAGCTGTCACAAACATAGTATTTTGTTCCCGAAGCGGCAATCATTTTCTGCTTTATTCCGCATTCTCTCTCATTGGACTCCAAAATACCCGCCTCGGCGGTAATTCCTTTGCTTGAGAAAAACATTTTGCTTGCAACAAAATTTTCCTGAATACTCTTTTCCGCCAAAGAACCGACAAAGGACTGATTTTCGCTCACAACACCGCCGACGGCAATGGTTTTAATATCCGAAACGCCCGAAAGCTCGGCAATAACCCTCAGAGAGTTGGTAATAACCGTTATATTTCTTCGTTTTTTGAGCTCCTTGGCGATAAAAAATGTCGTTGTTGACGCATCGAGAAAAATCGTATCACCCGACACAATCATATCGCAAGCCGCTTTGGCAAGCAGTTTTTTCGCCTCGACATTTTTGGATTTTCTTTTTTCAAGCGAAAGCTCATAGGTTCCCTCTTCAATAGAAACGGCTCCGCCGTGAGTCCGTCGGAGCGCTTCCTGTTTTTCCAATTTTTCGAGGTCGCGCCTGACGGTTTCTTCCGTTACCGAAAAAACCGAGCTAAGATTACTGACAGTAACAGCACCGTCATTTTTGAGCATTTCGAGTATAAGCTTTTGACGCTCCAATGCAAACATAGCGCACCTACTTCTTAATTATTCTTACAATATCGCCGTTTTTAAGGCCGGCAGAGTTGGCATCGTCCGTATCAATGTGCATTTCAATATTGAAGTCATCTCTGACTCTGACCTGAACATCATAAAATCTTGTGGGCTTAATCCCTTCGACTTCCACATCAACATAATCCCCGTCCGCAATACCGTGTTTTTTTGCATACTCGGGAGTGAGATGTATATGACGATTGGCAATAATAACACCCTGCTTAAGATAAACCGTTCCCTTCGGCCCCACAAGCACGAGCTTCTCCGAGCCTTCTACCTGACCCGAAGGTCTGACCGGCGGACTGACCTTAAGCAAAAATGTATCCGTTCTTGAAATTTCAACCTGAGTATTTTTCCTGACAGGTCCCAAAACCCTAACCTTCTCTATTGATTTAAGCGACGGTCCGACCAATGTAACAAATTCATTGGAAGCAAATTCTCTACCCATGAGAACCTTCTTCACCGTTAATTTATATCCCTTACCGAAAAGTGTATCAAGGTCTTCTTGTGACAAATGCACATGCCTTTGAGAAACGCCAACCTTAATTTCTCCGTTAAGATCTCGGTTTTCCTGCATGATAGCGGCCTTTACCGCCTCGGCAATGGTTTTTTCATCTATAATCATAATACTAATCCTCCGAGCCCATATCAAAGAACTTTGTAACCTCACTGTGGGGAGAAGCAATGACCTCATCGCCATATACGGTTCCGAGCTGAGATGCTCTTTCCTTGCCGTTTTTAACAGCTGCCGTTACGGCGGAAACCGTCCCTGCCACGATGATTGTCACCAACCTTCCGCCAAGTCTTTTTTCCGTATGAACAAGGCGTACATTTGCGGTCTTTAGCATGGTATCTAAGCCTTCAATGGCTGCCACAAGCCCTTGAACTTCGAGCAAACCCAAAGAATCCATCACGCCTCATCCTCCTTAAAAAAGCTCTTGGGAAGCTTTTTGTTGAACTTATCCTTATTTATATCAATAAGGTATGCCATCTTCTCAACCCCCGGACCGGGATTGGGAATTATGTGATGAACAATATATTTACCCTTGGATTTTGAGTATTCCACAGCCGCATCCAACGCCGCTCTTACCGCCGCAACCTCGCCGGTCATCTTAACCTCCATGATAAGAGGCGCCGGAGCTCCGGGTGCAAACGGACGATTTCTGTCAAATGCTATAATCTCAACATCCGCAGTCTTAGCCGCAAGGTCTGCAACGCAAACCGCATGAGAAAAGCTGTAAACCTCAATCATTCCCAATGCTTTCATAGTTTTGTCCCCTTAAGTTTATACAATATGAAGTCCGTCAACCATTACGCATCTTCTTGAGCGTGTGAAGGAATGTGCGGCAGTTAAGCCCTCGCCCGTAGGTCCGGCAATCGTGAAGGTTGTATATCCCTCTCCGCCTGCTCCGATTCCCGCATAGGAAGGTGCGTTCTTAACAAATATTGTAGTTTCAACAGCTCTTGCAAAGCGTGTGAGTCTGTCAACATTCTTTGAATGAATATGTGCCGAATGGCGGCATCCGTGCTCTGCCTTAACAGCCATTTCGATAGCTTCATCAATATCCTTTACCCTAACTATAGGAAGAATAGGCATCATCATTTCCGTCTGAACAAAAGGATGATTTTCCTGGACCTCGCAGATGATAAGCCTTGGATCAGCGTCAATTCCGAGTTCCTTGAGGAATTTTGATGCGTCTCTTCCAACCCAGTCCTTATTGATTACATACTTGCCGTTCTTATTTACGAGCGCAAAGCTCAAAAGCCTGTCAACCTGAGCACCCGAGATAAGATATGCACCGTTTTTGGTCATTGCATCAATGAGCTCATCCGCAATGGAATTGAACGCAAAGCATTCTTTTTCGGCAATGCAGGGAAGGTTGTTATCAAAGCTTGCGCCGTTTACAATATCAATGGCAGCCTTTACGACATCAACCGTATCGTCAACAATAACGGGAGGGTTGCCCGCACCTGCGCCGATTGCCTTTTTACCGGAAGAAAGAAGCGTACGAACAACGCCCGGACCACCCGTAGCAACAAGCATTTTCACATCGGGACATTCCATCATTTCCTTTGAGGTGTCCATTGTGGGCTTAGAAACCGAAACTACAAGATTTTCAGGCCCTCCGGCTTCCAAAACAGCTCTGTTTACAAGGTCAACCGCATAGTTTGCGGTTTTGCAAGCATGGGGGTGGTGATTGAAAACAACGGCGTTTCCGCCTGCTATCATTCCCATGGAATTGCAAAGCACCGTCTCACTCGGATTTGTTGAAGGAGTGATGCTGCCGATTATTCCGAAGGGAGCCATTTCGATTAATGTCATTCCGTCGTCCCCGGTGATAACCTGAGGCTTAAGATCCTCCGTTCCCGGAGTTTTGTTTGCAACGAGCTGATGCTTAATAATCTTATCCGCAACTCTGCCCATTTTTGTTTCCTCGACACCCATTTTAGCCATAACCTCGGCTTCCTCGAGCGTCAGTCTTCTGATATTTGAAATCATCTTTTCACGCTGAGCCACGCTGTAAGAACGAAATTGAGCATATGCCTTTTTAACTGCCGCAAGCGCATCGGTCATAGAATCAAATACGCCCTTTGAGCCAACGCTTACAGTATCACCGTTCATATTTGATATTACATTTTCAACAATCTGACTTATCAATTTTTCATCAATCATTATAAGCACCTCTCATATTATAATATACTCTTCCAAAGCTTTTCGTCAGGGCTTGCAATAACCGTGCTGTCAAGAAACATTGCAGAATCCATAACCTCCGCTTTTGCGCGTTCAATAGCGGCAGACACCGCAGCAACCTCACCCGTAAGATACATATAAGATTTACCGCACATACCCTTTGCAATTCTCATTTCGATAAGATCAACCATAGAGGTTTTCGCAGCCATATCCGCCGCTCTTATGATAGACGCAGCCGAATATGTCTCCAAAATGCCGAGAGCCTTGGGGTTTTTAACCTCATTTGCCCCGTAAATCGCAGGGAAAATGGATTCATGCGGATTACCCAGAACAAATTTATCAATAACCTTATCGGGATGATTTTTAACAGCGGCTTCAACAGCTGCCTTTACGGCGCTGAGCTCGCCCTCAATAAGGGTAATATACTTACCCGGACATACAACCTGAGCTTCGATAACATCCACTTCGGCAGCCTTCACCATAGTATCGGTGGCGGCAACACCGAGAGATACCGAAACATATTCAATCATACCAAGTGCTTTTCCCATTATTTGTTAGCTCCTTTCAGAACAATATAGCTGTCTGTCACCGACAAAACCTCGCCGTCAATTGATGCGTGAACGGGAACTCCGAGCTTGTCCGGTGTAAATTCGCCGATTACATCGCCGACCTTAACCTTATCCCCTACCGAAACCGTTGCTTTGGCAGGAACGCCTATATGCTGTGACAGCATAATCTTGACGGTTTTCGGCATTTTTGGGAGCTCTGTTATAGGAGCCTCCACATCGTATTTTGAAACGCCGAGCCTGCCGACAAGCCTTGACATTGCAAGAAGCTTATAATCACGATCCTTATTGACAGGGATGATTTTAGGCTCAGGCAGTTTAACCTTAGCCTTCCTGAGTTCCGCTTTTGCAACGCCGATAAGCGTCCTCGGAGAAAGTCCCTGCGGGCAAGAGAACATTTCGCAAATACCGCACTGGGAGCAATATGCGCTGTTAAGCACAGCTTCGATATCCGATTCCATACCCAATGCAACCGCTCTCATGAAAAGATGAGGCTGAATGGGATGCCCGAGAAGATGCCTTGAGCAAAGATCCGTGCATGAGCGGCACTGACAGCAAGCACTCATGGTGCGTTTTACATTCATGGTTGTCTTCGTCAGCCTTCTCTGAATTATGGAGCTGTTTCTCGGAAGAACAAGAATTGCGTTGGTTGTTTTTGTGACAACATCCGATTCCGAAGCGAGAAAGCCGGTCATAATACCGCCGTTTATAATTGCGCAATCGGGTTCGGAGTATCCTCCTGCAAGCGCAATAAGCTCCTTGAAGGTCATACCCACAGGTGCATCAAATGTAAGCGGATTATTAACCGCACCCGCTACCGTAAGATACTTACTTGAAACCGGCTTGCCGCTTTTTAATGCATAATATGCGTTAAGCATGGTTTCAACATTATAAACCGTTGTTCCCACCGTAATCGGCAGTGCGCCGGGCTTAACCACTCTGCCCGTCGCTTGCCGGGTAAAACTCGCTAAGCTCGCAAACTTCAAAGCCCGGGAAGGAATGAATGTGATAATTTACAGCATCAATAGCCTCTTTGTAAGAGGGTTTAACCGCAATAATCACACGGTCAGCGGCAACTGCCGTCTTGACCTCTGAAAGAGCGGTCATAATTTCAAAAGCAAATTTTGCAAGCAGAGATCTGTGAAGCTTAAAAAGCGGCTCGCACTCTGCGCAGTTGAGAATAATCGTATCGGCGCGCATATCAAGCTTTGCGTATGACGGAAATCCCGCGCCGCCGGCACCTACAATACCGGCATTTCTCAATACATCCGATAATGCTTTCAATTCCATTAGCAATCAATCCCTTTACAGTTCGTCTACAATTCCGACAATAGCGGCGTCAATCGGAGCGTCCTTCTGACCGCACCCAACCCTTGCCGCACTGCCTGTAGCAACAAGTACAATCTCGCCTATACCGGCACCAACATTATCTATAGCAACTATCTTATTACTGATACCCATATCCTCTATGGGTTCAATAATGAGAAATTTGTTTCCTATTAAATTTGTGTTCTTACGCGTTGAAACAACGCTCCCTACTACTTTACCGATTACCATAAGAACAGTCCTTTCAGAATTTACTATATGCCGGGGTCGGCAAAAAGCCGACCCCTAATAGTAAAATTACTTAAGTGAAGGCAAAATCTTCTCAACGTCACCATGTGGTCTGGGAATTACATGTGTAGCGATGATTTCACCGAGTCTTGTAGCATTTGCTCTGCCTGCTTCAACAGCAGCCTGAACAGCACCTACATCGCCTCTTACCATAACACTTACAAGACCTGAACCGATTTTTTCGGTACCGATAAGTGTTACGTTAGCAGCCTTAAGCATAGAATCTGCTGCTTCGATTGCTGCAACAAGACCTCTTGTTTCTACCATACCCAATGCTTCCTGTGCCATTTTTGTTTCCTCCTTAACTTCATTAACAATTTCAGTTGTTTTTATTTCCGCCGTTGTAGTATCGGCTCTTTTTCTTCCTGCCATAGCTAAATACCTTAGTTAAGCTTCGGAAGAATTTTTTCAACATCTGCGTGAGGTCTGGGAATAACGTGTACTGCGATGAGTTCGCCGAGCTTTGAAGCAGCCTGTCCGCCAACTTCGGTAGCTGCGTTAACTGCGCCTACATCGCCTCTTACCATAACACTTACAAGACCTGAACCGATCTTTTCAGTGCCGATAAGAACAACCTCTGCTGCCTTAACCATTGCGTCTGCTGCTTCGATTGCAGCAACAAGACCTCTTGTTTCTACCATTCCTAATGCTTCCTGTGCCATTTTTGTTACCTCCTAAATAATTTCACTTTATTTACTTGTTATAAATTGCAATCTTAAGACCTTCCATTTTAAGATTGGTTTCAAGAGCTTCATTAATTTGCTCAAGCGGGAACTTATGGGTAATCAGCTTTTCCATGGGAAGGCCGATTGCCTTTGCCCTCTTGAGGAAATCGAATGTCGTAGCGTAATCACGGAGAGTATATACCCATGAACCTACGGTGGTTATTTCCTTGGAGCAAATATCGAAATGGGGGTTGATCGTTGCATCGCCGCCGTTGATGAAGAAGCCGAGCTCGCAAAGACCGCCGCCGTTGCGGATAAATTTGTAGATGTTGGAGTGTGCATGAGGATTTCCAGTACACTGGAAAGCGAAATCTGCAAGATGTCCGCCCTGAGCCTCTTTAACAGCCTCAGTAAGTGCCTCAATGCCTTTGAAATTCATAAAGTTTACAGTTGTGTTTGCGCCCATTCTCTTGGCAAACTCAAGACGTTTCTCATTTCCGTCTACTGCACAGATATTGTGAACGCCCATTGTATGGAGAACAGCGATGCAGATCAGACCGATCGGTCCGCAGCCCTGAACAACAACTCTGCTGTTGAATTTCAGGATTCCTGTTGTTTTTGCTCTCTCTACTGCATGTACAAGTACTGCACATGGCTCGATGAGGATACGGGAATCAAGATCCAGGTCGCTTACATTGAAGAATGTGGAACCGAATTTTCCGCCTCTGATGAAGATGTAATCAGCGAACCATCCGTTGAATTTTACATCGTCATCTGGAAGAAGTCCGTATACATCAGCGCCGCCTACGTTCTTCTTGTTAAGGTCGAACATTGTGATTTCCGGATCATCTTTGAAGATCATACATGTAACGATCTTGTCGCCGACTTTAACCGGTTTACCAGCTGTATCAACTTTAACGTTTTTACCCATTTTTACGATCTCACCGGTTCCCTCATGTCCGAGAACTACCGGGATAAGACCGAACGGGTCATTTTTGTACTCATGAGCATCTGTTCCACAGACACCGCATCCCTCAACTTTAACAAGGATGTCGTCGTCGCCAACTTCCGGAAGATCATACTCCTGAAGCTCAAAATGTTTCTTCTCTGTCATCATTGCTACTCTTGCTTTTTTCGGAATTGTGTTTCCTGCCGGAGCAGCCGGAGCGCTTGGTGCAGCAGCTGCTGCCGGAGCGTTTCCTGTCATGCCGGAGAGAACCTGTTTAACGATTTCTTCGATATTTACATTGTTCATATCCATGATTTATGTTCCTCCTGATCAACGAATGCAAAGGCTGTCTGTCATTACGCAGCGTCTTCTCTTTGTGAATGTGCTTGCGCTTGTAAGTCCCTCACCTGTACGGCTTGCGATGGTAAATGTACAGAAACCTTCTCCTCCGAATCCAAGTGCGGAATAGGACGGGCCGTTCTTTACAAGGATCGCGGTATCGATTGCTTTCGCATATTTTGTAATGTTATCAATATTCTTGGAATGAATATGTGCGGAATGACGGTTGCCATGCTCAAGCCATACAGCCTGCTCTACAGCATCGTCGAAATCCTTTGCTCTTACGATTCCGAGGATTGGCATCATAAGCTCTGTTGTGATAAGCGGATGTTCCTTCGGTCCCTCGAAGATGATGCAGCGGGTATTGGCCGGTGCCTGAACTCCGATCATGGAAAGAAGGGTCTTCGCATCACGTCCTACACATTTACGGTTCAGCTTGCCGCCTGCAAGTACAGTCTCAACAAGTTTGTCCTGCTCTTCCTTGGATGCAAGGTAGCAGTCATTCTCTGTAAGCATGTAGTGCATTAACTCATCAACTACGGAAGATACTGCAACAACTTCCTTCTCTGCGATACATGGAAGGTTATTATCGAATGTACACCCGTTTACGATATCCCTTGCTGCCTTACGGATATCAGCAGTATCATCAACCAGTGCCGGCGGGTTACCTGCTCCTGCACCGATTCCTCTCTTACCGGAGGAAAGAACTGCTGTTACAACACCAGGGCCGCCTGTTGCTGCGATCAGATGGATATCTTTATGTTTCATCATAATATTGCTGGTCTCAAGAGTTGGTTTCTCAACTGTGACAGCGATATTATCCGGGCCGCCTGATTCCAGGGAAGCCTCATTTAAAAGATTGATTGCGTAAATAGAAGTTTTAACTGCTGCCGGATGTGGGTTGAATACTACTGTATTTCCGCCTGCCAGCATACCCATTGTGTTGCAGAGAACTGTTTCACTTGGGTTTGTACAAGGTGTGATCGCACCGATCACGCCAAATGGTCCCATCTCGATCAGAGTCAGTCCTCTGTCTCCGGACCATGCAGTTGTTGTGATGTCTTCGGTACCAGGAGTCTTATCTGCTACCAGGTGATG
>ERZ827440.3556-NODE-3556-length-11667-cov-2.712280_pt1 | contig 11667 bp, 7 predicted proteins | sample MGYA00519774_ERZ827440 | MGnify/ENA primary metagenome ERZ827440 (study PRJEB31778, sample SAMEA3449302) | human gut metagenome | biome: human gut; feature: human-associated habitat; material: faeces | place: United Kingdom | collected 2010/2012 ... | reverse complement strand
GTCTCTTCTTGCCATGCGGGGATGATTTTTGGAATTGGGATGCGGCATAGAAAGAATGTCATCGTATTTATGACTAATTTCATTATTCAGCATTTCCTGACCTCCTTTTTCTGATCCGATTATGCCTTGTGTCCGCCAATCTGTGAATTTCTATCTTTGGCAGTTGCACCTTCTTCCAGATTCATTCCTTTTAAAATTGCATTTTTTCCAAACTTTTTCTTAATATCAAGCATCGCATGCTGGATTCGTTTTTCTTTTTCAAGAGCAGCCTCTTCTTTCTCGCGCTCCCGTTTTACCTCTTCATAATCCGTAAAAAGCTGCAACTGCTCATAGCTTTCTTTCTGCTGCACCAAATCCTCACTCACCAGCTTATTCGCGGTAATGGTAATCCGGCGAATCAATAACTTTTTATCTACAATCCGGTCATACAATTCCATTACCGCATCCATAATTATAGCAGTAGACGAAGTCTGCCTTTTCAAATTGGTTGTCCCGTGTGCATGTTTTGGCACCTTTCTTCCATAACGGTCCGTCGTCACAACTCCTTTGTAACTTCGATTTCTCGATGGGTCTGTCAAATTCACAATATCATACCCTATCGTGAGTACAATCTGATCTGTAACAAGTCTTTTGTCGACCAAATCAAGCACCATCAAATCCGTCATTTCCTTTACCACCAGTTTCGCTTTATCAAAATCATAAGGGCACTGCAAAACCTGACCGGAACTTACACTATTTGTCTCCGGCTTATACGCCTTAACATCCTGAATTGTGCACGGCTCATACCCCCATGCATGGTCAATCAAAAGTTCCGCATTCACCCCAAATAACTGATACAAAAGTTCTTCATTGTATAACTCATCCGGTCTTCCAATGGAACATTTGGCAATATCCCCCATCGTATAAAGCCCATTTGCCTCTAGTTTTTTTGCATAGCCTGGACCCACACGCCAAAAATCGGTAAGCGGCCTGTGATTCCAGAGGAGCTTCCGATACGACATCTCATTTAACGCCGCAATCCGCACCCCGTTTTTATCCGGATCCATATGTTTTGCCACCACATCCATCGCAATTTTGCAAAGATACATATTGGTACCAATTCCTGCTGTCGCTGTAATCCCGGTTGTTTTAAGAACATCCTGTATCATTGTCATGGCAAGTTCTCTTGCCGTCATTTCATAGGTAGAAAGGTAATCGGTCACATCCACAAACACCTCATCCACTGAGTAAATATGCATATCCTCCGGTGCAATGTACTTCAAATAAATATCGTAAATTTTTGTGCTGTACTCCATATAATATGCCATTCTGGGTGGTGCCACAATATAATCAATGGCAAGAGTTTTATTTTTTTTTAGTTCCACGCTGTCATCCGAAGCACCGAGAAAGGTTCGATTCGGTGCCTGATACCGGCGTTTACAATTTGCCTCTTTCACCCTTTGAACCACCTCAAAAAGCCGTGGCCGCCCTGGTATTCCATAACTTTTAAGAGCAGGTGAAACAGCAAGACAAATTGTTTTTTCTGTCCTTGTTTGATCTGCCACCACAAGATTTGTAGTAAGTGGGTCGCGGTTTCGTTCTTTACATTCCACTGAAGCATAAAACGATTTTAAATCAATTGCAATATAAGTTCTATCGACTGATGCACGCGATGTCATAATCGATCTGCACCTCCTGATGCGAATACATTTTATAAAAACAATCCAAAATACGATCCGCAACCATACTTCCATTTACTTCGTCCGTATCCATAAGAATTACCACAATCTGTTTACTGGAATATCTTGTCGATACATCCGACCTGCGTAAAGACGTATAAATTGCTTTCTCTAAGGTCTCCAAAATCAATTCCATCTCTGTCACATCAATTTCCTGATTTTCCTCATTCACCGTAAATAACACGGTTTGAACATCCTTTTCGTTTCTCTTTACAAAACGGCAGATAAAATTATAAACATGATGAAAACTGTCTATATCAAGAAAATACGCACCTTGTCCATCATCTGCACGGCTCATTAAACTGTTAATATACTTCAGATCAACAATTTTTCCGGCACGGCTTTTTTCCTTCTGTAACTTATCACTGAAAAAATGATATGCGTTTTTTCCGTTCTGCTTCACATAGTATAACGCTTTATCTGCTGAGTTGTAAAGTTTATTAAATTCCATTCCGTCTTCCGGTGTCTGCGCAATGCCAATCGAAACGGAACACTCGGTTTCAAAATCAAATTCGGCAAATTTCTTTTGAAAACCGGAAATAATCTCTGCTGCACGGCTGCCCAGTTCACTTTTTTCTGTAACATCCTTTACAAAAATCATAAACTCGTCACCGCCAATCCGACAAAGAACATCCCCTTCTCCTGCAAATTTCTTTAAAGTGCCAGCAAATATTTTAAGTGTTTCATCCCCGGCAATGTGACCGTAATTGTCATTAACTGCTTTAAAATTATCCATATCAAGCATAAAAAGAGCACCTTTTTTCCCCTGTGAAATCATTTCATTTACAGCATTCTCTGTATAGGCGCGATTCCAAAGACCGGTCAGGGCATCCTGATAAGATTTACTTTTAATATCCGATACTTCACGGGTTTTCTTCTCTAATTTATCTGCAAGACCACGCCGAAGTTCTTCTAATTCAAGTGCTCTTCCAATCCTTGACTGCATAACAGCCGGCACAAAAGGTTTTACAATAAAATCAATGGCCCCCTCTTTAAAACAGCGGGTCTCCGTCTCGGTATCATTGTCAGCCGTAAGAAAAATCACGGGAATGTCCTTACCGTTCTCCATCGTCCGAATTTTTCTAAGCAGTTCAAAGCCATCCATTTCCGGCATACTGATATCCAAAAGAATCATGTCACATTCCTCATTTTCCAAATAAGACAATACCTGTGTTCCCCTCACAACAGGGATTACCTTATATTCGCCACTTAACACTTTCCGCGCTGCCGAAAGATTTAGTTTATCATCATCTACAACTAATATTGTTTTCATCTTGCTATCACCTCATACGTTTTATTCATCATCCATCTTTGCAAATAACAGTCCAAAGGTACCAGGTCCGCAGTTAATGGCAACCGCCGGAGATGCCTTTTGATAAATAATGTTCTCGATTGCATCTTTTTCTCTTACTTCTTTTGTAATTTCCTTTAACTCATCATTCGTTAGTCCTGCATAGGTAATAAACAGCATCTTTTTATCCATATGAAGCTCTTTATTAAACGTGGAAGCAATGTATTTCTTCCATGCCGTTTTTCTTCTGCCAACATAAATTTTCTTTATTTTCATCCTGCCATTTTTTAGAACAACTACAGGATGGAGCATAAATGCCTGACATAGTTTATGAACCTTTTCTGAAATTTTTCCTGCCTGCATCAGATATCCCGTCTCGCTTACAATAAAACTTGTCTGAATCTGTTTTTTATAAGCCTTAAGTTTCTGCACAATATCCCCGGCTCCCATTCCGCCGGCAGCACAAGATAGGGCATACAAAACGATAAGTCCCATACCACTTGACAATTGTCCGGAATCAATAACCATAACATTATCAAACGCCTTTGACGCTTCCAGCGCATTCGCAAATCCGGGACTAACACTTTCTGCCATAGAAATATGGACAACAAACTGCGCTTTCGTAAGCTGTTCGGCAAAAAACTCTTCGTAATCACTTACTTTTGGTGCCTCCGACTGCGCCATTTCACCACGCTCTTTCATATAGGCAAGGATACCATCTGTCTCCGTTTCCACACCATCTAAAAATTCACCACCCTCTGTTTTCACGCGATAGGGCATCACAGCAGCTAAATTTTCATCTATGAGATAATCCGGTAAATCGGATGTGGTATCCGTCGATATCATAACCGGCACTTTTTTCCTGTGCTCTAAAATCGGTGCCTCTATCATTCCCACGGTTCCTTCCGCATTGAATTGCCTGAAAAGATTTTTAGGAAGATGACGAATAAGTTCTTCCTCCAATTGTACACCACTGACCGGTTTTAACAAATACCCATCAAATCCTTCGCGAAAATAAAGTGCTTTATTTTCACTTCCGGCATTTGCTGTCAGTGCCACAACCGGCGTATTTTGATTGAAACCACCCATCTGGGTCCGAATCGCATGCAGACATTCAATACCATCCATTTCCGGCATCAGATGATCCATAAAAATAACATCATATCTCGTCTGAAGACTTTTCTTTAAACACTTTTCTCCACTTTCTGCCGTATCCACCATGACTTTTGTGTCACGAAGCAGTTTTTTTGCCACCATCCGGTTCATTTCATTATCGTCCACAATTAAGACGCGTGCCTTTTCTGCCTCAAAACTTTGTCTGTACGATTCTCTTTGATTTGTGCCATGTCTTGTCTCCAAATCCAGTTCACCAATCTCTTCATTGCTTACCACTTTTTGTGGAATTGTAATGATAAATGTGGAACCTTTTGTATATACGCTGTTTACGGAAATATCACCACCCATAAGTTCAACTAACTGCTTCACAATCGAAAGTCCCAGTCCGGTTCCTTCTATATAGCGGTTTTCACTCTCGTCAATGCGTTTGAATGCTTGAAATAAATACGGAATACTTTCTTTTTTAATTCCCATTCCGGTATCCGTCACCGAATAAGAAATTAATGCATTTCCGTTCTCCTGCTCTTTGCACTGAATGGATAAAGTAACAGCCCCCTCTTTTGTATATTTAACCGCATTATTTAATACATTAATAAGAATCTGTTTAATCCTCACTTCATCACCAAACAGCTGGGATGGCAGCAAAGGGTCCACATTGATATGAAATTCAAGCCCTTTTTCCTTTGCCCGTATCCAAAGCATATTCACAACATCGGATAACATATCTCCTGTTTCGTAAACGGCTGGAACAATCTGCATTTTGCCCGATTCAATTTTTGACATATCCAATATATCATTAATCAGCGTCAAAAGCATCTTGCTTGCCCCCTGAATACTCTTGGCATCGCCGGCTGCTTCATCCGAAATTTCTTCTCGCAAAATCATCTCATTCAGTCCAATAATAGTATTTATCGGTGTCCTGATTTCATGGCTCATACTTGAGAAAAAATGATTCTGCATCCGGTTTAATTCTTCAATTTCTTTTTTTTGCTCCTTTGCAATCTTATTTTCTTTCCGGTACATCGCATTTTGAAATAAAATCATGCTGCACACAAGAACCGTCACTGCTGCCAATGTAAAAAAGGAATCGACATAGGCTGCCTGGATCGTGTGAAATTCCATAATTCTGGGATTCCAATAAGCTGTCAGATAACATGCGCCATACAGGCAGAAACTGCTGGCAATCAATATGTATTTTGCCTTCTTCTCAACTACCAGACAGACAAAAACAACGCCAAACATCAGCCAAATCGGGCCGCCTCCATAAATTCCTCCACTTGTCAAAAAGTTAAAAGGAAGCGCAAAATAAATCAGCAAAACGGAAATCAGCACTGCTCCTATTTGAATTTTATGAAAATGGATGGAAAAATACGTTATCGCAACCGCAAGCGCAAATACCACAAGAAGTGAAAGGGTGTTTGCCATACTTTCTCCTAACACAAGACCAACAAGAATTCCCATTGCCAGTCCCATTAAGCCAATCGTGACCAGAAGACGGAACAATCGTTCCTGAAGCCCTAATTCATGATTGTTAAACACTTGTATCAATCGTTTTGGATTCATTCGCATTCACCTCTTTCCACACGTTTGTATAGCTTCTCTGTTTTATTAAGTGCCCGGTCAAATTCAAAATCCGTTACATCTTGTTTGATATCCTCAATCAATTCTTTCCCCAACAAGTTTGCGCACTTTATATGCTGCAGTTTTTGAATAATTTTTTCTGCCTCATCTATTTCGTAAGCACGCAATTTTTCCATCAAAAGCATTAATTCTTCCAATAATTTTTCGCTATTTATTTGCGTTACAGAAAACTCCTCTTCTTCCAACACAGTACCAAGCAGGCTGCCGATTTCCACAACCGCCGCTGCATACTGGTCTAGAACTTCTTTGTGATTCTTCTCAATGAAATCCCAGTCTTTTTCTTTCGCTGCCATTTCCAAATCTTTTGCCAGATCAGACAAATTCTCTGCTCCTATCATCTTCGCCGTACTCTTTAAGGCGTGCACACGAATCCGATAATCTTCCATATTTTTCTGCTCATAATCCGCTTCTATCATTTGTCTCTTTTTCACCGACTCACTGTGAAACTGCGCTAACAATTCTCTGTAAAACATTTCATCTCCACGGCAGTATTGCAGCCCGGCATTCCTGTCAAAATTCGTTTTCCTCTCGTCCGCTTTTACAGCCTCTTTTTCCTCACTGACATAGGTAATCGACGATTTCGGAAGCACCTTGCAAAGAACTCGTTCCAGTGTCATTGTCTCAATCGGTTTTGAAACAAACTCATCAAAACCTTCCTCCATAAACATTTTCTTTGCTCCACTGACTGCATTTGCCGTAAATGCAACAATAATATATTCCTGACCACTCTCTTTTTGCATTTTACGAAGTTGTTTTAACGTTTCAATACCATCCATTTCCGGCATCATATGATCAAGGAAAATAATATCAAATCTTTCCTTTTCACAAGCCGCAATTGCCTCTTTTCCGCTGATTACAGTTTTTACTATCATCTGATAATTTTCAAAAATCCCCTTTGCAACGGTCAGATTCATCGGCTCATCATCCACAACCAACACCTTAATTCCCGGGCATATCATTTTTCGTTTCTTTCTTTTTGACAAATCACTTTCCTTTTCCTTTAAAATATTTAATACAGACTGTGTACAAAGGGGCTTCCGAATTATTTCTATCCGCTTTTCCTGCGGCAGAATAATATTTTTTCCTGCCACAACAACAATCCGCACTTTTGAATCTGTCATTTCCAAATAATTCTTATTTACGCGATACTCCTCCTCACCCACAAACAAATGCGTCACCGGTGTCACTTCTAATAACTGTTCCAATTCGTCCCGGTTCGTAACACGGTGCAATGGGATGTCAAACTGTTTTACCATATGCGCAATCATTTTATTATAATACTCTCTTACTTGAGGCACTTCATATTTTTCCGTCATCAAGAAACATGCAACACACAAGTTTTTATTATTAATTAAAGGCTTTTCCGGATTTTCTTCTGCCACCTGCTGTGGAATACTAACCGTAACCGTAGTTCCCCTGCCCTCTTCACTTTCAATCCGCATAAACCCATTCATCACACGAACCATTCCGTACACAATAGACAAACCTAACCCAAGTCCCCCCACCTTTCGGTTTCTTCCTGTACTTGTTTGGTAGAACCGCTCCGTAATTCTTTCCAGTTCATCTTTTGCAATGCCGACACCTGTATCACTTACTTCAATACACAAATTGATTCCATAAGATTTTTTTAATGAAAAAATTCTGACATAAACACCGCCCTCTTGCGTAAATTTCATCGCATTATCCACTAGATGTTTTAATATCTTTCTTATTTTCCGCTCATCGCCCAAAAGAACCGGTGGAATTTTTGTATCATAGTCAAAAAGCAGTTCGGGCTGTTTTTCTTCTTTTTCCCAATGCTCCGAAACCAAATCACTTACAACCAGAGACGGTGTATAATTTTCTTCGCTCAGCCGGATTTTGTTCGTATCAATTTCTGTGTAATCTAAAATATCTTCAATTTGACCAAATAATCGTTTTCCAGCCATTTGTACCGAGGATAACTGCTCTCTTTTTTCTTGCTCTTCTTCTTTTTGCAGCATGACGGTAGAAATACCTGTAACCGCATTAATCGGTGTACGCAATTCATGAGAAACATTGGCAAGAAAATCTTCGACACGGCGATTTGTTTCTTCTAATTTTTCAATTTTTTTATCCGAATATACACGCTCTGATTTCCTCCTTTTCAATACAAGATTCACAAGACATCCGGACACCAAAACAAGACCAAGATGCAAAAGCGTCCTAGTCACTGTAAGTGTTGTAAGTTCAATGGCATGTTTCAGAACAAAGATAAAATCATAACACATTGTCAAATAATATGTAATCACACAAAGTCTGATAATACTTGATTTTTCCGTTACTGAAAATAGAATCATAATCAAAATCATAAGTGGTGCCAAATCAAACACACTTGTCTGATGAATTCCATAAAAGAAACAAGATATCATCGTCAGCGCAAAATACAGCCACAGCCGCATTCCTCCTGAAACCATATCGGTAATATAAATTACCCAGCTTCCAATCAATGCCGTCAGCAAAAGCACAATTGCTCCCACTTCCCAGCCAAGCAAAAGTGATTCTCCCGTCAAAATAAGTGAGAAAAATGTGTACACTAACAACACAATCAGATGGTTCTCCCTCTGCTTTTCCTTTTCATACATAAAATATCCCTTAACCTTCCCTTTAGTATTATCTTTCTTCTCCACCCCATCTTTTTTTCATATATCCATATAGATTATAAACATTTTATGTATTTGTTGTCAATGATAGTGTGGGGCAATTTATTTGGTTTCCGAGCATTTAAAACCAGTTACTTGAAACGTAATTGGGGAATCAAGGCATACTTTTCCGCTGATTTGTTTCCAAACGTATGCACATTGTCCACTCCACTTCCTAACTAACTATCTATCGCTTATGTAAAGGATTCGGTTGTGATCTTTTCTAGATTCCAGTAATTGACCAAGAAAAGATTTGCATCTCGTGGATACAAATGCGCAAGTATCAGGCATGTGTCTTTTACATGCCGATACTTCTGCGGATTTGTCCAAGCGGGAGCGCCCACTACCTGCAAACTTTTCGTGATAAATTACGGAACCCAAAGGAATATCAACAAATTCTTTGCACAAATCCCCCACAATATGCTATACTAATATCTATCAATAAACGGACCTTGGTCCCTACATATACAGAAAGGAAAGACTATGACAATCAATCCGGGAATGTTAATTTTCTGTCTGTTGGATTCATCAATTGCCTTTCTCCTTGTTTTCTTCGTATCCCGTGCGAAATTCGGGGGCGAAAAAAGTATGCTTGCCAGAGTAATTAGTGCCATCCTCGGCACACTGGTTTTTATCGTTCACTTTGGTGTACTGATTTGGTTTAACACAGAGCCTGTTACAATTAGTGCCGCCGGCAAAGCAGTCGTTTATGCTGCGCCAATTGTATTAAGTATTCTGATGATTATACTGACCTTACTTTCTCAGCCGCCGAAAAAAGAAAATGAAGAGGAAACAGAAGAATCCGAGAACGACACGGAAGAAACCGCAACGGCAGAAACAAATGAAGGAACGGCAGCCAAATAATCAGCTGTGCCGTTCCTTTTTCGTTGTTTTGCAGCAATTTCAGAAATTTTCTACATATATTTCTTCAAATGTTTTTTCTTAATCTTTGAGATGTTGCAGGCAAATATAATCGCAACAACTTTTTTCTTGCTGTTTAAGTAAAAACGGATTCGATACTTGCCATAAACTGCATCTCCATAAGTTTTTACTTTGTTTTTCTTAAGACCTTTCATTTTGCTAAATGGGTCTTTTGATGTACATTTTTTCCAAGTCAGTTCTCCATAGGCTTTTTGAACCTTTGTCTTGGATGCACCAATTTTAATACCGCGGGCTGTTGCTTTTTTCTTACTTCCGCCCTTCCACTGTCCATTCCATGCATAACCATGGCTGTAGCCATAACGCTGACAGAAATTCACAAAGTTCTCTGAATTAAATTTACTGAAATCTTTCTTTGCCATTTTTGCAACAACCGTAATTTCGCAGGTTTTTGTGATGCCGTCAACTGCTGCCGTAATTACCGTTTTACCTTTTTTCAGTGCTTTAATTTTTCCGGTTTCATCCACCTTAGCAATTTTTTCATTGGCACTTGTCCAGGTAACTGTTGAAGTCGTTCCCGTTATCACAGGCTTTAATGTTTTTCCTGCCATCAAAACCGCTGATTTTCTGCTTATCGCAATTTTGGTCACATCTACCGGCTCCGGCGTAACCGTTGGCTCCGCACTTGGCTCTGTACTTGGTTCAACACTTGGAGATGCGGATGGTGTCACCGTAGGTGTCGGTGTTGGTTCGCCAATTTCGGTCGGTGGAGTTTGTCCACTTCCATTTTCCTCCGCACGGGCAGGAATGGCATATCCTGTCCACAATCCAAGCACTAAAGATGCACTTACGATTGCGCTTACAATTCTTTTTCTACTCTTTTGCATTGTCTTTTGCCCCTTTCCAATTCTACGATTTTTATTTTATCCTTATCATTGTATCATAATTGAAAACTGTGTCAAATGTATTCCAACACAAAATTTAGTTCTGCAATATCTAGTCTAACTCTACAGCACCGGTATAAAGCTGATAATATCTTCCTCTTTTTGCCAGCAGTTCTTCGTGTGTTCCACGCTCAATAATCTCGCCCTGCTCCAATACCATAATGCAGTCAGCATTACGAACGGTAGATAATCGGTGGGCAATTACAAATGTTGTACGGTTTTTCATCAAGCGCTCCATTCCGTGGTCGATATGCATTTCGGTACGGGTATCGACAGAACTTGTTGCCTCATCCAGCACAAGAATCGGTGCCAGTGACAGAGCTGCACGGGCAATATTCAAAAGTTGGCGCTGCCCCTGACTTAAGTTTGTTCCATCTCCCTCAAGTACGGTATCGTAGCCGTCCTCAAGACGCATGATAAACGAATGAGCACTTGCCGTTTTCGCAGCCTGTTCTACTTCCTCATCCGTTGCATCCAGCCGTCCGTACCGGATATTTTCCATGATCGTTCCCTTGAACAGCCAGGTATCCTGCAATACCATTCCGAATGCATCACGCAGTTCCCTGCGGTTGAAATCCTTGATATTCTGTCCGTCGAGGCAGATTGCACCACTGTTTACGTCGTAGAAACGCATAAGCAGTTTTACCATTGTCGTCTTTCCGGCTCCGGTTGGTCCTACGATCGCAATTTTCTGTCCCGGTTTTACGCTGGCACTGAAATCATTGATGATGATCTGTTCTGGATCGTATCCAAAATGAACATGATCGAATGTCACCGCACCTGTAATTTTTGAAACGTCCGCCGGATGTTCTACGATCTGTTCTTCTTCCTCTTCCTCCAAAAACTCAAACACACGCTCGGATGCTGCAGACATAGACTGTACCTGATTGATCACCTGCGCGATCTGCTGGATCGGCTGTGTGAAGTTTTTCACATACTGGATGAACGCCTGGATATCACCGATCGTGATCGTGCCACGGATTGCAAGCAGTCCACCAAATATCTCTTCATACATTCTGGCAATGCGGTCAGGGGTATCGAGAAGCCCTTCTCTGTCCGGGTTTTCCCCGATTCCTTCCAATATTAATTTTACGCCCTCTTGTATTTTCTTTTTATCCATCTTTTTTCCTTCTTTACCGATACTGAAATGATATGGTCCACGTTCGATACTGCATTCCTATGTACGCTTTTATCGATCAATCCACCTGTGCGATCTGCTTAATCTCTTTCAGATAAGACAATGAGCCAAATGCAAGGATCACACCGTCTTTCTTCGTGTGTTCCAGCGCCAGACGCACCGCTTCATCCATAGAACTGCATGCCATGACCTTCGGAAGCAGTTCCATACCTCCTGCTCCCTGTGGACTATTTTCTGCGCCCTGTGCTTTTTCCGGCTTTCCGGCTCTCTCTTTCCACAG
>ERZ827440.3554-NODE-3554-length-11671-cov-3.840393_pt1 | contig 11671 bp, 9 predicted proteins | sample MGYA00519774_ERZ827440 | MGnify/ENA primary metagenome ERZ827440 (study PRJEB31778, sample SAMEA3449302) | human gut metagenome | biome: human gut; feature: human-associated habitat; material: faeces | place: United Kingdom | collected 2010/2012 ... | reverse complement strand
CCACGTATCTAGCTTGGAAGGCTAGTGTTCTACCATTGAACTACACCCGCATAATCACTGATATCTCAATGCTTTGTTAAGATATCATAATTATATTATAAAGTCAAGTATTTTATGCCAATATGTTCTTTCTGACATGTTTTATCAACATATATACTTGACTTTATCTGTTCTTAGGAATAAATTATGTTAGTTGCATTTTAGTTTGTAAAATATTATGGAGTAATTTCAATGACTAATAATTCTGACCACATTTTTTCTAATGTAGATATAAGGAAACTTCTTATTCCTATCATGCTGGAAAATCTCTTGGCTTCACTTATGGGAACTGTTGATACTATGATGGTAAGTAATGTAGGTGCATCTGCTGTTTCAGCAGTATCGCTTGTTGATTCCATCAATATTCTTGTAATACAGGCCTTGTCAGCACTTGCTGCCGGAGGTGCAATCCTGTGTTCCCAGTACATAGGAAGCAGCAACCCTAAAGGTGCCAACCGCGCTGCGAGACAGGTATTTCTTGTCATGACAGTGCTGTCGGTTTTCATATCAGCAATATGTCTCATTCTTCGTGTACCAATGCTTAAGTTCATCTTTGGTTCGGTAGAAGCTGAGGTTATGGCTGATTCACAGGCGTACTTCCTGTTTACCCTGTTGTCATTTCCATTCATTGGTCTGTATGACGCTGGCGCGTCCATTATGAGAGCCCAGAAGGACAGCAAAAGCCCTATGATAATATCAATAATATCCAACTTCCTTAATATAGGTGGTAATGCGATTCTTATATTCGGACTTGGCATGGGTGTTGCAGGGGCTGCACTATCAACACTTGCATCAAGAGTTTTCTGTGCAGTTGTTGTAATTATTAAATTAAGAAACCCTTCTCAGACTATCTGCGTAAACAGATATTACACAATCCGTCCCGACTGGGATTTAATTAAGAGAGTCTTATATATTGGTATTCCTTCAGGTATTGAAAACAGCATGTTCCAGTTTGGAAAGCTGGCAATCCAGTCAACAGTTTCAACGCTTGGAACTGTGGCCATCGCTGCAAATGCTGTGACCAATATTCTTGAAAACCTTAACGGAGTTGCTGCACAGGGTGTAGGAATCGGACTTATGACTATAGTTGGCCAGTGTATTGGAGCCGGAAGAAAAGATGAAGCCATATATTATATAAAGAAGCTCAGTAAAATGGCTGAAGCTGCCATTATTATAAGCTGTCTTGTTGTATTTGCATTGTGCAGGCCGATTACCATACTCGGTGGAATGGAAGCAGAAAGTGCAAGAATGTGTTTTGAAATGACTCTTTTCATAACAATAACCAAGCCAATATCATGGGTATTGTCATTCATTCCGGCGTACGGAATGCGTGCCGCCGGAGACGTGAAGTTTTCAATGATAACATCATGTGCAAGCATGTGGTTATGCCGTGTAAGCTTTACTATATTCTTATGCCGTGTATATGGCTTTGGTCCTATTGCTGTATGGATTGGAATGTTTGCCGACTGGACTGTGCGCGGTATCGTGTTCACTATACGTTTCCACTCCCGCAGATGGCTTAATCATCATATAATTGACTGATCTTAACGAATTGGATTAACGATAAAAAACGCATGCCAGATTGAAAAAATCGGACATGCGTTTTATTATTTTGTTATGAATTATAATATTGTATTGTAAACCATATTATTACAATCAGCCATTATCCTAGAATCCCTTACAGTTACCCTTAAGAGTTGCTCCTGTAATATTAACTTTGCCATTAATATTAGTACAATCCTCAATAATAGCTTTGCCAAATGTTACTTTATAACCAAGTGCAGATGGTTTTCCTGTAAGTGGCCAGTGATAATTATTACCCTTATTAGAATCTGAAATACAATTCTTCATTGTTACAACACCACTCTGGTTGTTTCTATCGAAACCATTAGCATAGTTTCCCTTAGCTGTACATCCAATAAGCTTATGGTTAAGAGGATCAAGGTGAGCTGCCTTTCCTGGTGTTTTATTATCTACTCCACCCATCTTAAATCCGTTACCATCACCATATATTCCATCACAGTATCCATTGTAGTTAGCCTGGCAGTTTACAAGTGTTACTGCTCCATGAGCTGCATAACAATCCCAGCCATCATCACTATTGTATTCAGCTACACAGTTTTCAAAATAATTGCCTTCACCTGAATGAAGTTTTACTGCAAAACCATCAGCATTCTCACCCTTAGCATCTGCATTATGATGAGACTTGCAATTATAAAACTTGTTATTAGCTCCTCCGTTGCTTACCTGAAAACCTGCATCTTCATTATAACAGCATGTTACATACTTTAATGTATTATTAGAACCTGAAATAAAGATTCCATTATCAGAAGCATTCTTAACTGTAATGTTAGAAAGTGTGCTTCCATTACCTGATAATGTAATTCCTCTTCCTGAACTTCCGCTTGTCTGTGAGAAATCTATTGTCGCATTATTCTTTCCTGCAAGATTAACACCTGCTGGAAGTGAAACAGCTCCTGACTTAACTGTTCCATCAATAACTACTGTCTGTCCTGACTTAGCCTTCTTAAGTGCATCTGCTAAAGACATTCCACCAGCCTTAACCACATAATTACCTGATACAGATGAACCTGTTGATGAACCTGAAGATGAGCTGCTTCCTGATGAAGAGCTGCCTGAACCTGATGAACTTCCTGATGAAGAACCAGATGACGAGCTGCCATTAGAATCAACCTGTACTTTGTAAATGTTGATTCCGCTGTTCTCTGAATACAGATATATGTATCCCTTAGAACCTGAATATGAATATGTTCCTAAAGAAGCTGTCTTATTAGCTGCAATAGTTCCAAGCTTCTTTCCATTAGAATCAGCTACGATTAAATTACGGGTAGAGCTTCCACTGCTTCTTAACACTACCTTTATTGTATCAGAACCTGACACTGGTACCTTAACTGAACGGTATGATGTAGTGCCTGTACCAGAAAGAGCCAGACAATATGTATATGCTGTGCCATCTACTGTTACAGATTCCGCCTTAACCTTCATATTCTTACTGCTTGTTGCCATAAGACCAAGTCCGTCTACTGTAGTACTTGATTTAATAGTTCCTAACTTCTTAAAATTAGAATTCTTGAAATTCCATGAATTCTGTGTTGCCGCATTAGCTGACAACACTGGTGCTGCTGTAAAACATACTAATAATACTGCTACAACAGCTGCAAAAACCCTTCTTGCCTTCTTAATCATTATTAACCTCCCATACATTATAGATTAAATAGCAAAAGAGACGCTATTTCGCTGGCAGTGTCCGATATCATGCAAAATAAATCGCCTCTGATGCTAAAAGTACCATAATAAGGATAAAAATGAAATGGCTTAAAATTACAAAGATTTACGCAAGTGTTTGTGCATTTTGTATAGTTGGTTCTGAAATATACCGTTTTCTTAATACATTTTTACTTAAGAACTGATTTATTGCTATTACACAATCACTCTCTATTATCTTTCAGGCTTTCAACCATATCAACCCTGTCAGCCTTTCTTCTCACAGTAAGAAGTGATACTGCATAGCATGCAATCACTATTACTATAGTCAGTATTATGCTCTGTGCTGTTATTACCGGTGTGTAAAGCACCCCCTCCATTCCAGAATATATCCTGAATACCACAACCATCATAAAATACCCTGTAAGCATTCCGACTGCTATGCCAAACGGTATTATTATATGGTTTACATCAATAATCATTCTGTTAATTTCACGGTTCTTAAGTCCGAGTACTTTAAGCATTGATATGTTGTGGCGGTTCTCTGAAATAAGCATATTTACAGATACATACAATGCCGCAATACATATAATCGCACCGATTACCGCAAGTGAATATATAATTGCACCCATCTCTGTAAGAATAGTCTTCATCTGCTCCCTGATGTCATCTGATGTCACCGTCTTAGATATCTCATCGCCTAAGTCAAGCTTCTTCTCTGACAGCAGTCCGTTGTATGTTCCGTCATCCCATACGAGCAGTTTTCTTGCATTGTTCTGGCTGCACACAAGCAACTTCTGGCTGTCATTCATTATAATTCCGCTTATTGTGACTTTCTTTTCTTCCATTGTAATAGGATTAACAAATGTAAATTCGTCCCCGGCTTCGAGCTTATAGGCGTATGCCATTACATTTGTAACATAATATCCATTGGAAAGGTCTGCCCTGCTACCATCCTCAGTATCAATATTCAGATACTTCACATCTGTATCCGCGCCTATCAGTGAAAATGAAGAGCCGTCATGCTCGTATTTTCCTATAACAAGCTCATCTGCTCCTGCCACTTCATCTGTCTTTAGGCGGTTAAGCACATATTCATACTTAAAACTTCCCATGCTGTCAGCACCTCTGTCAATTACATTATTGATAGAGTCTATAAACATAAACGCAACTGTTATCATCAGTGCCCCTAAAAATACAACAAAGCTTCTTCCCGGATTGGCAAGTATGCTTCTTAATGCGAACTTATTTCTTACCTTGCCCTTCTTACCGGCTAATACATGTCTTGTTCTGCTGTCACCATCTGCATTGCCATTAAGCATTTCTACAGTGTCTTTCTTTAAGAGCTTAGACACTTTATGTGCTGCCTCAAGCATATAGATAGCCGTAGGAATTATTATTCCTATAACCGCTATCGAAATTGGAAGTGTGAAATGGACCGGCATTGGCTCATAATCTGCAAGGCTCATTTCGCCATATGGCTGCTGTATTATCTTGGTAATAATTGTAACAATAATGCCGCCGGCAAGTCCCGGAATCATTGCAAGCACACTATAATGCCACATAAGTTGTCTTTTAGTGTAGCCAAGTGCTGACAGTGTACCAATCATTTTCTGTTCCTGCTTTATCTTTCTGCCTATTATAATAGCTATAAGTGCAACTGTAATAAGCGGCAGTGTGAACAGAAATACAAATGCCATAATAAAAAACATCATTGCCTGATCATCAACCATTGTAATTCTCTGGTTGTTGTCTTTAGCAAGATAGCTGTCTATCTTGTACTGCTCGTTCATATCTTTTCTGAACTGTGTAACATCACTGTCGTCACTGTATACGACCTTGTACTGGCATGAATTGGCCTCAAGCGCATCGTATGCACTATCTGTCATGTATGCAAGGAAAAATGATGTGATATTCTTGTATGAATCATCAGCATTTTCAAGCATATACAGGTAATCAGGCCTTAAGAAATAACCTGTAACCTTGTATTCTTTACCCTTAATTGTGAGCCTGTCGCCAATATTCACATGCTCACTTTCAGCATATCCCTTTGATATAACTATCTCATCATCGTTAGATATGTCATTTCCATCAATCACCTCATAAAGGTCGATTTTCTTATTGCGTTTGAAAACCCTTACTTTATATCCGTCCTCATTAATATTTACATAATGCTCTTTCTCAAATGTAACATTATATTTCTTCTCAATATTTGCAATTTCGTTATCAGGTATCTCCACATATGTTGTAAATGTGGCGTCTTCTAACTTATTATCTATAAAGAATTGATCTCCATATGATTTAATTCCTGTTCCTGCTATGTAAAAAAGATAGAACAGCAGCAGGGCAACTACGGTAAGAACTGCCGCAGCTATATAAAACGACAGATTCTCTTTAACATTTCTTAAATATCTCTTGTTAAGAGTCATAACCAGCCTCCTCATAATCACATTTTTTATAATTCAGATACTTGTTCTTTTACAATTCAAGTTCCTCTGCGCTGTGCTTACTGTTGTTATCTATGCAGGAAGCAACCTGACCATCTTTAATTCTTATGACCGTGTCAGCCATATCAGCTATCGCTTCATTATGTGTTATGATTATAATAGTAGTCTTAAACTGTTCATTGACTTTCTCTATGAATTTCAGGACATTTCTTGATGATTTGGAATCAAGCGCACCCGTAAGCTCATCGCACAGAAGAATCTTAGGATTCTTGATTAATGCTCTTGCTATCGCAACTCTCTGTTGCTGTCCACCTGAAAGTTCCTTAGGAAAACGATTCTTGTATTTGTCAATATCAAGTGCTTTCATTACCTCTTCTATATCCATTGGCTGCTTTGCAATATCAGCGACAACCTGAATATTTTCCTGCACTGTAAGGTCTGGAATCAGATTATAAAACTGGAATACAAATCCAACATCTTCCCTTCTGTAGTCTGTCATTTTCTTCTTGTCACTTCTGCTTATGTTCCTGCCTGAAATTGTAATTTCGCCTGAATCAAGTGAATCAAGACCTCCAATCATATTAAGAAGCGTACTCTTTCCTGAACCTGAAGGTCCGAGAATTACATATATCTTTCCTTCTCCCAAAGACAGGCTCACGCCGTCAAGTGCGTTGACAAGTGTCTCACCCTCGCCATAATGTTTTCTTGCATCTTTAATATCTATAAACATATATTTCCTCCTATCATTTTTTCAGCTTTAATCAGCTTTTGTTATAATAGCGGCCAGTCTTTGCTGTAGTCACAACTCACTTCCGTTAGTTCTCGCTAACTATACTATGATAATAACACTAGTAATCGCAATTAACAAGGGAATTTAATAAAATACGGCGCGCCAGTTTTTCTGACACGCCGCATTTTTAAGTAATTCATATTATCACTTACCTTGATGTGAAAGTGGTTATCCTATCGATATTATAAAGAGGTATGTTAGTCATCCAGTCCTGCTCCCTGTAATCTGACATAGATGTCCTCACTGCATAATCAGGATTATATTTATCACAAAAAGCTCTTAAACTCTTGGCTCTTAGATTTTCCTCTGCCTTTACTTCAATTGGAATAACAGATGTTTTACCCTGCACGAGAAAATCGATTTCTCCTCTGGAATTCTGTGCAGAATAGTAATAAGGCACAATCCCTGCTTCACTGATAAGCTGCTGCAATACATACTGCTCTGTCAACGCTCCCTTAAATTCTGTAAAAATCCTGTTGCCATCAATAATAACTCTCGCATCTAAATCCGTCATGGCAATAAGAAGCCCTATATCAAGCAAAAACATTTTAAATGAGTCTAAATCCATATATGCCTTCAATGGAAGTGCAGGCTTACTAACCCTTGCTACTTTATGAATAAGTCCGCAATCGAGCAGCCACTGTATTGCAAGTTCAAAATCTTTAGCTCTCGCGCCCTCTCTGACCTGTCCATAAATATATTTCTTATTCTCTTTCGCAAGCTGCATAGGAATTGAATCCCACACAAGATTGAGTCGTGGAACAAGACTAATCTCTGCATGTTTAGAAAAATCCTGCCTGTAATAATTGAGCAGATCCTTCTGTATCTCACGAACCCTGTTAAAATCCTTATTCTCTACATATGATGCCACAACTTCTGGCATTCCTCCAACATAATAATACTCCCTAAGTCTGTCTATATATTTAGAACCAAATGTACTTACCATTGATGTATCTTCACCCTTAAGTACATCTACATATCGCTCTTCCCCTAATGCACATAAGAATTCCTGATAGCTTAAGGGAAACAGGTCCATAAAATCAACCTTGCCAACTGGAAATGAAGTACCTGTGTGAAGTGCAACTCCTAACAGAGAACCTGCTGCTACAACAGCATACTCCGGTGCATTTTCACAGAAATATTTCAGTGACGAAAGTGCTTTAGGCACTTCCTGTATCTCGTCAAATATAATAAGTGTATTATGACTGTCAATTGTCATTCCTGTCTCTATACTTATTGCCATAATAATCCTTGAAATGTCAATTTCACCATCAAAAACATACTTCATTCTTGCATTACTATCAAAGTTAACATATGCAACATTGTCAAAACATGTTCTTCCAAACTCCTTCATAAGCCATGTTTTTCCAACCTGTCTTGCCCCTCTGATAATAAGAGGCTTTCTGTCTTTTTTATCTTTCCATTGCTTTAACTGTTCAATTGCAAAACGCTTCATCAGACACCTCCTCAAAAATACTATATCCTGTGTATAATATTTTATTCCTTTAAGAGGATATGGTCAACATTTTTATGGACGTAAAAATGTGTTTTACTACACTTTTATGTACGAATTTTTGTGTTTCATTACATTTTTCCGTACGAACTTTTATATTGTATCACATTTTTCTGCATAAACTTTTCTCAATCCACTCATCTGGCATCTCAAAATGCTGGTAATCTTTTGCATGTTCCCAGTCGCCGCCCCACTCAAATCCATGTTCTGCAAACACCTTATAGCACAAATCGTCATGGTCGATTTTGTGTGAAAATTCAATGCTTCTGTCTGTATACTTTTCAGCATTGGCAGGCTCTACATTTCTTCTGCCATCAACATATTTCACATAAGGATTATAAAGCGTGTTGATGTCAACCGCCAGCCCTAACGCATGCTTTGACAGCTTCGTTGAATAGGAAATGTATCTGAAATTAAACGCTGAAGAATTATTATCACTCATCGACTTCTCATCATCAGCATCATATTCATCAATAAGTCTGATTTTTTCAATCTCGTAACCAGCCTCGTAAAGCTGCTTAAATATATCAAGCACATCATCAGCAATCAGCCTGTTCACAACCAGCTCACCTATGTGCGTTTTCCCATCAAATCCGACATGCAAAACTTTAAGATACCGCAAATCTTCTCTTGGCACGGTGCAGTTGTCCTTAAATGATTTCCCCTGCATCTTTGCAAAAATGTCGTCTGGTATTGGTGATATGGTAAATGGTTGGGTGTTCATGTGTGTGCTCCTTTATTTATCTAATATTCAAATTCTACTATCCTGCAATTCTCGCATATGCATGCTTCCACTTTCGTTCTGTGGCTCGCCTTAAGCGGTGTGATTTCAACAAATCCTTTGGCTGTTTTCGCATTTGTGAATACTCCAGGCACTTCATCGGCAAAGCTGAATGCGCCGTCTTTACTGCTGAAAAGGTATCCTTTTCGCATTTCCTTATTACATTTTGGACAAATCATACATAACACCTCATTCCTTAATATCTTTACTAAGAACCGACATTGCCATGCTAAGTTTTTCTTCAAACTGCTCCGCTTTAACAAGCGCTATGCCCTCATTGTCATCGCCAAGCACAACCAGCCTGCTACCATTCACCAGTCCAAAAGTCTCTCTAGCCTCTTTAGGAATAACTATCTGACCGCGGTCATTCACAGTGACAACACCCCACATGTGTTTGCCTTTCGGTGCTGGTGCCATCTTCTGCCCTTCAAGCTGCGCATCATCCTTTATTAAGGAATCCATCGTCACTCCATAAAACTCTGCAAGTCTGCCGCATTTTTCAATATCAGGAATTGTTTCACCACGCTCCCATTTGGCATACGCCTGCCTCGATATTCCAATAACCTCTGCGATATCCTCCTGAGTCTTTCCCGCAAGCGACCTCAGCATAATAAGATTCTCCTGTAGCATAATGTCAGTCCTTTCTGTTGTTATGTATGTATTATAATCCTTGTAAAATGTGGATTCCACCAATTGTAGTTGTCAGAAAAGTGGGAATTGTGTTGTGGTTGGTTGCATAAATGTTTTAAAAAATCATCTCAAAATTAAAAAGAGGGACAGATTCCTCTGCCCCTCTCAAGTATGCATCCGCAAATGCATACCCCAATTAGTATCTATAATATACAATATCAACCTTAAAAAGGCAAGGATACTATTTATATTTAACTCACGGTTAATATGTTATTGTATTAGTATCAACAAATACAGATACTTGGGAACAGCGTAAGTTGGGAGAAGTGTTCCAAGAATACTCGGAAAAGAACCATCCAGAGTTACCTGCATTAACTATTATTCAAGGTGGCGGAACAGTTCTCAGAGAAGAATCTGAGCGTAAATTACAGTATGATAAATCGAGTTTAGCAGGGTACAAAATGGTTCGAGAAGATGACTTTATTGTGCACCTTAGATCCTTTGAAGGTGGACTTGAAAAATCCAACCATAATGGCTTGATAAGCCCAGCATATCATACATTTCACGGTGATGAGGTGGATTCAAGATTCTATTATCCATACTTCCGTTCGTATGAATTTATCAAGCATAAATTAGTGCCTCATGTATACGGAATCAGAGATGGAAGAAGTATTGATATTGATGGTATGAAAACCATTGAAATTCCTTGGACTTTATATGAGGAGCAGAAAAAAATTGGGGACTATATTGAGTCACTGGATACTCTCATCACTCTTCATCAGCGTAAGTTATTTTTAAATTTTGTAAAAAAAAATGATTGGGAACAGCGTAAGGTGTCTGAACTCTCTGAAAAGACTTTCGGAGGTGGTACCCCAAAAACGTCAAATGATTCTTTTTGGAAGGGAAATATTCCATGGATTCAATCATCAGATTTGGTAGAGGGTAGTTTGTTTGATGTTGAACCAAGAAAGTACATTTCACAAGAGGCGGTTGATAAATCAGCGACCAAATTAGTCCCAGAAAAGTCAGTGGCAATTGTTACCCGTGTGGGTGTTGGAAAGCTTGCATTTATGCCATTTTCCTATGCTACAAGTCAAGATTTCTTGTCTTTGAGTGTGTTGAAAACAGAGCCACAATTTACGGTTTATGCTTTGTATAAAAAATTGCAATCAGAGCTTAATGACGTGCAGGGAACTTCAATAAAAGGTGTAACAAAAGATGAACTCCTTGCTAAAGAAGTTATGATTCCGTGTTATAAGGAACAGGAGAAAATAGGAAGCTATTTACATTCTCTTGACCACCTTATCACTCTTCATCGGCGTGCGTATTACAATAAAAAAGGAGGACTTACAAATGTACACAACGACAACCAACAACACTATGCTATTCTGTGATTACTACAAACAATGGATTACAGTCTATAAGGAGGGGGCTATTCGACCTGTTACCATGAGCAAATATAATATGGCTCATCAATGGCTTGAGAAGCTTATTCCTAACCTAACTATTGGTGAACTTGATCGTTTTTCTTACCAGAAGCTTCTTAATGATTATGCAATATCCCACGAACGGCAAACTACAATGGATTTTCATCATCACCTCAAATGTGCAATCCTTGATGCCGTTGATGAAGGGCTTATTCTAAGAGATCCTACCAGAAAAGCAATTATTAAAGGAAAGACGCCTCGTAAGAAGAAACCTAAGTATCTTAATCAATATGAGCTTCATAAATTATTGGATAATCTCGATTTAAAATCAGAGGTTAATTTAGACTGGCTTATCCTATTAATTGCTAAAACAGGAATGCGTTTTTCTGAGGCGTTGGCACTTACACCTAAAGATTTTGACTTGTCTCGTCAGATGCTTTCAGTTTCTAAAACATGGGACTATAAAAACCATACTGGTTTTCTTCCTACCAAAAATAAATCTTCTATCAGAAAGATACCGTTAGACTGGCAAACCGTTATGCAATTTGCTGAACTTGTAAAAAAATTACCTGAAGATGAGCCTATTTTTGTAAATGGAAGAATTTATAATTCTACCATCAACAGTGTTCTAGCAAGACATTGTAAGGAAGTTGACATACCTATAATTTCAATCCATGGATTGAGACACACTCATGCATCGCTGTTGTTATTTGCTGGGGTATCAATAGCAAGCGTTGCCCGTAGATTAGGACACTCAAACATAACAACAACACAAAAAACATACTTACATATCATTCAAGAATTAGAAAGTAAAGACAT
>ERZ827440.3552-NODE-3552-length-11672-cov-10.743393_pt1 | contig 11672 bp, 15 predicted proteins | sample MGYA00519774_ERZ827440 | MGnify/ENA primary metagenome ERZ827440 (study PRJEB31778, sample SAMEA3449302) | human gut metagenome | biome: human gut; feature: human-associated habitat; material: faeces | place: United Kingdom | collected 2010/2012 ... | reverse complement strand
TAACTTTACGTTCTTGTTTTAGTGCCTAACCTTTTCAGTTAGGAACGTGTCGCACTATTGTGCACATCTATTGCTAAATCCGGCTCAAAGGCGTTGCATTCGTTGATTTCATCAGTTACCGGGTCATTTTCATCTATTGCCCGTGACATCAAAACCTCAATACCGTGCGTTTCTAAAAAATCTTTGCAAGCTAAAGCCTCAACAAAATTCACCTCTTTTTCCACCAAATATCCGACTACACCGGGATCTGCGCCGCCGTGTCCTACTCCTATAAACACTTTTTTACTCATAATCGCTGAGCTCCTCATATCAAAAAATTTCTTTAAAAACCAGGTTTAAAATCTACTTTATTGCTTCTTTGCAACAAATTTCTCTTCTGTAATTTCTTCATACTGCTCAGCTATTATTACTCCTTTTTCCACGGCTTTAGCCACCATTTGCTTGTTCCAAAGTTTGCGGTCGTAATTTTTCTTTATTTGTTCAAATGTCATTTGTTTTTCCTCCTTACAAGTTTGTTAAATTTTGGTATTCTAAGGCCGCTGCGATGCGCTCTTCGGCACTCACTTCCGGCTCTGGGGCTGGCGTGTTGCGCAACTCCTCAATGGCTGCAATCGCAGCTTCTTCGCTTAATGAAGAATCGATGCCCATTTGTGAACAAACAGCAGCTAAATTCTGAACAGCAAAGCAAACTTGTCCAGCCTCATCTGTTTCAATGATATGAATAAATGTTTCAACAGCAGGAAAATCATTTTTTAAAACATCTGGAGTTGCTAATGCTCCATTTGGGTACATATACGTTTTGTTACCTGTGTATTTTTCAATTTTTATCATAATTAAAGCCTCCTAAAAAATAGTTGAATTTTTAAATTTGATATAGCCTGTCGCTGGGGTCGGTATGGATATAACTTCTATGTTTGATGTAACGGTTGCTTCTTCCGCCATATTTTGAAATTTATATTTTGAGCCTTTGTAGACAGAAATTTCTGCTAAAGTTTCGTATGCATCCACTGTGTTATAATCAGTAGATCCATTCTCTCCGCCGCCAAATAACGCATAACTTCCAACTGTTGTTGCGGCTAAATCACTTCTTTGCTGCCTTAAATTCGGTACGTTAATTTTTACTAAATTGTTGTCATATGCGCCAACACTGCTGCCGTTAGCGAATAACGCATAGTTCCCGACTGCTGTTGCAGCAATACCTTTTCCACCAACACCTAGACTTGTTATAGGTGTACTTCTTGTTAAACTGCTGTTATAGACATCTTCTCCTCCACTGGAAGTAGACCCAGAAACATAGCCTCCTGCAAAAATAGCATAATTGCCCACTGTTGTTGCCGCTAAAGATGACCTTGCCCAGCTTAAAGATGTTGCCGTGCTCCTCACTAAATTGCTGGTATAAGCGTCTACTGTGGCAGTTACATAAGGGGAAGAAGAAATATCCCCACCTCCAAATAAGGCATAATTGCCAACTGCTGTTGCAGCTAGCCCATACCTTGCTGTATTTAAAGATGTTGCCGTGCTTTTCGTTAAACCGCTAGTATAGGTGTCCACTCTACTAGACCGGCTAGAACTTTCATAACCGCCTCCGAATAAAGCATAACTTCCGACTGTTGTTGCAGCTAGCTCATGCCTTGCTGTACTCAAAGATGTTGCGGTGCTTTTCGTTAAACTGCTAGTATAAGTGTCTACAGTAGAATAGTAACTGCCACTATGTTGATATCCACCTCCAAATAAGGCATAATTTCCGACTGTTGTTGCGGCTAATCCTTCTCTTCCAGTACCTAAAGATGTTGCGGTGCTTTTTGTTAAACTATCATTATATGTATCCACAGTGGTAGGATAAGTATAACTAGAGCCATAATATTTGCCACCTGCAAACAAAGCATAATTGCCGACTGTTGCTGCCGCTAATGAATCCTTTGAGTTACTTAAATATGATGTAAAAGACGATTCTAAAACCCTTTCTATCAACGCATCATCGTTATAATTCTCAAATTTAACGGTCGCATATCCGCCACTGTGTTTTGAAATAATCGCATTTCCCATTACCTCACCACCTTTAATTGTATTGGAATCGCAATTGTTGGCTTATCCTCTAGGCAAGTGACAGTAATTTGATTAGTGCCAGTTTCTATTTTTGAAACGCAATTCCAGGCTTCCAGTTGACTTAATGCCGTGCTTGTTGTTGAACTTAAAACCACATCTACGATTGGCGTATCCATGTTAGTAAGTCCAGTTACGGTAATCGTTTGAGTATATGGTGCGCTGATTCCTGTCCAATTTGTTGATATTGTTGCAAAGTAGTCAGCTACTAAGCCAACCTTTGCCCAATTACTCCACGCTCCACCTGATAACTCTCGAAGATACATATCTGTTGTACCTTCTTTGATTGCTATTTGTTGCACATAATTTCCATTATCAGATTTATTTACTATTAAACTGTGAAAATTACCAAAGGTCGGAGCATTCGTAGAGCTATTTCGCATTGTATAAAGACCTGGCGTCGTCATTGAATTAAAATCAGTGCTGCTTTTTGTTTCATAATTAGCTTTCTCATTTAATTGTGTTTGAATATTACTAGTTACTCCGTCTACATAGTTAAGTTCTGTCGCTGTTGCTGTAATTCCTAAATTGTTTAATGCTTCACTTGCAGTAGCTGCTCCAGTTCCGCCTTTTGCTATAGGTGTCACTCGATTTTCTAAATTTTCTAATGTTTTAAACAACCTCGTTACTGATGTTATGCTTAATCCACTTATTGATACTCGGTACAGCGCCATTTCATGAATAAGGCAGCCTTCATAAATGTTTCCAGTTGTAAGTCCTGGGTCAACTGCTAATGCTGCAGGGACACCCTTAATAACCGCAAATTCGGCATTTTCAATATTGTTATCACTCTTTTTTGTGTACCTCATAACTATCAAATCATTGCGATTTTGCCCTTGTGTTCCGTTGTCAATTACCAAATCTGTGTAAGTTCCCCGTGTTTGACGTATATGACGGCCTTGCATCAATATTTCTCCGGATTTTATACGCACACAGTTATTGGTAATTATCTGATATGCAAACTTTTCTCCGACATCTAAAACTCGGTCTTCGCTCGAAATCGTACCATAAATTCTTGCTCCATCGTCTTCTGACTGAATGTCCTGTGCTTCTTTCAGGCCTGTTATCAATTTTACTGCCATACTAAATCCTCCTTCCTTTTCGCTACATAACAGTTCTGTTGCCCACTTCGTAAACAAATTTCGGCGCCTCATTATTCCGAATCTTTACAATTTTTTTCGTAATTTCGCCCGATATTTTAAGGCCAGTCACGACCTCCTCTCCTCCAACAATGTCGCCGACATCTTTTTCGGAATTTTCAATCGTAATCTCGATATTATCAGAGTTTTGATACTCCAAAAGCTTGTCTGTTCCTGATTTTAATAATTCATCATTACTTTCTACATTCGAATAATCATAAACTTCCGAAATTTCATTAAGCCCCACATAATGCGGATTTTGTGAAATTTTTCCGTTTTCATCTATATAAAGATCTATCACCGTACGCTCGGACAAGTTGCCTTGCCCCAGACAAATCAAATGGTTTACTGGTGCATCATTTTTCTCAATTATAAAATTTATTAAATCGCTCGAAAATTCTTCATTCGAGTAATCAATAATTGGCTCTACAGTCAGCATTACGCTTTTGTCTTTGAACATTGCTTTTAATTTTACATTTTTCGTTTTCAGCATTTTAACAAGCCCAAAATAGCAATCTATGTATCTATCAAATTTATAATTCAGAAAATTAAGTCCTGATTTTTCACTCGATGCAATAAACAATTCTTTCAGCCCCAATCTATCGATAAGCTCCGAGATAATCGCATTTGCATCGCCGCTCACTATGTAATAATCTTCGCCGGAATCTGGGCAAATTACTTTATCGCAGAGCATTCCATAGAACGTTCTGCCCCCATAATACAACCGGTTTTGCGTGGTATCAATCTTCAAAGTTGTAATTTTTCCACCATATTCCGTATTTTCAAAATAGAAATATCCTCCCATCGGAATCACGTTGTTTTCTGTACTTGTTGTAATTTGAAAGTTATTTTCCGAGCCAATCTCGAAATCAAGCTCGTAATCTTTCAAAATCCCAATATCAATCCGATTTTCGTCTGTATAAATTAAGTCCATCAAAGTTTCACCCTTTCAGTTCAGTCTTCATTAATTTATTCCAGCGCTGCCGCTGGACCGCACTGGGGAATAAATTCCCCAGACCTCAACGCGCACTCGCACAGGCGTGCTCATGCTGTGTTTTTTTGCTCCGCGCTGTACAACAATCTAAGCAGTTTTCACCGCAAAAATGCGATTAACTGGCGCTCCACTTTGGTTCACTGCGCTCGTCAAAAAGCGTTAAATCAAACCCAAAATCATTATTCCACGTTACCGCAACTACCCCTGATGGAATCTTTTGAAAAATATAATTTTCACGGTTTCTATAATTTATCACACTTGTTCGTTTGCCGTCGGATTGCACAGTTTCTATGATTTTCTCTCGGCAATTAATTTCCAAATATTCGTCGACTTCGACCGGAACATTCACTGCGTACATATGGCCACCGATGTACAACGCTGGATTTATTACTGGGCCATAAATTATTAATTTGAAATTGTACCCAATCAACGCGTCATTTAAAAAGCTTTTGAGTGCTCCTGAAGAGTACTGGTATGGATATCCATAAATATATCCGTGCCCGGAAACTGGCTGATTTTTCACAAAACTATATGTTTTCTCACAAACCCAATTATTCGTATCTGAAATTATTGTCAGTTCTAATGTCAGCAAATTTTGTGCGGCAAGAAAATCTTCCTTCACACTTGAAATCACGTAACAAGTATAATAATAGTCGCCAAGATAAAATTTCCCTGGCCTTTTTGCTAAAACATCCTTTTCAAATATTTCGAAAAAAGAATTAAAAAGCTCAAAACCTTTACTTTGACTTCTGGTATGAATCGAAACTGATAATGTTTTTGTTGACACATTTGACAAATTAAAGCTTTTAATTTTATTAAAATCGCTCTCATAATTCCAAGTGTAATCGCGCATTTTATATGAGTTTGAAAAATAATTTTTCCCATCAAACTTTATCGTCTCACCAAGATGATTCATATATTTTAAAACCAAAAAATTTTTCACCCCCGTCACGCATAACGCCTTACCAGCCTTGCTATTTCGTGGTCATTAAATCTCAAACTTACTCCATCTACGAGCGCTTTTACGATTTTTTCGCACAAGCTGCCATTAAGCTCATGTGTTTCATCCAGCAAACGTTCAAGCACTTCAGTTTCTTTCTGATAGATTACAGAAAACTCCGTGCTTAAGCCATTTAAAGGCTTATTTTTTAAACTATTGCTCTCAAAATTTGCACCCGAATTCACATAATTTATCGCCGCGTTCATATCAATTTCAAAGTCGGTTGGAATCGAATTTTGCATCTGCTTTGAGACGTTTTTCATTGAGTTTTCAAATCCTTTTCCAACGCCAAGCGCCAAGTTTTTGCCGATTTGCTCTTCAAACAATTTTGATGGCGATGCAATTCCGAAAAAGCTTTTGATGCCGTTTAAAATGGAGTTTCCAAAACCTTTAATTTTATCTAAAACCCAGCCCGTAACATTTGAAATTCCATTCCAAAGACCGCGAACCAAGTCGCCGCCGATATTCAACATTTTACCCGGCAACTCGCAAACCGTGTTCCAAATGCCTGACACTAAATTTTGCGCAGCGTTTATTCCGGCTGAAAGCAGTTGACCTCCCCAATTAACAACAGCTGAGACTGCCCCAACAATTCCATTCCAAATTTTATTTGGGAGTTCTTTTATAAAATTAATAACTGAACTCACAAACTCGCTGGCCTTAGAAATGCCAGTACTGATGAGGTTTGCAAAAAATATTCCAACTTTATTTGCCGCATCACAAAGCCAAGTCCAAATTTTGCCTGGCAGCTCTGAAAAAAAGGTTATCACTTGGCTGACAAATTTGGGCACTTCAGTTGAGGCAAAGTTCCACAAATCGGCGCCCCACTGAATAATTTGTTCAAGCGCGAGCTTTAGAACAGCATTAAGAAGTTTCGGCAATTTTCCAAACCAGTCGCCTATATTTGCAACAAAATTTGGAATTGTTTCGGTGAAAAATGCGACAAAAGAATTCCACGCTTCCGGAATCGTCGCAGTGAAGAAATTTAAAATTGCCTCCCAAGCCGCAGAAAATGCCGCCTGAACGTTTTCCCACAAGCCAAGCCAAAAGTTGCGAAAATCTTCAGAATTATTCCATAAAAGAATAAACGCGCCCACAAGCGCTCCTATCGCAGCGATAATCAGACCAATCGGATTTGCACTCATTGCAGCATTCATCAGCCATTGTGCCGCCGTAACTGCTCCCTGTGCGACCGACAAAGCCACTTCTTTAATTCGCATGAAATCAAGGTTTGATGCAACTTCTAGAATTTTACCTCCGAAATTTTTCATATGTGAGATTGCATCCCCGATTTCGCTTACAAAATTTACAGCTTTAATCGCAAGCATTGCAGCTACAATGCCACCTAGTGCAACTGATAACAGTCCCGAATTGTCAATCATCCAAGAAATCAGATCCATTAAAGGCGGCAATAGATTCACGACCATTTCACTGATTCCTTCAATTAGCGTCCCTGCGCTCCCTGATAACTTATCAAGAGCATCCTTTAAAGCACCGGATTCACTGGCCTTCTGAAAAAATTCAGTTAGCTTTGAAGCCGCATTTTGGAGCGGTTCCTGGACTTTATCGTAAAGTGTGAGACCCATTTCTGAAAATGTATTTTTAAGGATTTGCACTTTGCTCTCGGTGGTTGCATATCGCTGCTGAGCTTCGTTCGTGAGGGCTGTATTTTCACTCCAAGCCTCATTTGAAGTTTTTATTGCATTTGTGAATAAATCGTTTGCGTTTGAAGCTCTCAAAAGCGCGTCACGAAGCCGTGTTTCGCTGATTCCCATTTCATCAAGAAATTGTAGAGCGCTTTCATCCTGAAGGTTGCCAAGACCGGAAATAAAGGCAGTTAAAGCGCCTGTTGCATCTTCAGCAAAATATTTCTGAAACTCCGCCGTTGACATTCCCGCAGCTTTTGCAAAATATTCAAGCTCAGAGCTACCTGTTTCACAGGCGTTAGCCATCATTATTATCGCCCGAGAAATCGCCGTGCCGCCGCCCTGGGCCTCTAGTCCAAGTGAAGACAAAGCTGCTGCAACTCCCAAAATGTCAGCCTCAGTCATTCCAACTTGTGACCCTGCGGCTGAGATATTTAGAGCCATCTGCGTAACCTCAGACTCCGTAGTTGCAAAGTTGTTTCCAAGTGCAACTATTGAGGACCCCAGTCTATCAAAATTTTCCTGGTTCATTCCAGTGATATTTGCAAGCCGAGCAAGAGCAGTTGCGGCCTCATCTGAGCTCATGTTTGTGGCAACACCGAGATTCGCCATAGTTTCTGTAAAAGAGAGAAGATTTTCGTTTTTGATACCAAGTTGCCCTGCGGCTTCAGTAATTGCTGAAAGTTCCGATGCTGTTATTGGCATCTGTGTTGACATAGAGCGCAATCCTGATTCAAATTGCTCAAATTCCTCATCCGTTGCGTTGACGGTCTTACGAACACCTGCAAATGCGCTTTCAAATTCAATTCCACCTGAGACAACAGATTTTACTGCACTAGCTAAATTTCGTCCAAGCATCCGAACAGCATCGCTTGCCAAATTTGCAATTACGCCCTTCATGACAGTAAACCCTTCACTCAGCTTGGATGTTTGATTTTTGGTGTTATTCATCTCGTCGCCAAGCTGTTCTGTGGCCTTTTCGGCCGCGTTTAACTTGTCTTTATTGTCCCGAATGTCGTTGTTTAAAGACTTTATTTGTGAGGCTAAATTTTTTGCTTCAGTGCTATTTTTGCCTTGACTGAGTACAACGTTTTTATACTCAATCTGCAACGATTTTAGCTTTTCACCCTGATTTGACAGCTCAGCATTTAGCTTATCAAGCGGAGTTTTTGATTTTTCCATTTGAGCGTTTACGTCTTTTAAACTGCTTTCCATTCTTGAAAGTTCAGTTTCTGCTTTGTTTAATGAAACTTTCCAGCTGTTAGTTTTCTTGTCATTCTCACCGTATTTTTCACTGGACTGTGCAAGTGCATTTTTCAAAACAGAAATTTTCTCTTTTTGCTTTTCAATTTGCTCATTTAGAATTTTATTTCGAGAGGTGAGGGCTGTTGTAGACTTATCATTTTTAGTAAACTCTGCCGTCACTTTTCCCATTTCCGAAGCTAAAACCCGAAGATTTGAATTTATTTGCTTAACTGCTTCTCTATACGCTTTTTCTCCCTCAAGTTTTATCGTCCCTCCGAATGTGTTTGAACCTGCCATACTTCCACCTCCGATGAAATAAAAATAAGCATTCCATTCCTGAAATGCTTAGCAGTTGCTAATAAGCCAACTGTAATCTTGTCTGCAATCAATAACAAGATCTAAATAAACTGTATCATCTTTTATTTGATATAACAATAAATATCTTTTTTGGCACAACATTCTGTGATACTTATTAGCTGAAATAAACTCATTAATTAAAAAACTATTTCTTTGAGGCATAAACTCTAGCGATTTTATATCTTTTATAATATTTGATTTTAATGATTTCGCAGCTTCAATATTAACACGAGCCAAAAAATTTATATGGTTTTCTATTTCTGATTTTGCTCGCTGTGAGATGACTATCTTATATCGCTTTACTGTCAATTTTGGACACCTCGTTCAAAATATTATCAAGACTATTTTCGAGTTCTTCAATAGAAAAGTCAACTCCGCCCGCCAACCGTTCTTCTTCTACGGATATAAGTTCTTCTCTTAATTTTAGCATTTTCTCTCTACGAGAAAATGCATTTATATCCATGACGACTAAATCACCTTCACCATTTTTAGTTAAATAGACGGGTTCACCTGTTTTTTTACACAGCTCTGCGATTTCGTTATAGTTTTGGCGAATATTAGCAGAAGGTTTTATATTCATAGCATCAATCTCCTTATAGTAATATTATATTTATATTATATCTTTTTATTACTATTAAGTCAAACCGTTTTTAATCCGGTAGCCACTCATCGTTATCTTTTAAGTGACTATTTTCGTCCTTAAATAGCTGCTGCTGAGTACAAAAGTTGTGATATGCTCTAAAATGCTTATATAAAAGGCTCCACTTTTTCAGTGTCATGTGACCAACTTCTTTTTCCGTAAATCCAAGCATTTTTGTTCCTACAAATAAAATCCAAGAAAACTCCACCGGAACAACATTTGATGCATTTTCGCCCGCATTTAAGCTTTTTGCGGGCTGTTTGCGTTTTTTGCTTTTTCATCCACTTCCACACTTTCAGATATAGCCTGCATAATCTTGCCAGCTGTACCAGAAAGGCCAATTTCAGTTAAGATTCGGCCAGCTTTTTTTGCTGTTATTGGTGTAATTTTCTTTCCTGTTTTCTCAGCTTCAATTTCTAGACCTTCATTGATAGCTTCCGTAATAAAGAATTTCAAAGCTTTAATATCTGGCTCTCCGTCACGCTGAATTAAGTTTGACCATGCCTCAATTGTTCCGTATTTTTCTTGTATTGATTCCATTACATTTAGTGTAAAAACAAATGGGAACTTTTCAGTTTTAGTCTCTAAATAATTGATTTTATCTATCAAAAACTATCACTCCCCTGTCCATCGTCACAAGTTTCATTTTTTTCGTTTTGCCTTAAAAGGCAAAAGCTCACAAATTTCACTGTTCCTCCTCTCCACAAAAAGTCACGCTCGAGTTGGCTAACGGCTTGTAAACGCGCCGTTTTTACGCCTCCTTGCGAGCTACCAACTTTTTGTGGCCCCCTATTCTTGCGACTGCACAAAGAAGCCATCTAGCGCAGTGTTTGCTTCACTTTCAGTGTCATAAACCTTATGCTTTTCCCAATCTCCATCTTCGTTCTCAAAAATCGTCGCTTCCACCGACGGCGTCGTAAATTCAAGATTATCACCTTTTGTTTTCGCATCTACTATAAATGGCTTAAATTTCATTTTCGGAAAAAATTCTACTTTATACTTTTTCGCACCGTTAACCATTTTCGGGACAATATGCCCGAACCCAACGTAAATCGGTTCATCGCTTACATTGGAAGTCACAACACCAGTTTCCTCATCAACTGTTTTGCCCAGCAACTCTGCAAAAATTGCGTCATCGTCTTCATCGATTCCTGCGGTTAGTGTGCCGCTTTTAAACATTGAAACTTGCTCTTTTAAGGCGTCGTCGCAATACAAAGTCGCCTCCGCTAAATCGAGTGTTACCTTGCACTCAATCGCACCTGAAAGTGTTTTTACCTGTCCATACGTTTTTCCATCGTCATTTAATTTTGCGTATTTGAAACGCTTTAATCCAATTCCTGCCATATAATTTTCGTCTCCTTCATATATCATAGTATTTATCATCGCGAGCAATTTGTTTTCTGAGTTATCTGCAAATTTTGAACGCGAATTGTTCAGCGCGAACACGCGCAAAAATTCACCGGGACGTGGTAATAGCCAATCTCACGGTCAAACGTTTCTGGGCCATTGTTCGTCCAAGTGAAGTTATTTTTCTTTAAAACTTTTTTTACTTCTTTCAAAACATCTTTGAAATTTCCCTTTGAGAAAATATCAATCGTACCATAAGCAACTTCGGTGTGGTACTCATCATCGAAAAAATTTTCTGGTTGCTCATACCAAGTATAGTAGATTAAGTATGTGTCAGCTTTGCCTGTATAGCTCAAAAACGCGATAGGAATGCGCTTTTTGTTAACTTCAAAGTCAGAAAACGCTTCCTCAATTATCGGATTAATATTTATAAAATCACCCCTTCTTTTCTTTAAGGAAGAAAAGAAGGCAAAAGAACCTTCAATTCGCACCTTAATCTTTTTGTGAAATAAAATCACATCACCTGCGTTTTGAGCATGATTTTTAAGGTTTTAATTTTTCGCCCAAAACCTTCTGCATCGCCGCTCTTATGCTATTTTCGCAACTCTTTATCGCTGGTCTAACAAACGGCTGTGCTGGCTGATTTTTTGCGCCGTATTCAAGCCAAATTCCTTTGTACCAGTTCTGCATTCCATTTTTATCTTTGCCATAAAACTTCACGCGCCCAACCGCATCTCCAGCTCTATTGATAATGGGTTTCGAGCACTTTACAGACTTTGCCATACTGCCTGTTTTGACGTGTTTTTGCGCCGCATTTTGAATCGATTTTTGCATAACTTCTTGCCCAGCTCTTACCATATCCAACGCCAAATTTTCATCATCCAAGCCCTGCGGAAAAATCGAATCAATGTCTAAACTAAAATTGAAGTCTGCCATATTTATTTCGTCACCAGCTCTGCAATAATTTCAGTGTACTTTTTGTCATAGCCGTAATCGTTGATATACGCGATGTTGTAGGCATTTTCGTCAAATTTTATGACCATATCTTTGTCCAGCTTTATTTTCGGAGTTCGCATTAAAAAGCGCGTTTTAACCTCTGAAAAATCCGAGTTAGAACGCAAAATTTCAGTACCGCTAACATTTGTGACCTGCGCCCATGTCAGCAAAACAACAACTTCGGATTTTTTCTCAAAACCATCGG
>ERZ827440.3549-NODE-3549-length-11681-cov-12.911664_pt1 | contig 11681 bp, 14 predicted proteins | sample MGYA00519774_ERZ827440 | MGnify/ENA primary metagenome ERZ827440 (study PRJEB31778, sample SAMEA3449302) | human gut metagenome | biome: human gut; feature: human-associated habitat; material: faeces | place: United Kingdom | collected 2010/2012 ... | reverse complement strand
AGTATTTAGCGGGCATGAAAATGGCAAATAACGGTCAAACATCGTGGCGTTGACAGAAGAAGAGCAACTGGCTTATACGCTCCGGAATATCCAAGATGAGATGTTTACCTACCGGGCCTCATGTCCGCCCGTACCCAACGGTATTCAGCTGATAATGAAGCCCAAAAATGAACGAATTTATGTTGATTACTTTGAAACAAATCTGAAGGAGCTGCACCTTCAGAAGTAATCCCTCCTTAGCTCCGGTGTAGGATTTACGTATGCCGGAGCACATCCGATAAACAATTCTTGGTTGCCTGAGTGTCAGCGTAAACCCATAGTCACCTTCGCCTCAGACGGTTAGTAACACAGTATTGCAAACAACATTTCAGCTCCTTTGAAATTAAAAGGACAACTCTTGATGCTCTCATGACTACGTCGCACTGCATTTATAAACCAGTAGCCATCATTCTGTCCGGGTGAGCACGCTTGCCATGACAGTTCTCCTAAAATTACATCGTAATCGTTTTCTAAAGTGTATGAGATCGCGCCGTTACCATTAACACTGGGTTTAAAATGAAGGCGTCTTTTTTTCTTTTGTTCGCACGTACGTACTATTGAGAAAGCTGGCAGAGGAAATGGAAAAGAGTCCCCTTCTGATGTCCTACAACACAGCTCATGATCACCAGTAAAAATAATGCCAAAGCCTATAGATTCATATTTCTTCAGGGCATCAGTAATCTCTTTAAAAAGCAGGTTCTGACGATGCTGAAGCTCATTTTTGCGACGCTCACACCGTATATTCAACTGAACGCAGTAGTCCAGTTGATCCCTTATACCGAAAAGAATCAAATCCACATCTGTATCTGCCATAATTATTCTTCTCCTATCTGAAAAGACCACCTTTCAATCAGACTATGATTCTCAATAAAATGCCTGAGTGCCGTAGTCCGTTACATCTACAGTTTTTGATCTACGTTAACAACATTCTCCGCCCAGGAGAAGCAGGACGTTAGGCTCAGCGGAGGGCTTAATCAGCCAGCTACAGGAGGCGAATAACTCACCCAGAGCGTCCACATTTCCCGTTATCGGAGAACGCCCTGTCGAGTGCTGATTTAGGAATATACACCGCACAGGTGTTCTAGTTGGTGTTCAGCCGAGTTGCTGACGTCCTGCCTCAACCTGGCCATGGAGCCAGGTATTATGCTGCCGTTCAACGGGTTGCCGCATTTACGGATACAAAGCAAAACAGGCTTGCTGTGGTCGAGATCCTACTTCACCAGAAACCGGATCTGACCTAGAAAAGAGAAAGAGTGTATGTAAGTTCTGTACTGTATGTATGAATTGTATTGTATGTATTATTTGTATTGTATATTTTTCATACCGGGCGTACGATGGCGCCATTCCCTGAGAAACCGGAGCCAGACCATGACATCCCTCTCCCCGGACACCGTCCGCCGCATTGAAGACGCCGCCGCCGCCCTGATCGCCGCCGGCACCCCGAACCCGACCAACGAGCAGGTCCGTCAGCACCTCGGCGGCGGCTCCCTGTCCCACATCTCCCCGGTGATGCGCGCGTTCCGCGCCCGCCAGCGCGAGCAGGCCACTGAGCAGGCCACGCCCCTGCCACCGGAGCTGGCGCAGCTGCTGACCGGCCAGCTGGGGCTGCTGTGGCAGGCGGCCGTGAAACAGGCTGAAGCCGGGGCCCTGGCGGCGCGCGAGCAGGCCGACGACGACATTGCCCGGGCCGACAAGGAGCGGGATGAGGCGCTGGCGAACGTGGCCGCGCTGGAAAGCGAGCTGGCGGTGCTGCGCGAGGTGGTGGCCGAACGTGACCGCCTGCTGCAGGAGGTACGCGAGCTGCGCGCGGAGGCGCTGCCGCTGCGCGAGCAGGTGGCCCGCCTGACCGCCACCGTCGAACACCTGGCGGCGCAGCTGCAGGACACGAAGGCGGAGCTGAAGGAAGCCCGGGAGGACGGCCGCCAGCTTCAGACCGAACTGCTGGCTCTGGCCCGCCAGGACGGGAAGGTGAAGAAATGAGACAGGAAAGAGTATTACGTATAAAGGCATTTCGACGGGCACTGGAGCTTGGTGGCGGTGAACGGGCTGACGGGTGTCGTCATTTTCCCCGCTGGAAAACGGAACTGAGGAATTTCCCGCACGGCAGCTGCGATTTAGCCAGCAATACTCTGGCGTACTACCTCAAGGAACGAGAGAGATGCCATCCGTGCATCATTTTTATGGAAGGGAACGCTGGCTTTCATGAAGCGGAAAACTCAACAGTTCACGGGCATGTCATCGTATTGCTGGACGGAGAGTACATCGATTTGACGCTGGATCAATTCGACGAATATCCGGACTACATTCCTTACGAACCAGTCGAATCTGACGGGCAGATTGGTAAGCTGTTGCGTAATATCATGAAGCATGAGGACCCGGTAAAAACCCGCCAGATTGATCTCGATGGTGGCGAAGAGCTGTATGCCTGGTTACGCGATACCGCCGACGAAGTGCTGGCAGCAGATCCGGAATGGCAGGCCCGGGAACGGTCGATAGAAGAAGCAAGGGAAGCCGCTATTACGGTGTTCCCGTTTCTGTCTGACGTGCAAAAAACTGAGTGCGAACAGGGCCCGGACAGTCAGGAGGCTGCCAGATGAAGATTTATCATTACACTGACCTGAACGGCCTGAAGGGCATCATCGAATCAGGCTCACTGTGGGCGACGCACTTTTCCTTTCTCAATGACAGTAATGAGCTGACTCACGGCATGAACTGCCTTGAGAATGCCCTGCAGTACCTGAGGGACGACTTTAACCCGAAAACCCTTAAGTTCATCGAACAGGCACTGACGCACTTCAGAATGCACCGGGCAGCTCACGTCTATAACCTTTCGTTCTGTCTCGAACCCGACCTGTTAAGCCAGTGGCGGGGTTATGGGAGCTCTCAGGGCGTGTGCCTGGAATTTGATGATGAAGAGCTGCTTGCCTCGCTGGAATTAACTCATTATCAGGTGTTTAAAAACCGGGTACTCTATACCAAAGAGGATTCCACGGTTGAAGCCCGGAACGAAATCCTCGCCTTCTTTCGTCAGCCACATGTTCAGGCGGCAATAAATGCAGATGTAATGCATGAGATGATTCAGGCAACCAGACTGGCACACAGCCTGCCGCCTTTTTTCAAGAATGACGGTTTCCAAGAGGAGCAGGAGTTCAGGATGGTAATCCTTCCGGACAGCCCTTTTGAGGGTGTCAATTTTCGTGTCAATGACAGCGGTCTGGTACCATATCTGATCATTAAAGCAAAAGACAAGCTGCCACTGACAAACGTCAGAATTGGTCCCCGCAGTAACAGAGCAATGATGATGGACGGGATTTCATTCCTGTTGCAGAGCAGGGGGTATACCAGTACACGGATTTCGTTTACTGAGACGCCGTTCCGGTAAATTCAGTTAAGAAGCACAAACTTCTAGGGATCAGTATGTTGAATAAAGTTTCACAAATTAATTTGGCCAAAATACTGGCTGAAAAATTTAACGAAGGTGACTGGCAGGAGCTGTTTGCTGTTACAGATTGTGAAGACGTTCCGGAAGGACTAAATCAATTCTACCGGCATGTTCACTGGGACAACCCTGAGCTGAAAGGGGTGGCCATCGCTGCCATAGAAAGCACTCTGGCCAGGGACGCTGATAATCTTTCTAAGATCTGGGCGCTGGATAATGTTCAACGCTTTATCAGCATTGCCAATACTGAGTTATTCAATGAAATAAAGAACATTGTGAATCAGAACGGGCAAAGAAATGTTTCGGCAGCACCAGTGAAAAATGTAAATGAAAACATTTACCAGGCCTTAGAAGATGCGGAAGTGTTGCTTAAAAATAATGGGCCACACCGGGCATATGATCGTGTTCATACAGCTCTTCATGCTTCATTAAGACAAATGTGTGCCAACCATGGAATTGCGACCAATAGTACAAATGATAATGTTCCAGGCTTGCTTTCCCTGATAACTGCACATCTCAAAGACCTGCCTGATGATGGAAGAAATGAAGATGTGTTTAAAATGTTGAGATCATCTGCCGCAATACTTCATGGGATCAATAACCTGCGTAACAATTACAGCATGGCCCATCCTACTGAAACTTTGCTGAATGAAGCCGATGCCCGTTTTGCCATAAATCTGGTTCGTTCCATCATGACTTATGTTGATGAGTTGCTTTAGTTTTAATAAAAATATGAGACTCACAGCGAACAGATAGAACTTCAACGAAGAAGTGAAGTACGGCCAGAATTTCGAGCTCTGGCCCTCCGGAAGATGCCGGACAGACGCATCATCCCGTCGCGGCCGCTTCCATTTTTGTGTGTACTCAACCTGCCGGATCAGGATGGCGGCAGGATTTGCACCCGATGTTCCAGCCGCCTTGCCTCTTCCTGATCCCGGTATTCCCTCGCCTTTTTCATCATTTCTGCCGTTGGCTCCTGCAGTTTGTCGAGAAACTCCTTAGATCGTTTAGCCACCGACTGAAGGGAGACACTGTCCGTCCTGCCGGTATTGCGATTGGTGTAAACCAGGCGGGTAAGGGGGTCTGGTTAACTCCTTCCCTTCCATAAAGCGTTTGAAGATCCAGAGATATATATCAACCAGCTCCAGCCCTGCACTTTTTGTACCCGACTGGAAAACCAGCGGTTCAGCCGGCATGTTCGTCACATCCATGACCGGTAAACCGGGACCGTGTACCCACGGCATCTCACGTATCTGGTAATAGAACTCCCTCAGCTCCCGCTGGGTGGTGTTGAACTGTGACTGCTGGTCCACAACGATGTCGGCTTTGCGATTTGGTGCTCCCAGGCGGGAACAGATACCGCGCAATACGAACTGAAATCCAACCATATTGGGCATGATCTGCAGCTTTTGTTTACCGGTTTTGCAGTTATATCCCAGTTCGTCAAAGTGGGTCATCGCCCAGGACAACGCATCGGTAATCAATTCAATGTAACGGCGGTCCCCCAGGGTATGAACGCGCGCAAGCAGCTCACTGCAGACCTCACTGAACAGAGATGAGGACCTTCCATCATGGGCTTCGAGGCGGGCACGCCACGCTTTTTCAGCCAGTTCATTATCGAACAGGCTTGCCAGATTCAGTAGCAGCGGGTAACGAAAGGGGGTCCAGTAGGCAACCCTGGGCACTGCAGGATTCATCCCCTGATCGAAGAACGAAATAATGGCGTGATCCCGTTTAACGACCAGCCAGACATCAAACCGTATCCGGTGCTTCTTCTGCAGGACAAGCAGCGTATCAACCACCTCATCAAGGCGGTGCATGCCAAGCTCTGCGGCGTGCAGACGCTGTATTTGTCAACGCCACGATCTTTGACCGTCTTATATCGACAGAGTTATCCGGCATGGTGTCAATCCGTTCACAATTTTTCCATCGGAGCAGCCTACCACCGGTGATAACCAGACTTTGCCTGTAGTTTGTATACACAATCCCTGGCATTGAAACACACATATGAAGTGTACTTCGGATATGACCGTACGCTCAGGAAGTACGGCAGATTCCGTCAAAAATTACCTGTAAAGACAGACATCAGAAAAACAGTGCTCGCCGCAGACCGGTGACCGGGCGAAGCCCGCGAACCGGCGAGGAAGCGCAATGGATCTGTAGTTACAGTGAGCAGGTACGCCCTGAAGCCTTCATAATCGGTAGTGTATGCTGTTTTTCTGGAATGATTTATCCACATATCCAGAGGCCCGATCCAGTAAACAGATCCATGAATGATCAACAAAGGATCCATTAAAGATCCCCATATCTCTGCAAACCTTGTCATTAATGGTCCGGGAGCACGATCACATAAGCTGTGGCATGTTACTGATAAACTGTAACAAGTTAATGATAAGCTGTATTCAGTAATACATATACTGCCGTAAGTTAATGACATAAACTATGGTCAGTATGCCAGACTCAGTTGTTAAATACAGGCTGCAGGTTTTTCTTCAGTCAGTTAGCGGGGCTCTGACACACGATTTGCTGTTTATTCTTTTACTGTCCACAGGCAGGAGGCTTTCTGGAAAACGAAAATTCAGACATCAAAAAACTGTTCGGCGAGGTGGATAAGTCGTCCGGTGAGCTGGTGACACTGACACCAAACAATAACAACACCGTACAACCTGTGGCGCTGATGCGTCTGGGCGTTTTTGTACCGACCCTTAAATCACTGAAGAACAGTAAAAAAAATACACTGTCACGTACTGATGCCACGGAAGAGCTGACACGTCTTTCCCTGGCCCGTGCTGAGGGATTCGATAAGGTTGAGATCACCGGCCCCCGCCTGGATATGGATAACGATTTCAAGACCTGGGTGGGGATCATTCATTCCTTTGCCCGCCATAACGTGATTGGTGACAAAGTTGAACTGCCTTTTGTCGAGTTTGCAAAACTGTGTGGTATACCCTCAAGCCAGTCATCACGCAGGCTGCGTGAGCGCATCAGCCCTTCCCTGAAACGCATTGCCGGTACCGTGATCTCCTTTTCCCGCACCGATGAGAAGCACACCCGGGAATACATCACCCATCTGGTACAGTCAGCCTACTACGATACTGAGCGGGATATTGTTCAGTTACAGGCTGATCCCCGCCTGTTTGAACTGTACCAGTTTGACAGAAAAGTCCTTCTCCAGCTTAAGGCGATTAATGCCCTGAAGCGACGGGAGTCCGCCCAGGCACTCTACACCTTTATAGAGAGCCTGCCCCGGGATCCGGCACCGGTATCGCTGGCGCGGCTGCGTGCACGCCTCAATCTGAAGTCTCCTGTATTTTCCCAGAACCAGACGGTCAGACGGGCAATGGAGCAGCTGCGCGAGATTGGATATCTTGATTACACGGAGATCCAGCGGGGGCGGACAAAACTCTTCTGCATTCACTACCGGCGTCCCCGGTTAAAAGCGCCGAATGATGAGAGTAAGGAAAATCCGTTGCCACCTTCACCTGCGGAAAAAGTCAGTCCGGAGATGGCGGAGAAACTTGCCCTGCTTGAGAAACTGGGCATCACGCTGGATGACCTGGAAAAACTCTTCAAATCCCGCTGAACATAAACTGTAGTCAGTGAAGAGTGCTCCTTTACTGACTACAGCTTATATTATCAGGTGCAGTGAGTGGTCTGCTCACTGCAGTTTATATTCAGTTTCCTGCAGTGCTGCCTGTGGCTGAGCTGCCATCTGCCTGTCCCTTACGTGAGTCAGCCCGTAACCTGATGCTGAGGCATTGCTCCCTTCATAAAACATGGTTTACTCACTACAGCTTATCTACCTGCTCCAGCTTATGTTATGTCTGTTCTGCTGACCACTGCTTATATAAGGAAGTGCCGTTACTTCAGGGGAGGCAGTGTACGCAGGATCTCCGCAGCATCCCGCCCGTCACCTGTGAAAGGCACTGCCAGCGTGGCAGCCATATCCAGTGCAAACACTCTGGTATAAACCTCCATAGAACGTGGATCCCTGTGACCAGCCAGTGCCTGGATGACTTTCCGGGGCTGGCGGTGATAGAGCATGTGCATGATATAGCTGTGCCGGAAGGTGTGTGGTGTGACCGGAATCGAAAAGTGCACCCCGTCAGCTTCGGCCCGCTTCACTGCCTGTTTCAGCCAGTTCCGCATCGTTTCATCCGTCACAGCCCATAACGGTGCACGGCGCCGGGGCCGGGTGGTGATCATCCAGCTCTCCATCTGCCTGACATAGCTTATATCCGTCAGCGGGACCAGGCGGACTTCATCTTTTGGAGGGCGCCCGCGTCGCGCACGCACTTTTTCGGACAGGATCCGCACAAACGGTCTTACTCCATCCAGGTCAAATGATTCCGGTGTCAGCATCCGGGCTTCGCCAATACGCATTCCGGTATTCCAGAGGGTGGCGAACAGCATATGGTGACGCTGATCCGGCATATAGAAAAGAAGGGCACTCACTTCCGGGGCCAGCAGGTAGGCCGGTGTGGCCCCCGTGGAAGTGGCCATTCTTCTCAGGGAGAGCGCTGTTGCAAAATCCACCCCTGGCGCAATGGGTAACAGGGAGACGCGTTCTGGTGAATTCTGCAGGGGAATGACATTGTTCATGAGTTATTTTTCACGTAGCACACGCACTGTTTATGGATACAGTTATTCTGACCTGAACGCACGGATCCTTCCACGACAATAAATCGCAGCGCGCGGATCCTTTTGTTTGCTTATCACGCATTATTGCGGGTAAAACCAAATACGTAAAGGCGCGTTTTGCCGCAGGGATCCTGTCTTAAGCCAGTCATGGCGCGGGCTGAGAGCTGGTTTGCCGTTTTTGGGAGAATTGGGGTAATGCCAGGACAAACAGGATCGAACCAGAAGGGGGAGGGTGCAGAGAAGGAGAGGAAGCGCTACGTGAATTCTGACCTGGTACACCCCTGTAACCCTGTCTGTTTCCACGTAGCGCAATGCGGTTACTGACTACTGCCAGTTGAGATGACGCCCGGCATCCTGATGCTGACTTAAAATACGGATAATAATAATATCTGTATCAGTCTGAATAAAATAAAGCATATGCCGTTCAACGGGCAGTGCGAAGATATCTTCCACCAGTTCAGGCCGGGGAGTGCCGATATTATTATCACTCATAACCTGAAAAATGCCGGCACCCGTAATACCAGATATCCTCCAGATCCTGACTGGCTTTAGGTGTGAGTTTAACGGTTTTCACCGGAAGCCCTCGTACCAGCCTTAACTTTTTTCAGGAACGCGTCCTTTTCCCACGCCACAGGTTCGCCGCTGCTCAGGCCTTCTGCCAGTAAATCCCGCAGGGCCTGGAGACGTGACTCTGCCTGTTTCTCGCGCAGGAGACGAAGTGACTCGCGAATCACTTCACTCTGAGTACGATAATCACCTGATTCTATGAGAGATTCAATGAATTCACGGAGTTCATCTCCGAGATCCACTGTCATTGTTCTGGCCATATTAAAGCCTCAATATTGTAAGTTTAAATCTTACAATCAGTTTATTCGATACTCAAGGGCGAGTCCAGTACTGAACATTTGGGAGAAATGGGGTAATACCCAAGATAGACCAAAAAGGGAAGGGAGAAGTAAAGAAGAAGGTTCGCTACGTAAATTCTGACTTGGTACAAACCTCTATAAAAAAGAAATTTTTCATGTAACACATTTGGGTACTGCCTCCCAGTAAAGGGAGACAGCATCCCAGTACTATAATTGTACTATATAATATAATGTAGGTGATTAAAATAAATTATCTAATCCGAGCAAACTTTCTTTTTCCTTTTTTATCATGTTGAGATGATTTAGTGATTTTAAATAAATATAATTATACATATCTTCAACCAAGTTTTCTAATACTAGGAAAACCCTGTTTTTTACACCTGCCTGTGTTAATAATTTATCTATAAGCATACTGTTTTTATCGTTTATGATTCCATCAGATTTTATTTTATCGAGGCCTGAAATTATCTTTAAACATGAAGGTGTCGTAATTGCATTGTCAAAAATAATGTCATGCAAAGAGTATGTTGATAATTTTTCTATATCAGAGAAGGCGAGGACATTCAGAATGTTATCATTAAATGGACCGATTGATACATCGTGCATAGATTCAAGTTTATTGTTATTTGATTTTCTATCTTTACGTAGTTCTTTATTTTGAACAATAACTCTCGCATCACCGATTAGTTTATAATAGAAATTTTCAGCTAATGTGCTCGCTGAAAAATTCTCTTCTTTAAAACCAATCTCTTGCATTAACGGAATGATTAACTCTTCCGTTGTATTTTCCATGTCTATGTGGTTTAAAAAAACCGCAGTATTCAGCATAATAGAGTTATTTTTTAGTTCCTTTACCAAACTCAGCAATATCTTACTTTTTATACTAGATGCGCTGTTTTTAATGAATTCAGCCGCATGATACTCTTGAATTGTTTTATGGACAAATGTAAATATTTCGGCGCCATCTCTTCTGATCAAACCTGTGACATCGATATAGTCATTAATAAGATCTTCGGCAAAAGTATCAGAATAATTGAGCCCCAAAACTTTAAATGATTTTTTAGTGATATTTTTTAAGTTATCCCATGATAATTGGGATGAACTTTTTAGCGATATGTAACATAAAGCACAAAATATTTCTTTTGATTCACTAATTGAGAGGTTTGTTTTTCTATGCCTTTTATAGAAATTTTTTGTTTTATCATGGCCTTCAAATAGTATATTAAATATTCTATTGTAAAATTCTCTTGCATTTTTAGGCATTGAATCGAGATGCTTTTCACAAACACAAAGCAGTACAGCAAGAATTGGAGTATTAATTGAAGAAAGCAATTGTTTATTTTTCTTAAGCGCTGCTATAAGTTGATCAGCTGACTCCTTTGGTAAAAAATTACCTATTATGGAAAAAACATCTTTCTCTGTTAGTGGTTCAACATGATAATTATTTATTCCTGCAGTAGTGCATATTTCTGTTCCAGGCCGAGACGTTGATATTAATTGAGTCTGAAAAGAATCATTTAAATGCAATATTTCTTTTAAAATAGTTTCTCTAATATCAGGGGATATTTCATCAAAACCATCTAGTAGTAATATAATTTTTTTACTTTTCAGTAACCCCTTTAGGTCAGCATTAGTGCAGTTTAATTCGAGAGTAGTTAATGTTTTTATTAAACTATCTTGTATTGAATTGTTTTCCAAGTTTCTAAGATCAAAAAAGAATGGTATTTTATTAATTTTTGAATTATTACTTAAAATAGCTAGGAATATTTTTCTTAAAATTGTTGTTTTCCCTTGTCCAGCAGCGCCAATTATATTTAATATATTTTCATTTTGAATACAAAAATCATTATTAATTAAAAGGTCTTCATTTGTACGGTTGTTTTTTACCGTGAGTGGATGATAAAATTCATCTATAAAAGCATCATCATTTAAATTATATAAAGTTCTTACTGACAAGTATCTTTTAATACATAAATCAAAATAATGAGTGAAAGTATCTTTCTTCAATATTTGTTCAATAAGTACTTTCGCATTATCAGTTCCATGTTTCCACTTTTGTGAAACTACTGAATTTAACAATTCGTAAGTTGATTTTGTTAAAGATTCACTAAAAGTTTCTACCATTTTATTGGTGGCCACAATACCCAGTGCAGCAGCAGATATTGTTAACGGTTCCATTTTTGCTCCTTCAAAAAATTATAAAGTGACTGTCTAAATTCATTTAGAATAAAAAGGATAATTACTGATTCTTGATATGGAAGTTATAAAGTGGTTCATATTAAGAAATTCCAAAACCTAAAGTGTTTGTAACTATATAAAAAATAGATAATAAATCAAGGTTGTTGACATAAAATTTGACACGACGAACTGAAACTCAATGTGGACTAAGGAAAGCACTTACCCTATTGTAAAGCATTGATTTAAAATGTTATTTTTTATATTTAACATAATCTTTGTTATGCGCACTAAGGGTGTAACAGCAAAGTTGTAATGTCCGCCTTGGGCTAAGTTAAGATGTCCGGCGTGTATAATCAAGTAAGGATTACCATGACGGCTCTCGCAGCGGAGTTTTTCACTTTGGATGAAGTTAACCGACTCAAGATTATTCAGGACGTCATCGACCGGCGTCTGACAACACAGATGATCCTACCCACGTAATATGGACACAGGCCTAAGCGAGGTTCTTGTTTTCAAAT
>ERZ827440.3547-NODE-3547-length-11684-cov-3.861123_pt1 | contig 11684 bp, 12 predicted proteins | sample MGYA00519774_ERZ827440 | MGnify/ENA primary metagenome ERZ827440 (study PRJEB31778, sample SAMEA3449302) | human gut metagenome | biome: human gut; feature: human-associated habitat; material: faeces | place: United Kingdom | collected 2010/2012 ... | reverse complement strand
CGAGGAGAGCCCCATAAAGCTGCTGGTATCCACCGATACCGTAAATTGCCCCGCCGTAAAGGGCCACGACAAGATAAAGATACTGTCCGCCGCCCCTATGTTCGCGGAGGCCGTTCGCCACATACACGACCGTATGTCCATGAGCAACCTCTTTGACAACCCCAGCCAGAGAATGCTCACCATGAGCTTCGCCAAGCAGATGTCCCTCGACGATATGATGAACCTGCACAAATAAAACAGGATTATATTATATTAAAAAGCCTGCCAAAAAACTTTGGGTTGTTAAGGGACCGCAGTCCCTTAAGTTCATTCCGGCTTTGACGACATGCGCGTCAAAACGGATGAAAACCCAAGGTTTTCGTTCCCTACGGGTTTTGCCGCCCGGGAGCGAATGCGAGAGGCAAAACGCGAAAAAAATCGCAAAAGTGGGCTTCAGCCACTTTTGCGAAAAATGAATTAACGTCTCGTGACTTTGTGCTGCGGGGCGTTTTTCATTGGACTATACTCATTGTAAACCAGTATGGAGAGGTAATATGAACGACATAAGCTTTACTGAAGCCCTTGGTATAGTGCCGGGCATCACCGCCATAATAGGGGGAGGAGGAAAGACCAGCCTTATGAACCGCCTTGCCGCGGAGCTTTCGGCTGCCGGCAGCAGGGTGATAATATGCACCAGCACCCACATATGGCGGCCGGCGGATTTGCCGGTGCTGGAAAACGCAGCGGAGGCGGACATAGCCGCTGCCCTCGCGGAGCACAGCGTCGTATGCGTAGGCGAGAGGGAGGAAGAAAAGCTCATAGCCCCTAAGCTGCCCATAGCCCGGCTCAACGGCCTGGCGCCTTATGTGATAGCCGAGGCGGATGGCTCAAAGGGGCTGCCCTTAAAGGCCCACGACAAAAATGAGCCCGTGATACCCCCAGGCTCAAAAGTGATATACGTAGTAGGGGCGGACGGTATAGGTAAGCCCATAGCCGAGTCAGCCCACCGGCCGGAGCTGTACGCCCGGCGGCTGGGAGCGGACGTGGGCCATGTGGTAACACCTGAGGACGCCGCAACCATGGTGGACTACGGCGATACGGTGCTTTTCAACAAGGCGGAGAGACCAAAGGACGTGGAAAACGGCAGGGCCTTCGCGAAGGCGTTCCATGGAAGAACGGTGATAGCCGCGCTGAAGCAGGGCAGGGTAATAGAAGTGATCAATTAGATCCTGTGCATTACCGGCTCCATATTTTTAAATGTGGCCACATAGGGTATTCCGGCGGCGCGTATCATGTCCAGAGCCTCGGAAAGCCTGCTGCCTACCCTTTCCGGCTTGTGGGCATCGGAGCCTGTGGTCACGTATTCGCCCCCCAGCTCACGGTAGCGGCGCAGTATGTCAAGGCCCCATGGGGCGTCGTTATGCCAGGCGGAGGTGTTGACCTCAAAGGCCTTGCCGCGGCTTATAAGCTCCCGGAATATTTCATCGAATATCTGAGGCGCCAGGGAGTAACTCATGGAGCGCTCGGCATAAGGGCTGTGCTTGGCGCAGAAGTCGTAGTGGCCCATTACGGAAAAATCCGATACCCTGATGCATTCGAGGTCTTTTTCAATATAGGCAAGGTAGGCCTCCTCGCGGCTCCTGCCCTGGAAATATTCGGGATAGTAGGCGTCCACGCCGTTTACTATGTGTACAGAGCCTATGACGAAGTCCATGTGGCAGTCCTTTACGTGACCGTATGCATCCTCGTATGCTGCCTTGTCCTTCATTCCGAACTCCATGCCGAAGGATATGTCAATATCCGGGAACTGGCCCTTTAAGGCTTCTATCTCGGCGTTGCGGGCGGCTATGTCGGCAGGGCGCAGGCCTACGCCGTCAAAATCCACGTGGTCGGTAAAGCATATATGGGTCACGCCGGCCTTCTTTGCGGCGCGAAGCTGCTCTATTATGGGCGCCCCTGAATCGGCTGAGTAGCGGGTGTGTACGTGATAATCAAAAAGCATGGCATTTCTCCGTGTAAAAGTTATGGATAAGCTGTATTATACATCATAAACGCCCCCAAGTCATTGACTTTTAGCTTTGAATAAAATATAATACATACGATATAGGCAATGAAGCGAAAAAGTAGGAAACAGCCATGCAGAGCGAGCCGCATATGGTGCAAGGCGGTGCAAGAGGCATTTTCGAAGCTCGTCGCGGAGCCCCGCCCGTGAAAGCGGACGGCGTCCTGCCCGGCGTTAACGGGAGTTGAGTTGGGCGAATTTTCGCCAATGAGAGTGGTACCGCGGAAGCATGGCTTTCGTCTCTTGGCTGAGACGGAGCTTTTTTTATTGCTAAAAATAGTTAAATGCTGAATTGGAGGAAATATCAATGGCAGAGCGCTACGATCACGATCAGGTAGAGCTGAAGTGGCAGAAGATATGGGAGGACGCCCATTGCTTTGAGGCAAAGGACGACTATTCAATGCCCAAGTTCTATCCCCTGATAGAGTTCCCTTATCCCTCCGGGCATGGCCTTCATGTAGGGCATCCCCGATCCAACACCGCTTTGGATATAATCGCCAGAAAGCGGCGCATGGAGGGGTATAACGTGCTTTACCCCATAGGCTGGGACGCATTCGGCCTGCCTACCGAGAACTATGCCATAAAGACCGGCATACACCCTGCCAAGGTCACCCACGACAACATAGAGCACTTCCGCGCACAGCTCAAGCGGCTGGGCTTCAGCTTTGACTGGAGCCGCGAGATAAACACCACGGATCCCAGCTATTACAAATGGACCCAGTGGATATTTCTGAAGTTTTTCGAGAAGGGTCTCGCGTACAAGGCTGAGATACCCATAAACTTCTGCACCTCCTGCAAGGTAGGCCTGGCCAACGAGGAGGTCGTGGACGGCGTGTGCGAGCGCTGCGGCGGCGTAGTCGTTCAGAAGGTGCGCAGCCAGTGGATGCTCAAGATCACGGAGTACGCACAGCGGCTCATAGACGATCTTGACGATCTGGACTATATCGAGCGCGTAAAGATACAGCAGAAGAACTGGATAGGCCGCAGCGAGGGTGCTGAGGTGATATTCCCCATAGAGGGATACCCGGAGGGTCTGAAGGTATACACCACCCGGTGCGATACCCTCTTTGGCGCGACTTATATGGTAGTATCCCCGGAGCACCCCATAATCGACGCCATGAAGGACACCATCGAGAACATGGACGAGGTGCGGGAATACCAGAAGGCGGCTGCCCGCAAGAGCGATCTGGAGCGCGCCGAGCTTAACAAGGAAAAGACCGGCGTCATGCTCAAGGGCCTAAAGGCCACTAACCCCGTTACCGGAAAGCTGATCCCTGTATGGATATCCGACTACGTTCTAATGGGCTACGGCACCGGCGCCATAATGGCAGTTCCCGCCCATGACGAGCGCGACTGGGAATTCGCCAAGAAGTTCAACATGCCCATAATAGAGGTAGTCGCCGGCGGCCGGAACGTTCAGGAGGAATGCTACTCCGACGTTGAGAGCGGCATAATGGTAAACTCCGGCTTCCTCAACGGTCTTACCGTCAAGGAAGCTATCCCCACCATGATAAAGTGGCTGGAGGAGAAGGGAATAGGCGAAAAAAAGGTAAATTACAAGCTGCGGGACTGGGTATTTACCCGTCAGCGCTACTGGGGCGAGCCCATACCCCTCGTACACTGCGATAAGTGCGGCTGGGTACCCCTGCCCTACAGTGAGCTTCCGCTGAAGCTGCCGGAGATAGAGGACTTTGAGCCCACCGACGACGGCTCCTCCGCACTGGCCCGCGCCACGGACTGGATAAAGACCACCTGCCCCAGGTGCGGCGGCCCGGCAAACCGCGAGACCGACACAATGCCCAACTGGGCGGGCTCAAGCTGGTACTTCATACGCTACTGCGACCCCCACAACGACAAGGAGCTTGCAAGCCGTGAAGCCCTCGAATACTGGATGCCCGTGGACTGGTACAACGGCGGCATGGAGCATACCACGCTCCACCTGCTCTACTCCCGCTTCTGGCACAAGTTCCTCTACGACATCGGCGTCGTCCACACCAAGGAGCCGTATGCCAAGCGCACGAGCCACGGCATGATCCTCGGCCAGAACCCGCACTATGTCGGCAATGTCTCGACGCAGGCCGAGAAGGACGCGCTCATCGCGAAGTATGGCAATCAGGCGCTGCGCCCAGCGGTCAAGATGTCCAAGTCCCTCGGCAATGTCGTCAACCCCGACGATGTTGTCAAGGCGTACGGCGCGGACACGATGCGCCTTTATATCATGTTCATCGGCGACTTTGAAAAGGTCGCCACCTGGTCGGACGAGGCTGTCAAGGGCTGCAAGCGCTTCCTCGACCGCGTGTGGAACCTCGCCGATCTCGTGACGGACGAGGAGGGCGTCTCCGAAAAGAACGCGCCGATCGTCCACAAGACGATCAAAAAGGTCACGGACGACATCGACACGCTGAAGATGAACACGGCCCTGGCCGCGCAGATGACGATGGTCAATGAGCTGTATTCCAACGGTCTGTCCCGCGGCGATTTTGAGGCGCTGCTGCTGATGCTGTCGCCGTTTGCGCCGCACATGGTCGAGGAACTGTGGGAACAGAAGGGCTATGCCGCGAAGTATGGCAAGATGGCGATGCAGATGCCGTGGCCGGAGTATGACGAGAGCAAGACTGTGGCGTCGCACGTTGAGATGGCCGTGCAGGTGCTCGGCAAGCTGCGCGGCACGATCAACGTCCCGGTCGACAGCGATCAGGAGACCGTCGTGGCCGAGGCGCTCAAGCAGGAGAAGGTCGCAAAGTTCGTCGAGGGCAAGAACATCGTCAAGGTCATTCTGGTCAAGAATAAGCTGGTCAATCTGATCGTAAAGTAAGGGCTTCAACGGATTTTTTGCCCCAATGCTGCGGCTGCAAAAGCTTGAAATACACAAAGTATTCCGACGCTTTTGAACCTTGCCTTGAAGCAAAATCTCTTGCCGAATCCTCCGGTTATAGGAGCTGCCGTTGTTCCTTACAGCACCGGCTGTGGAAAAAATCAAATTTCCGGAAATAATTCTTGACAATTTGACAGGGCATGACTATAATAATCTAGCCAATGATTTGGCCCTGAAAGCAACCAGGAGTTAGCCGGTTGCACCGGAGGGAGGGAAAACGATGTCTGAAGTTCGCGTCAAGGAAGGCGAGTCCTTGGAGAATGCTCTGAAGCGGTTCAAGCGCAGCTGTGCAAAGGCTGGTGTGATCGCCGAGGTCAAGAAGAGAGAGCATTATGTCAGCCCCAGCCTGAAGCGTAAGCAGAAGTCTGAAGCTGCTCGCAAGAACAGAAAGAAGTTCTATTGATTCTCTCCCCGATATAGGCATTTGAAATCTCCTCGCCGGATGGCGGGGAGATTTTTTGCGCTGCCGTGCCTGGGAGAAAACATAGCGCAAACGTAGACAAAACGGGGGCGTTTGTGCTATACTGATACTGGTTTACAGGCAAAGAGCGCGCTCTTGTGCCGAGTTTGACAGTTGGCAGGTGGCACATGTCTTTTTGCCTGATTCCCGATGTGATTCTGAAACGTCTGACGGAGCTGACGCCGGAGCTTTTAAGCGCCCGGGGCATTTCGTTCCTGATGATGGATTTTGACAACACGATCGTGCCCTACACGACGAATGAGCCGGCGGAGGCGATGACGGCGTGGCTGCGGCGGATGCAGGCGTCGGAGATCCGCCTCTGCGTGGTGTCGAACAGCCGCAAGCCGCGCGTGGTGGAGTTCTGCAAAAAGTACGGCCTGGACTGCATCACGCATGCGAAAAAGCCGTTCCAGCGCGGCATTCGCGCATGTCTCGCGCGTTTCTCGCTCGACCCGGCGGCGTGCGCCCTCGCGGGCGACCAGATCTACACGGACGTCCTCGGCGCGAACTGCGCAGGGATGACGTCGATTCTGGTGTCTGCCATTCACAATCATACGATCTGGCTGAAGCTGCGGCATATTGCCGAGCTGCCGTTCATTGCAATAGGAAGAAGGAAGATCCAACATGAAAAACATTGAAAAGTATCAGAGTCTGCTCGAAACAGGCGAAGTGGACGCGCTGCTGCTGACAAGCGTGTACAACCGGCTCTACGCCGCGCAGTACCGCGTGGCCGAGGGTGTGGCCGTCGTGACGCGCGAGGGCGCGTATTACTTCACCGATAGCCGCTATATCGAGGCTGCGGAGAAGAACCTCAAGGGCTTCACCGTCCGGATGACGCATCCGGGCAGCAGCGAGATCGAGCGCATCAACGAGGTCATCGGCGAGCACACGATCAAAAAGCTCGGCTTTGAAGAGAACGACATGACCTACGGCGACTATCTGCGCTACAACGAGGCGCTGCACGCTGTGCTCGTGCCGATGCAGGCGAAGATCGACGCCTTCCGCGCGACGAAGGAACCGTGGGAGATTGAACTGATGCGCAAGGCGCAGGCCATCACCGACCAGACGTTCTCCGAGCTCTGCAAGATCATCCAGGCGGGCATGACGGAAAAGGAGCTCGAGGCCGAGCTGCTCTACCGCCTCTACAAGCACGGCGCGGAGGGCCCCTCGTTCGACCCGATCGTCGTCTCCGGCCCGAACACGAGCCTGCCGCACGGCGTCCCCGGCGAGCGGAAGCTCGAGTTCGGCGACTTCATCACGATGGACTTCGGCTGCATCTACGGCGGCTACTGCTCCGACATGACGCGCACGGTCGCACTCGGGTTTGTGTCCGAGGAGATGGACAAGGTCTACAAGACCGTGCTCAAGGCACAGCTGGCCGGCATCGCCGCGACGAAGGCCGGCGTGGCCGGACGGGATATCGACGGCACGGCGCGCAAGGTGATCGCGGATGCGGGCTATGGCGACTATTTCGGCCACGGCTACGGACACAGCCTCGGCATCCTCATCCACGAGGCTCCGAACGCGAACACCCGCAACGATCAGCCGATGCCCGCAGGGGCCGTCGTCTCGGCGGAGCCGGGCATCTATCTGCCGGGAAAATTCGGCGTCCGCATCGAGGATGTGACCGTTATCACGGAGACCGGCTGCGAGGTTTTGACCAAGAGTCCGAAAAATTTGATTATTTTGTAAGAATGTCTTGAAAAACGGGGCATCCTATTGTAAAATAACTCCGTTATACAACTGTAATTTTTTGAACCTGAACATATTGGAGGAAAATAGTATGGCAACCATTACCGCCGGTGATTTCAGAAACGGCAAGACCTTTGAGATGGACGGCAAGATCATGCAGGTCGTCGAGTTCCAGCACGTCAAGCCCGGCAAGGGCGCGGCTTTCGTGCGCACCAAGATGAAGAACATCGTGACCGGCGCTGTGACCGAAACGTCGTTCAACCCCACTGCGAAGTTTGAAGAAGCATTCATCGAGCGCAAGGACTATGAGTACAGCTACAACGACGGCGATCTGTATTACTTCATGGACCTCGAAACCTACGACATGATCCCCATCAGCAAGGACACGCTCGACAGCTCCTTCCGTTTCATCAAGGAGAACACGGTCTGCAAGCTGCTGAGCTACAAGGGCAACGTCTTCGGCATTGAGACGCCGAACTTCGTCGAGCTCGTCGTGACCAAGGCTGACCCGGGCGTCAAGGGCGATACCGCTACCAACGTCACCAAGCCCGCTACCGTCGAGACCGGCGCGGAAATCAAGGTTCCTCTGTTCATCAACGAGGGCGACAAGATTCAGATCGACACCCGCACGGGCGAATATCTGGGTCGTGCAAAGGGCTAAGCCAAAGAGCTGAAAGGAGTAGACTATGACGCTTTCCGAAAAATCTGCATATCTCAAGGGTCTGATGGATGGTCTGAAGCTGGACACCGAGAAGGACGAGGGCAAGATGATTGCCGCAATCGTCGACATGCTCTCCGACGTCGCCGAGACCGTTGCGGATCTCGAAGACGTGGTGGACACGATCTCGGACGAGCTCGACTGCATCGAAGAAGACCTCGACAACATCGACGACTACCTGCTCGATGAGGACGACGAGGACGAAGATGACTACGAAGATTATGACGACGAAGACGAGGATGACGCGGAAGACGACGAGTACGACTTCGGCGACGACGAGGTGCTTTACGAAGTGAAGTGCCCGACCTGCGGCGAGGAAATCACCATCGACGAGCAGATGCTCGACGAGGGCTCCACGGTCTGCCCGAATTGCGGCGAAGAGCTGGAATTCGATCTGGAAGAGGACGAGGACGAGCCGAAGGCTTAACGCATCCGGAAGAAATCAGAAATACAACGAAAAAACGGTATGACCGCCCGGTCATACCGTTTTTTACTGACAGGAGGATTCTATGCGGGAAATTCAGATCGGGCGGGTCTACCGCCATTTCAAGGGAGACTATTATCTGGTGGAGGCAGTGGCGCGCGACTCAGAGACAGAGCAGCCCGTTGTCATCTACCGCAAGCTCTACGCAGACGGCGGACTCTGGGTAAGACCGCTTTCCATGTTCCTGAGTCGTGTGGACCGGGAAAAGTACCCGGACGTGCAGCAGGAGTACCGGTTCGAGCTGCAGGAGATTGCAAGCGTCGCCGGGCACTGATGCCGGGATTTTTTCGGAAGGGCTCGAAAAACGAAGGCTTCTGTGATATAATATGGAAAAAGACGCCTTTGGAGGAAACATATGCTGGAGCGGTTTTTGGAAGCGTATGACGCGGTGCTGGTGCTCGATACGGAGACGACCGGCATTTCGTGCAGAAAAGATGAGATCATTGAGCTTGCCGTGTTAAAGGCAGGGCAGGCGGACGGAGCGCTGTGCGAGCTGGAGACCATGGACGAGTTTATCCGGCTCTCCGAAGGGCGCAGACTTCCGGACAAGATTGTCGAGCTGACGGGCATCACCGAACAGATGCTGCTCGACGACGGGATTGAAAAGCGGCTGGCAGCTGAAAGGTTTGCGGCAATGTTCGGCGGGAAGACACTGATCGTCGCGTATAACGCGCAGTTTGACCTGTGCTTTTTATATTATTTTCTTGCGCAATTCGGCATGGCAGACGTATTAAAGGGCGCGCAGATGTTGGATGCGCTCACGGTCTACAAGGACCGCCGTCCGTTTCCGCATAAGCTCTGCAACGCCGTGGACGCCTATCAGCTCAAAACACAGAACACCCACCGCGCCATCGACGATGCGCGCGCCACATTGGAGCTGCTCGCCGCGATGGAGGAAGAAGAACAGGACCTCGAACGCTATGTGAACCTGTTTGGCTATAACCCGAAGTTCGGCGCGCCCAGACCTGCGATTCACTCCGTGACGTATCTGCCGCAGGGCTACAACCGCACGGGAAAGATCTACGATGAAGTGCCCGCGTTTTTGTAAGAAAGGAGCCAGCCGTGAAAATCAACTTTTTCTTTGCCCTCTCGCTGGTACTCTTCGCCGCTTGCCTGGTACTCGACATTCTGGACGTCGTTCGTTGCCGCAAAAGGGGGCGAAGAGATCGGCAATCGCCTGATGCTCGAGTGCATTCTGCACACGATGCAGCTAATTCTGTCCATTGTGTTGTTGACGTATTAAATGAGAAAACCCCGGACGCTTTCTGAACATGTGCGTCCGGGGTTTTTCAGTCATTTTCCAGAATGGGCAGTAAATTGAGAAGATCTTCGATCACATAGTCGCATCTTTCGTCGGCGTTTTCTTTTTTGCCGTAGAAGCAGGTGGGGATGCCGGCGTTTCTGCCGCCCTGCATGTCCGAAGACAGGCTGTCGCCGACCATGATGGCGTGTTCCCTTCGCGCCGGACCGATTACCTGGAAGACCTTGTCGTAAAAGTCCTTTTCGGGCTTTTTGGTGCCGAGCTGCTCGGAGATGAACACGTGGTCAAAATACTGCGCCATGCCGGAAATTTCAATCCGGCGCTCCTGCGCGTAGGTATCTCCGTTCGTCACGACGACAACCAGATATTTTCCGTGCAGCGCCTGTAGAAGCTCCCGGCAGTGCGGCATGAAGTTGCGCCCCTCGGCAAGCGCGAGAAGATACCGCCGGTTGATTTCCACCGGGTCTGCGTTCAAGCCGATGGAGGCAAAATAGCGGCGGAAGCGCTCGGCGTAGATGAATTCCTTTTCAATTTCGCCCAACTCGAAGCTTTTCCACATCTGGTTGTTGAAGACCTCGTATTCGCGCATTTCCTGCTCGCCGAAGGAAAAGCCGATTTCGGAGAACGCTTTGACAAGCGCCTGATAGGAGCTTTTGCGGAAGTCGAAAAGGGTATCGTCGATGTCAATCAGAACGGTGTCAAATCTCATAGCAGTCTCCCTGTTTTTCGTTTTTTCCAGTATATCATATTTCTTCGATTTATGATATACTAAAAATGCTGTCCGCACCGGGCGGAAACCGGCAGATTGCCGAAGCCGGATGTGCGGACACGAAAGGAGAACCGGATGAAAACAATACCCCAGCTGCTTGCAGAGGAACTCGGCTGCAAGGAAGAATATGTGAACAATGTGGTCAGTCTTCTTGACGAGGGCAACACCATTCCCTTTATTGCCAGATACCGCAAGGAAGCGCACGGCGCGATGGACGACACGACACTGCGCACGTTGGAGACCAGACTGGGCTATCTGCGGAATCTGCAAACCCGGCGCGAGGAGGTCAAAGCGTCGATTGACGCGCAGGGCAAGCTGACGGACGAGCTGTCTGCCGCGATTGACAGGGCGCTGACGCTTGCCGAGGTGGAGGACCTGTACCGCCCCTATAAGCAGAAGCGGCGCACGCGCGCAACGGTTGCCAAGGAAAAAGGACTCGAGCCGCTGGCGCAGGCGATTTTCGAGCAGCAGATGCAGATGAACCCGCCCGAGGTGCTGGCGAAGGACTATATCAACCCGGACCTCGGCGTCGAGACAATCGAAGATGCGCTTGCGGGCGCAAGCGATATCATTGCCGAGAGAATCTCGGACGACGCCGAGCTTCGGAAAAACCTGCGCACCATGATGCAGAAGCGGGCGGTCTGCCAGAGCCGGGCGGCAAAGCCGGACGAGGACTCTGTGTACCGGCTCTACTATGCGTTCGACCAGCCGGTTGCAAAATTGCAGAGCCACCAGATTCTTGCGCTCAACCGCGGAGAAAAGGAAGGCTTTCTGAAGGTTTCGCTGGACTTAGACCGCGCGCAGGCAATGCAGCTGGTCAGGCGGCATGTGGTCGAGCCCGGAACGCCTGCGATGGCGTTTTTGATTGCGGCTGCGGAGGACAGCTTCGACCGGCTGCTTGCGCCCAGCATGGAGCGCGAGCTTCGCACGAGTCTTACCGATACGGCAAACGAGGCGGCAATTGGCAATTTTGCGCTGAACCTGCGCCCGCTTCTGATGCAGCCGCCGGTGAAGGGCTTCGTCACGATGGGGCTCGACCCCGGCTACGCGCACGGCTGCAAGGTCGCAGTGATCGACGCGACGGGAAAGGTTCTGGATACGACGGTCGTCTATCCGACGTTTTCCGAGCGCAAAAAGCAGGAGGCAATCGACAGCCTCAAGAAGCTGATCGACAGATACGGCGTGCGCCATCTTGCCATCGGCAACGGCACTGCCTCGCGCGAGACGGAGGCGATGGCAGTCGAGCTGATTCGGAAGTGCCCCGGCGTTTCGTACATGATTGTCAACGAGGCGGGCGCGTCGGTCTACTCGGCGTCCAAGCTTGCGGCGGAGGAATTCCCGCAGTACGACGTGAACCTCCGCTCCGCCGTGTCCATCGCGCGGA
>ERZ827440.3537-NODE-3537-length-11702-cov-3.071091_pt1 | contig 11702 bp, 10 predicted proteins | sample MGYA00519774_ERZ827440 | MGnify/ENA primary metagenome ERZ827440 (study PRJEB31778, sample SAMEA3449302) | human gut metagenome | biome: human gut; feature: human-associated habitat; material: faeces | place: United Kingdom | collected 2010/2012 ... | reverse complement strand
ATATCTCAGCTTCATTCATCTGTACGGCATACGCTGTCATATTTGACAGTAAAGTCTGTGCCTGTGCAGTCGTCATCGGTATATGAATGCACGACGACACCATGGCTACAGTTACAGCCGCAGCCATTATCCCCTTCAATTTCATATGTAACCTCCCTTTTTCTCCCATACATATTCAGCACATTTATGCCGAATATATAAGCACAAAAAATTACAGCCTCATATTATCATGAAGCTGTAATTTAATACAATATAATTAATATTTATGTATAAATAACACAATATCACTTATGCAATTTTACTTTCTAACCAGATGGATCTGGTAAGCATTGTACTCGCCGAACTTGAGTGGTACAGGAAGTCCTATCTGTTCAAGTCCCTGTCCGCTGTACTCTGCGCCGGTCTCCTCGTCAACATATGTGGCATCCACATCAAGTCCCTTTACTCTGACAAAAGGTACAGGGGCATTGCAGAAGCTCTCCACCGTCACGATATTGACAAGGGTCTCTGACTTGTCCCTTGCGACAAATGACCATGCAGCTACACCTTTGCTCTTATCCGCATCCGTCAGTCTGTAGTAAAGTCCATTATGAAGAAGATCCCAGTACTTCTTGTAGTTTTCTACCTGAGCCTTTACCTCTTCCTTCTCCTCATCGCTGACCTTGTTCAGATCAAGCTCGTAGCCAAAGCTTCCTGCCATGGCAACAACGGCTCTTGTATTGAATGGAGTTGTCCTGCCTGTCTGATGATTTGGAACCGCTGATACGTGTGAACCAACCACCGATATAGGATAGCCAAATGAAGTTCCATACTGTATGTCAAGTCTGCAGATGGCATCTGTATCATCACTGCACCAGATCTGTGGTGTGTAATACATCATTCCGGCATCAAATCTTCCGCCGCCGCCGCTGCAACCCTCGATGAACATCTTTGGATATCTCGCCTGAAGCCTCTCCATAAAGTCATATACACCGAGTACATACTTGTAGAGGATAGTTCCATTGTTCTGGATTCCCTCAGTCATGGAGTATACATTTAAGATGCTTCTGTTCATATCCATCTTTATATAATCAACATCTATCTTGTCAAGCACCGCTGTCAGCTGATTAAATATACAGTTTACGACCTCTTTTCTTGAGAAGTCCAGATTGAGCTGGCTTCTTCCCATGACAGGCTTTCTTCCAGGGATCACAAATGCATAATTTGGATGCTCCTTGAAAAGCTCGCTCTTCTCGGATACCATCTCAGGCTCGATCCAGATACCGAACTTCATGCCGAGATCCTTAACCCTCTTGACAACATCAGCCATAGGGCCGCCCATCTTATCCTCATTTACAAACCAGTCGCCTAGACCTGACTTGTCGTCATTTCTCACACCGAACCAGCCATCATCCAGAACCAGCATTTCAACGCCGAGCTCCGAAGCCTGCTTTGCTATATTAACTATATCATCACCATTGAAATCGAAGTATACTGCCTCCCAACTGTTGATGAGAATAGGTCTCCTCTTTGTCTTGTACTCACCGCGGCAGATATTGTATCTCACAACGTCATGCATCTTATGTGACATATCAGCAAATCCATCAGGTGAATAAACCATAACTACCTCAGGTGCCACAAACTCACTCTCAGGATAGAGCACATACTCAAACATCTCATCCTGAACACCCATATTGAGTCTCACCTGATCTGTCTGATCCTTCTCAACCTCACAGTTGAAGCTTCCGCTGTAGAGAAGTGAGATTCCATAGCAGTCACCTGCATCCTCATTCGCATCCTTGCCTGCTATAACCACAAATGGGCTGTGCTGATGGCTTGATGTACCCCTTGTGCTTCCGATCTTCTTCACACCATGATTTATAGCTTCTCTCTCATACATGCGCTCCATAGCATGTCTTCCGTGGAAGTGGATGAGATCATAATCACCTGTCACAAAATCCAGGCTCACACTTGATGCCTTTGCCACAAATATATCCGCATCGCTTATATTTCTGACTATAGCTGATCTTGTGATCAGATCCTTATCCTCTATAATTCCATACAGAAGATCAACCTCCACTCCCACCTGAGGATCCTGAAGAATGATCTTAAGGGTCTCACCCTTCTCGCCGTCATTTGTGTAAGCAGCAGGAAGTCCCTTGAGACTATACTTACTGTCCATCACCTCATATGAAACATATCTGAGATCACATCCATGTATTCCCTCTATGTCCTTTATGTTGAATGCCGGAGTCCTGAAATCTCCGTTGCCGTAGCAGCTATATTCCAGTGGAATGTTGTCCAGAGAGAATTCTCTGTGCTCCTGTGCTTCATAAGGATTGCCTGAGAATCCTCTATCGTAATGAGTTATGACATATGACATATCCCCGTCCATTTTCTTGCCATAATACAGATGAGCCAGATACCCATAGTCGATCACCTTCATCTGATATGTAGTATTTTTGGTGTTCAATGTGAAAAGCTTTTTCTCTTCATTTATCAATATTGCCATGCCCAAGTCCTCCTTTTTGTGATCTCCAGTTTCTCTACAGCCAAATTTCATTTGACTGGTCTTTCCTCATAATTTATCTACAACCGGCTCCGCCGGATTGTATTCCAAGTTCCACCATGTAGTCCACAAATTTCTCCACATATCCATAATCCGCCGCATATGCTGACAATCCAATATATGCCTTGCCATCTGTGTACTCAGTAAGTCCTGCCGCCTTGTATCCTTCAGATACATCTATTCCGACAGGTATCTTCTTCCCCTCTTCACCCTCGTAATAAATTATCCTATCCTTATACTTATCATATATATCGCCGACCTTCTCATCCGACAGGTCTGCAAGTCTGCCGCTCTTCGCCAGACCTATGAGATTGTCATACTGGCACAAGACTGCCTGAGCAGTGTCCGCCTCAAGGTATGCCAGCACCTTCATATAGTAACTGTTCTTATAATCTGAGTTATTTGCCAGATTAAAAAATGCATTGTTGTCAAATGTAACCCTTCCCGGGAGATTTTCTTCCCCTACATACGACACAAACCCCTGTGTCAGCCTGCAGTCCTCTGAAACATCATCGTAGTTGTTCACAAGGACAACATCCAGTATCGGCTTGTCCTCCCTCGTTGCAAACACAACAGTGAAATACACTACAAGTCCCACGAGAACGACCGCACCGATTATCCAAAGCTTGTAATAATCCCAGATATATCCTATTTTTTTGCGGGTGGAGTCCATCTCTTTTATCTTCTGTTTTTCTTCTTCCGTGATTATCGGCTTTTTCATAGACGTCCTCCTTTTGTTTCTGTGTTGAGTGGACGCGTGAGAGGCGCTTCGCGCGGCGTCCACGGCATCGTAAATACTTCGTATTTACGATATATTTTGGAGTGGACGCATGAGAGGCGCTCCGCGCGGCGTCCACGGCATCGTAAATACTTCGTATTTACGATATATTTCACAAGGGTGGCGTCAGTAACCGACGTCACCCTGTGGTCATATATAATATCTTCTTTAACTTTCTTTAGAGCTTTCCACCTGATGTTGCAATACCTTCTACGAACTGCTTCTGGAATATCAGGTATATAACGATCATTGGTATACATGATATAAGAGATGCAGCCATCAGCTGTGGATAATTGGACTGATACTGTCCCTGCATTGTTGCAAGAGCTGCTGAGAGCGGCATCTTGTTTGCACTGCTGTTTACAACCAGTGGCCACATCAGATCCTTGAATGCGAACACTGCTGTGAATATACCGAGGGCAACCATCGATGATCTTGCAAGTGGAGCCATAACGAACACGAATGTCTTTGGAATGTTACATCCGTCAAGTCTTGCTGCCTCCTCGAGATCTCCAGGAAGTCCCATGTAAGCCTGCTTGAGCAGGAAAGTACCGAACGCTGTTACAATTCCCGGGAATACCAGAGCAAACATTGTATTTGTCATGCCCATCTTACTGATCATCAGGAACTGTGGGATGATGAATATCTGTGAAGGAATCATCATCTGGAAAAGTATCAGGGAGAACATAAAGTCTCTGCCCTTGAACTTAAGTCTTGCAAATGCATATCCTGCGAGTGTTGCTGTGAGACATGCACACACAACTCTGAAGAATATGAGCAATAATGTGTTCTTGTAGAGAACAAGGAAGTTCATGTTATTCCAAACAGTAGTGAACGCGTCTGTACGCCACTGTGATGGGAATATTACGAATGGACTTACCGAAGTTGCCTCTGTTACTGTCTTAAATGCTGTGAGTGTCATCCATACAAATGGCACTATCATAATGATTGAGAATATGATCAGAATGAGGTGAATCAATAATCTCTGCATTCTTCTCTTAAACTGTACGCCTCTTGTCATATCGATTCCCCCTTCCTAGTTATAATGAACCCACTTCTTCTGACCGATCATCTGGAATACTGTAAGTACCATGATGACTGCGAGAAGAAGAACTACTATTGCTGATCCATAACCCTTGTTACCATTCTGGAATGAGTACTGGTAGAACAGATATACGATGGACTCTGTCTTCTTGAGAGCCGGATTGGAAATATCCATTACCATGTATACAAGGTCGAATACCTGAAGTGCTCCGATTACTCTTGTTACGAGTACGAAGAATACTGTAGGGGAGAGAAGTGGAAGAGTGATCTTGAAGAATGCTCTTACTCCTGATGCTCCGTCAATATCTGCTGCCTCGTAGTAATCCTTAGGTATCTCCTGAAGTCCTGCAAGGAACAGAACCATGTTGTAACCTATAATCGACCAAACACCGATGATCGCAACTGAGATCCATGCGATCTTTGGATTGGATATCCACTCGATCTTTGCACCAAGGATGTGGTTTAACAGACCGAACTGTGAATTGTATAACCATCTCCATACCATGGCTACGGCTGCTGGTGCAACTACCATTGGCAGGAAAAATATTGCTCTGTATATTGTTCTTCCATGCATCTTACGATTCAGGAATACTGCAAGTATAAGTGCAATTGCGATTGAGAATGGAACCTCGATGATCGCATACTTGAATGTATTGAGAAGTGATTGCCAGGGTCAGCAAACATCTTCTTGTAATTTGCAAATCCTGCAAATGATGAATCTCCGAATGAACCGACCTTGCAGAATGACTGATATATTGTCTGTACTATAGGCCATAAGTTAAGTACGATGATTCCTATCATTGTTGGGAGGATGAATGCCCAGCCCCATTTGCGCTGGTTTCTTTCCCATGTTGTTGACTTCTTTTTCTTGAACTCTTTATCTTCTTCTGCTGCCGGCTTAACTGTCTGTGTCTCTGTAGCCTGGATTATCTCAGCTGCTTTTTCTTCAACTTTCTTGTTGTTATCTGACATAAAATCCCTCCTCTTATCATTTATACTGTAATTAACACCCCATTGTTTCTGGTAAGCAATGGGCAGGACCTCCATCCTACCCACTGTTATGTTATCTTATAAATGCTCTGTAGGATTACTTGTCTTCCTCATCGATGTACTGGTTCATCTGAACTGCGAAGTCCTTACATGACTGCTCCATCTTTGATGGATCTGCCCATGCATCTGCGAAGAATGTCTGTGCTGCCTGTGACCAAACTGTTGAGTTGTATGTGTAAGGTCTGAGCACGAGCTCATTTGTAACACCTGCTACTGTTGAATCCTTTGTGATGTCAAGGTAAGCGTTGAGGTTGAACTTGTCTGTGCAGTTAACCCACTTGTCTGATGTGTTGTTGTAAGCTGACATTGTTACACCGAGCTCAGCCTGCTTCTCCTGCATCTCCTTTGAACCTAACCACTCGATAAGCTTCCAGCAGTCATCTGGTCTCTTTGTGTCTGCTGATGCAGCCCATCCAAGTCCGTTACAGATAGAAGTTCTCTTACCTGTTGTCTTGTCGTATGGAAGAATTGCTACGTCACAGTTCTCAACGAGATACTCGTTGTCAAGGAATCCTGCTGTCATCCATGAACCCTGTGTGATCATTGCTACTGTACCTGACTGGAACAAAACGTCTGTACCTGTCTCTGACATTGTTGTTGCCGGTGGGCAGCAATCCTTGAGGAGCTTTCCTACATAATCCATAGCCTTGATAGTGTTGGCATCGTCATATCCTGACTTTGTGTGATCGTCATTTACGATGTAACCGCCCATTGAGTAAACCATGTTGTAGTATGTGTCCTGATCGTTTGATGTGTTCATACAGAAACCGTACTTGTCGCCAGTTGTGAGCTTCTTAGCTGCCTCATAGAGGTCATCCCATGTCCAGTTCTCATTTGGATACTCAAGTCCTGCATCATCGAACATCTTCTTGTTGTACCAGAGAGCGATTGTATCGTAATCCTTTGGTACTGCGTAATATGAGCCATCATATGTGTAGAGCTCTGTGATCTCTGACATGTAGTTGCTCATATCAACCTTATCGCTCTTCTCAATGTAGTCATCGAGCTTTAAGAGCTTGTTGTTCTTCATGTACATCTGTGAGTTGTTGGAGTGCATCCAGAATACATCCGGCATATCTCCACCTGATGCTCCAGCCTCAAGAAGTGTCCAGTATGAATCCCACTCCTTAACCTGTACATCAACCTTGATGCCTGTCTCTTCTGTGAAGAGATCACATATCTGCTGCAGACCCTTCTGCTGGTTGTTATCCCAGATAACTACCTCAAGTGAATCCTTGCTGCCGCTCTTGCTTCCGTCGCTGCTTCCGCCACATGCGCAAAGTGAAAATGCTGTTGCTGCTGCAAGTCCAACTGCTACTGTTTTCTTTAATGTTCTTCTCATAAAACCTTCCTCCTTTTTACATCACCGGCAGGATTTACGACACCCACATTCTCTTTCATACCCTGAATTCTGCGTCCTGTTCTGCCGGTTCGCCTTACGGCGTTCTGTGTGCTTTCTATGATTGAATTATAAAATTTTGGTGAACATTTTCACATGGAAAAATGTCAAAATATCATGGGTTTTTGTCACAAATGTATATTTTTAAGTAGTTAAGTTCGCTGTTTTTGTGCTATTTTATGGTAAATTGTAGAATACATATGGTAAATTGTAAAATTCGCTATATATTGGCATACCTTTTTGTGCTATAGTTAAACAAACGATATTATCACTTTTTACATCAGGAGGAATTTTATGAACATTTTCAACAGTGACGGCTGGTTTTCCAGATTTTTTGGAACGCTCGGCGATATTATAATAGTGAACATTCTATTTATATTGTGTAGTATTCCCATAGTCACCATGGGAGCTTCCATGAGCGCAATGTATTTCACTCTGTTAAAGAAGCAGAGGACAGGCGAAAATGGAGGTGTAGTGAAATTATTCTTCAAAGGCTTCAAGGATAATTTCAAACAGTCAACGATTTCATGGCTGCTATTCCTTCTTATATCATTTATATTCACTCTGGATTTCAACCTTTTTGGCAAGGGTGGTCCACAGGAGAACAAGCTCATGTACTACACCAGTGTCGTGCTTATGATATTGACATGCTTCATCGCAATTTACCTGTTCCCTGTCATAAGTGCATTTAAGAACACATTGAAGAACCTTCTCTTGCAGTCCATTTACCTGGCGGCCAAGAACTTCATATTTACAATAGTGATCATGGTTCTCTACACTCTGCCTGCATATGTTCTGCTATCCAGCACTCAGGTATTCATGGTAGGTATATTCGTGTTCATAGTATGTGGCTTTGGCCTTATAGCATATGTATCATCATTCATGTTTTTGAAGGCATTCACCCCATATCTGGATGAGGTCACAAAGAAGTACACGGACGACGATCCTGCTTCATGGATGCACAGCGATGACCAGACATCTGAATCAGATGAGGATAATCCCGAATCCACAAAGGTGACCAAGAAGCTTATCGTTGACAATTCATATCATGGCAGACAGTAGTTTTTACCGTATATCGTAAATACAGCAAAGGCGGATGTGCGACAAATCGCACACCCGCCTTTTGCTTAATTCAAATTTTTTGATTCAATTATATCTTACAGCTTCGAAGCCTCATGTCCAAACTTGGCATCCTTCGTCTCAAGCTCAACCTCAAGATTCCTGAATGACTTAGGACTCATTCCAAACTTCTGCTTGAATGCTTTGGAGAAAGAAAGAGAATCCTCATAACCACACTGATATGCGATTATATTGATCTGTTCCTTTGATGACCGGAGAAGACTTGCAGCTTTCTCCAATCTGAAGTTGATAAGATACTCCTGAGGAGATACACCCATCTCCTTCTTGAAGCTTCCTGTCAGATGACTTCTGCTGATTCCTATGAAATCCGCAATGTCATCGATCTTGATCTTGTTCATGTACTTCTCTGTTATGAAGTCGACAGCAGCCTTTACATATATCTTACTTGGATACTCAATGTTATCATCTTCCTGCGCATCGGAGGCATTATCCTCCATAATGGTTGCGAAGAGAAGCATCAGTGCACTCATTCTCTTCACCTCGTTTATACGTGTGATCTGGGAATATTCGAGCATCTTGTTGATACATTCTGCACACGTATCCATCTGCTCTATCTTGATGATAGGTGAGCCCTTTACATACCCCATCGCCTCAATAAAATCTTCAGCTCTGTAGCCATGAAATCCAACCCACATGTAGCTCCATGGATCATCATCGTCAGCCCTGTAAGTAGTCTCCTCACCAGGTCTGATGATAAACGCCTGTCCAGGTCCCAGTTCATAAGTCTTCCCTGCAATTGTAAATGTACCCTTGCCCTTCTTTACCATATGGATAACATATGATTCTCTGACGTATGGACCAAACTTCCAGCCTTTTATACAATCCTCTCTTCCACAATAGTCCAGACTGATTGCGGTACCCCACATATAGGAGTTCGACAACTGTAGATCTTCCAGACAAGCAAAACCAACACTGTCAGTTAAACCAACCTTTCTTACCATAACCCGTCCTTTCCTTTACCATATCTTTGCCACCCTTTTATATAAGTTAACACCAAAACACCTTTATATTTTAACAAAAGCAGACAAACCTGTCAATTTTCAGATCTGTCTGCTTCCTGTAAAATATCTATAAATTATGTCTTACCAGTGACGGTAACCAAATACTGTTGCAGCGTTCTTGAAGTAGCTGAGTACCTGCTCTGCACATGTTGCGCTGTCACTGAATATCTTTTCTGCGATGTTATCTATAACAGTGATGAGGAATACTGAGATAACTATAGCAGCGATAACTGCAAATATCTTTGAGTTGTCATTTGTCTCAAGGTTATCGAATAACGCATGAGCTGCGATCACGATTCCGCAAAGGCTTATTCCGAGGAAGAGTATGTATCCAAAGCCTCCGATGATTCCGCTGAGGAAATCAACCTTGTGGAAGAGTGCTGAGATGATCTCAAATATGATTCCTGCAACCATTGCTATTGCCTCATAAAGTGCAAATACACCAACGGCGTTAAGTGCTTTTCCAAATGTGATTCCACCCTTGAATATAATTCCTCCGGCGATAAATACCGCTGCTGTCATGATGACTGCTGCGATTATAGTGAAGAAGAACATGTAGAAGCCCTTTGCTATTGAATCGCCAAAGTCAAATCCCATTATGAGGAATCCGACAGTTACAAATATAAGTGAGAGGATGGCATTTACTCCTGCAAGTATTCCGCCAGGAACCATGTTGTCACTCTGAACCATCTCACCCGCTGTATCTGCAGGGCTCTTGAAAAGACCTATCACATTCTTGAGAAGATCATTTATCATATTGCCCGCTGCTGATGGCTTCTTCGGCTGTGGCTGTGCATAGCCCTGCTGGCCGTACATCTGCTGGTTCATCTGTGGCTGGCCGTAGCCCTGCTGACCATACATCTGCTGGTTCATCTGCTGACCGTAGCCCTGCTGATTGTATGCTCCCTGGTTCATCTGCTGGCCATAACCCTGCTGATTATACATCTGCTGGTTCAACTGCTGACCGTAGCCCTGCTGGTTGTATGCACCCTGCTGGTTCATCTGCTGGCCGTAACCCTGTTGATTGTATGCACCCTGCTGGTTCATCTGCTGGCCATAGCCTTGCTGATTGTACACTCCCTGCTGACTCATCTGCGGCTGGCTGTAAGCCGCTGCCTGCTGATCTGCCTGTGGCTGGCTGTTCTCCGCCGCCTGCTGATTTGTCTGTGCCTGATCTGCCACCTGCTGTTCTCCCTGTGGCTGACCAAACTGCTGATCCTGATTCTCGTTCATTCCTGTTACCTCCAATTCCTTTCCCTGTGTGAAAATATATCAAAAATATGATACCAAATCCCCCTGGTTTTGTCATCATATCATTGCTCTATAAACTTCTGTGCGATATCGAAGGATCTGACTCAATCCTTATAATATCCATCGAAATAGTTAATCGGGCTGTGGCTGTCATACTTTGCATGATACACAAATGTAGTATAATCAACGTATTCCGCTTTCTTCTCCTCATTCTGTCCAATATTGTTGGATCTTACAAGAGCAGAAATCACTATGGATACCGTTAAGCATATCCCGCACACGATACCTATTGCAACATACAAAAATACTATCGAACCCATGTCTTATCCTGCCTTTCCTTAACGTATTCTATAGTGCCATAGCTTCTGAATCTGTGAATATCTATCCTTGATCTGTGAAGCTTGTTGATCGCACGCCAGAAGCTCACCAAACTATATATAACTCCAGCCACATACGCGGAAAATACCATAAAAGCTCCACTTGAATCACCCACACCTGCACTTATCCTATACAGATCCGTCATAAGTCCCCCAACAAATACAGATACATATGTACAAAGCACAACCATCACTGTCATAAGTATCGCTATGGATGCCCCAACCTTAAATCTGTTGGATGGGACATTTCCCACGACCTTGCCGGTCTGCCCATTCACCGCCACGGTATAGAGTATTCCCTGATAACGAAAAGTCATGAACCACGCTGGCAGCAATGCATACTCGATATCTGTCATCTTTATATCCGTTTTTTCCTCAGTAATCCGGGCGTTTTTCGGAACATCGCTCATCATCTCTTCCTTCACCGCATCATTGCTCTTTCTCTTTGCAACGGCTGCGATCTCGGCAGCTGGTACATCGTACCTGTCCGTGTAAAATCCGGACAGATATTCTGGAGAAAACGTCAAAGCCTTCTCTAAATCATAAGGCTCCAGTCTTGCCGAAATGTGATCATTCAATCTTCTTGTTGCATCACCAGGTACCCTTGGAACTGTACACTCACAATCTCTCATACAATTGTGTGTGACTGTTTTGTCTGCAGTTTTCTGTGCAACTGCTGCTATAGAACCAAAGCATTTTTCATAATTACTAACGCGCTCGCCTTTTTCATTCTCCTGAAATACATACTTGAGCTTTTTTCTAACATGATAAGATGCCAGCCAATATGGTATATATATTCCTCGTATCTTATCAATCTCAAATTTCTTTATCTCATCCGGAACAAACCACCCCTTACAGAACCTGTCACGTATAAGCTGTTCTGCTCTCTTCTGAGAAATTCCAAATGGAATAATAAGGTCCGGCTCCAGTTCATCCTTAACTCTGTCAACCAATATCATCGGCTGCCCGCAATACGCACAGAAACTGGAAGTTTCCGTGGATTTCACCATAAGTCTTGCACCACAGGATGTACATTCATATAGATTCATATCCATATACCTTGGTGATTCATCATCCTTTCCAATATTGATCTCATCCAATGTGTATCTCGTAT
>ERZ827440.3535-NODE-3535-length-11706-cov-5.609218_pt1 | contig 11706 bp, 12 predicted proteins | sample MGYA00519774_ERZ827440 | MGnify/ENA primary metagenome ERZ827440 (study PRJEB31778, sample SAMEA3449302) | human gut metagenome | biome: human gut; feature: human-associated habitat; material: faeces | place: United Kingdom | collected 2010/2012 ... | reverse complement strand
GGTGCGTACCGTTGTCCTGAATTTGACTCAAAAAATCTCAGCCATCAGCTGTCCGTCACGCCAGACCCTACCTCCCGAAAGGTCTCTGCGCTCTGCGCATCGCCTTTCGGTACAGCTGCACAGCAAAACGAACGCTTTCGGGCCGATGAGGGCATCGGCCCCTACAAGGAAATTCCAAAAAATGGGCGGACGATCTGTCCGCCTAAATTTTTTTTCCATTTTTCGACGCGATGTTACAATATTAAATTGTGAGAGTTTGATACGGCGGGCCTCCCGCGCGGGGAGGATGGGAGAAGAAAATGAGTATTTTTCATGTGATCGCACTATTCGGCGGATTGGCGCTGTTCCTCTACGGTATGCGCATTATGGGCGATGGGCTGAAGCACGGCTCGTCCGGCGCGCTGAAAAAAGCGATGGGCAAGGTGACAAACAGTCCCATCGTCGGCTTCCTGCTGGGACTCTGCGTGACGGCTGTCATCCAAAGCTCCACGGCGACGATCGTCCTGACGTCCGGACTCGTCGGTGCGGGCATCATTACACTGCACCAGTCCATCGGCATCATCCTCGGCGCGAACGTTGGCACGACGGTCACGGGCCAGATCATCCGTTTGCTCGACCTGAACGCGGGCGCGAATTCCTTTCTGAATGTTTTCAAGCCCTCGACTCTGGCCCCGCTCGCGGCCATCCTCGGCATATTGCTGATCATGGCCTTCCACTTCCGCAACTCTGACACCATCGGCACGATCGCGATGGGCTTCGGCATCCTCTTCACCGGCCTGATGAACATGACCGCCGCGGTGGAGCCGCTGTCCCAGTCGCCGACGTTTGCGCAGCTGTTTGTCAGTCTGGCAGACAAGCCGCTGCTCGGCTTTCTCGCGGGCGCGGGTGTCGCGTTCTCCATCCAAAGCTCCTCGGCCACCATCGGCATTTTACAGGCGCTGTCCGTCACAGGGCAGCTGACCTTCGGCTCCATTTATCCGATCCTCGTCGGCATCTACCTCGGTGACTGCGTCACGACGGCCATCGTCTGCTCCATCGGCGCGAAGGCCGACGCCAAGCGCACCGGCATGGTGCACATCCTTTTCAACCTCAGCGAGGCCGTGCTGGTCTTCGCGGCGGTCAACATCCTGCACAGCGCCGGGGCGCTGGACCGCATCCGGGCCGCGCCGATCACCTCCGGCGGCATCGCGAACACGCATACGCTGTTCAATCTGGCCTGCGCGGTGCTCCTGCTGCCGCTCTGCGGCCTGTACGAAAAGCTCAGCCGCCTCGTCATCCACGACGACGCACGGCATTCTCAGGGCGTGGAGCACGAGCTTCAGCTGCTCGACGATAAGTTCTTCACCTCGCCGGAGCTGGCGCTTTCCAGCTCGGACGAAGCCATTGCCACGATGGCGCGCCTGGCCTGTGCAGGAGCGGACAGCGCGATGGGCACGCTCGGCGCGTATGACCGCGCCGTCATCGAGACCGTGCAGAAAAATGAGCAGTCGATCGACATGCTGGCCGACACGGTCAACAACTATCTGGTGCGCCTGTCCGGCCACATGGAGGCCGATGACAACAGCGTCCTTCTGAACTACTATCTCCAGTGCTTCTCCGAATTCGAGCGTATCGGCGATTACGCCGTCAACCTCACCGAGAGCGCCGAAGAGCTGCACGCACGCGGCGCACAGTTTTCCACCACGACCCGGCAGGAACTGGCTGTTTTGCAGGGCGCGCTGCACGAGATCATGGGCTACGCGGAGGATGCCTTCACCACGCGGCAGGCCCGCGTCGCCCGGCACATCGAGCCGGTGGGGAGGTTATCGATGACCTTGTCGAGACGCTCCGCGCGCGGCACACGCGCCGTTTGCTAGACGGCAAATGCACGGTCTACGGCGGACTCGGCTTTCTGAATTCGCTGACGAACATCGAACGCATCGCGGATCAGTGCTCCAACCTCGGCATCTACACCATTGCACTGACCGACCCGGAGATCGCCCGGACGCACCACGATTATATTCAGCATCTGCATCAGGGCGACGATTCGTTCTTCAACGCCGAATACCGGGCCGCACACGAAAAATATTTTGGACGGCTCGCAGAGCTGGACGGCTGAGCAGCACTGAAAGCCCCCCCTCTTGATAGAGGGAGCTTTCTGGCGTTGTGGCGGAACGTGTGGAGCAGAGTCACGCCCTTACAAGCACATCGGAACACTCCAATAAGATCCGCGGGAACGCCGAACCAGCCTGCGGGCTGGTTCACAATGACGCTTCGATTTTAGATTTATGACCGCTGCGCCGGGAGGCGGGCGATCAGCCGCTCCGGCGTGCCGTTCGCGCGGAATTCCTGCCTCATATCTGAGATCTTGCGCGTTGCCGTGCCAGACTGCGGCTTGTCTACCCGCTTGCGCTTGCAGACAACCTGAAATGCGCCCCGCTTTTCAATTCTGTAATCCATTTTGCCGCCTCTCAAAATATCTTTGTGCAATAGTACTGAAACAAGCTCAAAACGAACTTTTGCGGCAACTATTCGATCAGGTATTTCAACATTTTTTGATCTTCCGTGCGCTCTGGTGTCAGAAATGGGAAGACTGCCGGTGGAGCATATTTAATGCGGCACAGAAAAACCGCAAGAGAGATCCACACTACGGCGGCCTTGCAAAACAGGTCGGCATATGCTATGATTTTTACGATGGTTTGTTCGTATTCACAGGGGCAAAGGAGGCAACAGAAGATGTCGATTCCAAGAAGAATTTCAGTAAGCTGCCCGAACTGCAGAAAAAATTTTGGGACGACCATATTTGAAAGCCTGAATACGGATTTTGCTCCGGATGTGATTGAAACGGTAATCAGCGGGGAACGCTTTGCCGGGAAATGCCTAAATTGCGGATTTGAAGCGCATCTTGAATATGACATGCTGTACCATGATATGAAGCATGGCGCAGCGATCTGGGTCGTCCATGATAATGGCCCGGAATACGCGAGAAAAGTTGCCGAAGTGCGGGAGACAGAGCTGCTTCCCTATAGCATGACCAGAATTGTGCCCAACATGGATGCGCTTCGCGAAAAAGCGGCCTGTCTGGAGTCCGGAAAGGATGACAGGGTCGTCGAGCTGTGCAAGGTGTTTCTGGTGTCGCAGACGAGTCAGAAGATGCCGGATTTTGAATTCAGAAATGCCTTTTACACCTATTGCAATGGGAAAGACATCGTATTTTTCTATGGCGCTGCCGGAAAAGAGATTGCATACCAGTTAAGCGACAGGGTCTATGGCGCGATCGCGGAGCGGTTCAAACAGCCTTTGGCACAAATGGTACAAACACCCTATCAGATGATTGATTATGATTGGGCGGCGGACTTCTTTGAAAAGCTGCATTGAACCATTAGAATACAGGAAAAGAAGGTGAGAGGATGAGCGTTACGGTGGCGGATCTGCTCAAACTGCCGTCGCTGCGGCAGGCGAAGGTGATCGGCGGAGCAAAGGGACTTGGGAAAACCGTTTCGTCTATTTCGGTGCTGGAATCGGTCGATCCGGGCGTGCTGGTGCAGGAGGTATTTCCGCACGACAAATATTCCGGAAGTGAGATCGTCATTACCGGCTTTTTGAACTGCATCGAAGATGTTGACCGGCAGTGTTCCAACCTGCTGCGGCTGATCGAGGGCGGGGAAGTGGGACTGGTGCTGTATTACGTGGGGGTGTATCTCCCGCGTGTGAATCCGAGGCTCATTGAGATCGCAAATGCGCACGATTTCGTCCTGATCTGTATGCCGGAGGGACAGCGGCATCTGCGGTACAGCGACCTCATCACCGATGTGACGGAGTGCATTTACCGCGACCGGGCGGCAAACGTCTCGCTCGTGTCGGACATTCTGGCGCGGATCTCGACCACGCCGCACCATCAGCAGACAGTGGGGACGGCCTTGCAGATGCTCTGTGCGGAGCTGGGCTGTTCGGCGGTGTTGAGCACGCACGAGGGTCGAATCCTGAATCTTGCTGCATGGCCGAGCGGAACGGAGGACAGCATCCGCGAGGGGATCGAGCGGTGTTTGCCGCTTGTGGATGGAGAGACGACCCCGTGTCCGTTTCTGCCGGATGCGGCGTTGATCTGCAAGCCGATCTGCGCCGATCTGCCGCATCCGTTGCAGCTGACAATGATTCGAGTCGGCCAGCCGCTCAGTGCGCAGCTGGCGGAGCAGGCAGCGGATACCGTGCGTATCTGCATCAACATCTGGGGCAGACAGCACGGCGCAGTCGCGATCCACGAGCTGATCCGCGCCATTTTACAGGACGAGCCGCTGAAAATGCGGCGGCTGGCGGAGATTTTCCGTGTCGATGTGGCCGCGCTGCACGAGATCTGGGTGCTGTGCGGGATCAAGGAGGCGGAAACGATTCGGATGGAGCAGCTCCTTGATGCCGCGCGGCAATGCGCGGACAGCGTGATCGGCGCGGTCTATGACGGGAATCCGGTCATGAGCCTGAGCACGCCGCGCTCGCTGCGGGACACGGAACGGGCTATGGAGGAGATGCTCCGGCAGGTTCTGCCGGAGCACCCAGAGGCCGTTTTGGTACGATGCAGCGGATTGTCCAATACGACAAGATGTCGAAAAGCCTATTTGTTGACATTAGACAATTTGGAGGATGCAAAATTCATCTATCCGCACAAAAAAATTTTTCTGCAAGGAGAGCTGGAGCTGGCGGCGATGTGCCGCAAACGGATCAGCGAGGGCGAGGCGGCGGCCACGCGGCGGATTCTGCCGCTGGCCGCGTTGCAGGCGGACCGGGAGTATCAGGAGCTGCTGAACACGGCGTGCGTGTATCTTCTGGACTGTGACAGCAGCGTTACCCACACGGCACAGGCGCTGTTTTTACACATCAACACGATCAAATACCGCTTGCAGCGGATCTCGGATCTGCTGGGCTACCGGCTCGGGAAAATGCCGGAAACGATCGAGCTGTACCGCAGCGCTGCCATCTACCGCCTCCTCCATGCGCAGCATGAGGCATAGAAATGAATCAAGCCCTGTGCATTGTCCGTTCGGACAATGCACAGGGCGTTTTTTCTGCCGATTCGACAATATTCTTTTGCGATTTGCAGTGGTATCATTGTGCCGTTCTTTGATACGTCAAAGAGATTTCTCAGGAGAGAGGAGCAATTTCTATGCGTGAAAAAACGAACGGATTCAAGATCGAAGAATCGCAGCGGCAGAGCTGGCTGTCCATCGCGGCGGTCTGGGCGGGCGGCATGATCTGCGTGCCGTGCCTGATGATCGGCGGCGTTTTGGCCGGCGGCGGGCTGAGCCTGGGGCAGATCATTTTGTCGATCCTGATCGGATACGGAATCATCTGCGCCTATATGATCTTTATTGGGATGCAGGCCTGTGACACGGGGCTGCCCGTTTCGGTCATGGCCTCCGGCGCGCTGGGCGAAAAGGGCGCGCGGTATATCATCAGTACGCTGCTGGCCATTGCCTGCGTGGGCTGGTTCGGCATTCAGTCTGCGACCTGCGGCAGCGCGTTTGCAAGTATGGTTGCGAGCATGATGGGCAAGGAGGCGACGCCTACATTCGTGACGATCAGCTCAATTGTCTGGGGCGTGATCATGCTGGTGACGGCGTGCAGCGGCTTCAAGGGCCTGAAATGGCTCAACTACATCGCGGTTCCGCTGCTCGTCATCGTCTGCCTGTACGGCTTGATTGCCGGGATCGTGTCCAACGACGGCGGCAGCGCCATTGCGAACTATGCGCCGGAAGTGTCCTCCGGTATGGTGTTCGGTATTTCGATGGTTGTCGCGTCCTTCGCGCTCGGCGGCGTCATCTCTGCGGACTACTGCCGCTTTGCCAAGAGCCGCGGCGACGTGGTCAAATCCTCCATTGTGGGTGTCATCCCCGCGGGCCTGTTCATGCTGCTCACCGGCGCGCTGATGAGTATTGTTACCGGGCAGTATGATATTTCCGCCATTCTCGCGTCTCTCGGCGTGCCGTTCGTCGGTCTGGTCGCGCTCGTGCTGGCCACATGGACGACCAACGTCACGAACGCCTATTCCGGCGGCCTCGCCCTCAGCAATCTGCTTGGCTTTGACGAGAGCAAGTTCAAGATCACGACCGGCGTGGCCGGCGGCATCGGTACGCTGCTCGCGGCGTTCGGCCTGCTCAATGCGTTCCAGGGCTTCCTGTCCCTGATGTCCGCCCTCATTCCGCCGCTAGCTGGTGTGCTGATTGCAGCCTACTGGATCGTGGGCAAGGGCAAAAAGGAGAACTTCGAGGTTCACCCCGGTTTCTCGGCGGTTGGCGTGATCTCGTTTGCGGTGGGCGCGATCTTCGCCTGCATCACCGGCGGCACGTTCGCAAGCTTCCCCGGTCTGGTCGAGGCGCTGCCGTTTTTGAATTGGCCGTTCTTCGTCGGCCCGGTCAACGGCATTGTAGTTTCGCTGGTGCTGTATGTCATTCTGGCGAAGGCGTTCCCGGCAAAAAACAAGTAATTTGATTTTGGGGCATGGGCATTGCCCGTGCCCCCGGAATCGTAAAGAAGGAGTATTGTTATGCGGAAAATCGGTATCCCGGAAATTGAAGATATTGCGACCGGCGCGGCCCTGCTCGGCGCGGGCGGCGGCGGCGATCCCTATGTCGGCAAGCTCGTGGCCATCGGCGCAGTGCAGGAGTGCGGCCCGGTGACGCTGCTGGAGCCGGAGGAAGTCCCGGATGATGCGCTGATCGTCCCGATTGCGATGATGGGCGCACCGACGGTATTGGCGGAAAAGGCCATCGGCGGCACGGAGTATCAGAAGCTCTTTGACATGGTCTCGAAGTTCTTTGGGCAGAAGATTTACGCCTTCATGCCCATTGAGGCGGGCGGCGTCAACTCGATGCTGCCCATCGCGGCGGCGGCGCGCCTCGGTATGCCGATGGTGGACGTCGACGGCATGGGCCGCGCGTTCCCGGAATTGCAGATGGTCACGTTCACCATTGGCGGCATGAAGGCGACGCCGATGGCGCTTGTGGACGAGAAGGGCAACAGCTGCATCTTTGAAACGATCACGAACAAGTGGACGGAGGAGCTGGCCCGTGCGGTGACGATGAGCTGCGGCGCGTCGGTTTCTGTTTCGCTCTATCCGATGAGCGGCAGGCAGATGAAGGAATTCGGTGTACATGGCATTGTGACGCGCAGCCAGCAGCTCGGCCGCGCCATCCGCACCATCAAGGACTGCGGCGACAAGACGCCGGAGGAGCACTTCCTCGAAATGGCGGAGGGCTTCAAGCTCTTCAAGGGCAAGATCGCGGATGTGCTGCGCGAGACGCGCGCGGGCTTCAACTTCGGCAAGGTCGTGCTCGAGGGGATCGGCGATTACAAGGGGCGCTCGGCCTATGTGGAATTCCAGAACGAGAACCTGACCGCGACGGTAGACGGCGAGATCCTTGCCACAACGCCCGACCTCATCTCGCTCGTGGACACGGAGACGTTCCTCCCGGTGACGACGGATGCGCTGAAATACGGTAAGCGCGTGATGGTGGTCGGCCTGAAGTGCTTCCACCTGTGGCGGACGGAAAAGGGCATTGAACTCGTAGGCCCGCGCTACTTCGGCGTGGACACCGATTATATTCCGCTGGAAGAGCGCTGCAAGGGAGGGCACTGAGCATGTACAAACTTGGAATCGATGTGGGCGGCACGAATACGGACGCCGTCCTGGTGGATGAGAATCGCACAGTGGTCGTGGACATCAAATATCCGACCTCTGCGGACATTTATGACGGAATTCTGGGCGCGATGCGTACGGTGCTGGAAGTCTCGGGCGTGGATCCGAAGCAGATCCATCAGGCGATGCTTGGCACGACGCAGTGTACGAACGCCATCGTCGAGCGCAAAAACCTCGCGCCCATCGGCATCCTGCGCATCGGCGCGCCCGCGACGACCGGCATCCGCCCGATGGTCGACTGGGCCGAGGATATCCAGAAAATCGCCGTCGGCAGCACGATCATCGGCGGCGGCTTTGAATACGACGGCAAGGAGCTTGCGCCATTCGACGCGGAGGCCGCGAAAGCATTCTTCGAAGAGATGAAGGCGAAGGGCGTCAAGTCTATTGCCATCTCCTGCGTGTTCTCCACGGTGCGCAATGACCACGAGCTTGAGGCCGCGAAGCTCTGCCGAGAAGTCATGGGCGAGGACGTCCATGTCTCGATTTCGAGCGAGATCGGCTCGATGGGCCTCATCGAGCGCGAGAACGCGACGATCCTGAACGCGGCGCTCTGGCAGGTGGCCGAGCGGTTCACCGAGGGCTTCGCCAAGAGCCTGCGCGACAAGGGCATCACCAATGCGGACGTCTACCTCAGCCAGAACGATGGCACGCTCATGACCATGGAGCACGCCCGCCGCTATCCGATCCTGACGGTCGCCTGCGGCCCGACGAACTCCATCCGCGGCGCAAGCTATCTTTCCTCGCTCAAGGACGCCATCGTCGTGGATGTCGGCGGCACGACGACCGACCTCGGCGTCATCCAGAACGGCTTTCCGCGTGAGTCGAGCGTGGCCGTTACCATCGGCGGCGTGCGCACGAATTTCCGGATGCCGGACGTCATCTCCATCGGCCTCGGCGGAGGCTCCATTGTGCGCGTTAAGCCGGACGGCAGCGTGACCGTCGGTCCGGACAGCGTGGGCTATGAGATCACGAAAAAGGCGCTCGTGTTCGGCGGCGATGTGATGACCGCGACGGACATCGCGGTGCGGCTCGGTATGGTGGAGCTTGGCGACAAGACGAAGGCCGCCGGCATCCCGCAGGAGGTCGCAGACAAGGCGATGGACGCCATCCGCGCGCTCGTTGAGGACAGCGTGGACGCAATGAAGGTCTCGAACGCGGACGTCGACTTGATCCTCGTCGGCGGCGGCTCCATCATTCTGCCGGAGAAGATCCACGGCGCGGCGTCTGTCCTGAAGCCGGAGCACTTCGGCTGCGCAAACGCCATCGGCTCTGCCATCTCCAAGGTCAGCGGTACCTATGAAAAGCTGATGAACTATGACGAGCTGCCGCGCGAGCAGTCGCTCGAGAAAGCCAGGCACGAGGCCATTGAGCTGGCCGTCGAGGCCGGGGCTGTGCGCGAGACGGTCGAGATCATCGAGATGGAGGACGTCCCGCTGGCGTACTATCCCGGCAACACCAACCGCGTGAAGATCAAGGCGGCCGGTGATCTGAGCTGACTCCAACAACAAAACAATACGCCGCCCGCCGGTTGCTCCGGCGGACGGCGTTTTGTATCTTCAGGATCACAGGATCAGGCGGGGAGGATGCGCGTTTCGAGCGCGGTGATGTAGCTGCCGGGATGTCCTTCGGAGAACTGGTCGATGATATTCAGTGTGACAACGGTATCGGCCAGCTCGTATCCGCGCCGCGCGCCCTCGGCATAGAGGGCGGCAATGCTGTCGCGGATCGTGGCGAGGGGATAGACCTGATCGAAATGGTAATAGCGCCACCCGTTTGCCTCGTTCCGTACGCTGGGCACCAGAATCCCGCGGGCGTCATAATAGTGCAGCAGCTGTACGTCCATGCCGAAAATATTCGCAAGCTCTCCGATGGAAAGATATTCTTTCATACGATCCGGCGGCCCTCCTGAACCGTTTGCGGCCGATATTGTCTCTCAAAAACACCAGAAAGACCGGCCGGAATTTATGCGTTCCTACAAAAATGAAATTAGGGGCTTGAACCTATAACTGTTATAGGTTCAATACTGATTTCAACACAGCGGCGCGGCCCGAACAAGGGGCGCGGCGCGAAAAAAGGAGGAGTTCCATGCAGACCTACGCACGGTGGGGCGGGGGCACGGTGAAGCATCTGGAGCGGCTCGGCGTGCTGGATAAGAATCTTTTGGCGGTGCATACCGTCTGGCTCACGGATGAGGAACTGGAGCTGTTCCGCAAGCGGGAGGTCAAGATCTCGCACAACCCGGCCTCTGCGATGCGCGTGCTCGGCTTCGCCCGGATCCCGAAGATGTTGGAGATGGGTCTTCGTCCCTCCATCGGCACGGACGGTGTGTCCTCGTCCAACCACATGGACATGGTGGACGAGATGTGGCTGACGAGCCTGATCCACAAGGGCTGGCGGCTCGATCCCACGGTCGTCCCGTCGCAGGACATCCTGCGCATGGCGACGAAATGGGGGGCGCGGGCACTGCTTGACGAGGAACTCTACACGGCCCGTCGATGATGCCGGTGAACGACAAGATCGCCGCGCTGGTGACGGCGATGCACTCGGCGAACATCCAGTCGACGATGTGCGACGGCAAATGGCTCATGCGCGACCGCAAGATCCTGACGCTGGACGAGGAAGTAATTTTGAAGGAAGCGTGTGAGCGGGCAAAGGCAATTTACAAGCGCGCGGGGATCGTCCTGCCCGACCGGTTCCCGGTCGTGAAGGTCTAATGCTGCACAGTGAGATCAGAAACATCAAATCTACGAAATCATAAAAACGGAGGCTGCATGATGAACAAGGAACTGTTGGCTGTTGCAAAGGGGACGAAGCCTGCCGATCTGGTCATCCAGAATGGTAAGATCGTCAATGTTTACTCTGGCGAGATCTATGAGGGCGGCGTGGCCGTCTGCGGCGACAAGATCGCGGCCGTCGGCGATGTGGCATACTGCATCGGCGAGAGGACAAAGGTCATCGACGCCGGGGGTAATTATCTGACGTCCGGCTTCCTCGATGGGCACATCCATCCGGAAAGCTCGTCTCTGGCGATCCGTCCGTTTGCGGAGGCCGTTCTGGCTCACGGCACGACGGGCATCATGACAGATCTGCACGAGGTCGGCGTGGTGTCTGGCCTGGAGGGCATCGAGTCCATCCTGAAAGAGGCAGAGGCCACGGATCTCAAGATCTATTTCGTCGTCCCGTCCCATGTTCCGTTCTCGCCCAATCTGGAAACCAGCGGCGGCCGCTTCAACCCGGAGATCATCCGCAAGGCGCTCCAGCGGCCGGATGCGGTGGGGCTGTCGGAGTGCGTCGGTCCGTACATTCTGGCCGAGTTCCCCGATCTGCTGGAGGCGTTCATCGACTTCCTGTTCAGCGATGAAGCGCAGCAGCTGGTCGCCGAGGCGTATCTGCTGCCCGGCCGCAGCGATGTGCAGTGCGAGAGCCGCACGAATCTCTCTGACATCCCGCAGCTCCCGACGGACTGGACAAAGATGATGGATGTTGCCTCCGCCACCGCTGCGAAGCTCAACAGCCTCTGCCAGTAAGAATGGAGGGGCTTATGAGAACGATCAAGCTTCAAAAGAATCTCCCGCGCGTGTTCCTGCTGGTGCTTCTGACCGGACTCATTCTCTGCCCCCTGATCACAGTGTTCGCCAAGGCGGTCATCACGGATGGCCGCCTTGACCTGTATCGGGCGTGGCAGACGATCGCGAGCCGCGAAAATGTGCAGACCATCTGCAATTCGCTGCTGCTCGGCGTGTGCGTCGTGCTGTGCTCGACGGTCATCGCCGTGCCTACGGCGTTTTTGCTGGCGCGCACGCAGCTGGCAAAGCACAGCTGGCTGGAGATTGTTTTTATGATTCCGTTTATGACGCCGCCGTATATTGCGTCGATGGGCTGGGTCCTGTTCATGCAGAAAAGGGCCTGTTTCAGCAGCTGTTTCCCGTAACAGGTTCGTGGTCAGATGGCTTCTTCTGCTTCGGCGGGCTTGTGCTGGTGATGAGCTTGCACGTGTTCCCGTTTCTGATGACGATGCTGAAAAACGCGATGCTGAA
>ERZ827440.3534-NODE-3534-length-11708-cov-4.289024_pt1 | contig 11708 bp, 11 predicted proteins | sample MGYA00519774_ERZ827440 | MGnify/ENA primary metagenome ERZ827440 (study PRJEB31778, sample SAMEA3449302) | human gut metagenome | biome: human gut; feature: human-associated habitat; material: faeces | place: United Kingdom | collected 2010/2012 ... | reverse complement strand
AGTAGAAAAAATGAAAATAAATAAAAAAATTAAAATATTTATTTGAAGGAGATAACTTATGAAAATAACTTTTTTAGGTGCAACAAAAATTGTAACAGGTTCTAACTTTTTAGTTGAAGCTGCAGGAAAGAAGTTTTTGGTTGATTGTGGAATGTACCAGGGAAATGCTGAATTAGAAATGGAAAATTATAAAGAATTTGATTATAATCCAGCAGAAATAGATTTTATGTTATTAACTCATGCCCACATAGATCATTCAGGTAGAATACCTAAATTATATAATGAAGGCTTTAAAGGACCAATTTATGCACATAAGGCAACTTGTGATTTGTGTGCGATTATGTTGCCAGATAGTGGCCATATACAAGAAATGGAATCTGAATGGAAAAATAAAAAAAGATTGAGAAAAGGCCAACAAACTTTTCCAACACTATATACTGCTGAAGATGCAATAAAAAGTCAAGAACTATTTGTCCCTGTAAAATATGATGATATTATTCAGGTAGCAGAAAATATTTATGTTAGATATAATGATGCAGGACATATGTTAGGTTCAAGCTCTATAGAAGTTTGGACTAAAGAGGATGGGAAAGAAACAAAAACTGTATTTTCAGGAGATATAGGAAATAATGATATTCCATTATTAAGTTCTCCAACAATGATTGAAAGTGCAGACTTTCTTGTAATGGAGTCAACCTATGGAAGTAGATTACATGTAAGAAATAATCAAAAAGCAGAATTGTTTTTAAATATTGTATCAGAAACTATTGATAATGGTGGAACTGTAGTAATTCCATCTTTTGCAGTAGGAAGAACACAAGAAATATTATATGAATTAAATAAAATAAAAGAAAATACTGATGATGCAGAATTTATGAGAAAATATAAAACATTAATGAAAGTTCCTGTATATGTCGATAGTCCATTAGCAATTTCAGCAACAGAGGTATTTAAACAAAATACAGATTTATTTGATGATGAGATAAAAGAAGAAATGGAAAGTGGAGATAATCCTTTAGAATTTCCAGGCTTAAAATTTACACAAACAGCAGATGAATCAAAAGCTTTAAATGAAAGTCCAGAGCCAGCAATTATTATATCTGCAAGTGGAATGTGTGATGTTGGAAGAATAAAACATCACTTAAAACATAATATATGGAACCCTAAGAGTACAATATTATTTGTAGGATATCAAGCTCCAGGAACATTAGGATATTCAATTGTAAATGGAGCTAAAAAAGTAACAATATTTGGGGAAGAATTTGCAGTAAATGCAAGAATTGAATATATTGAAGGATATTCTGGGCATGCAGATCAAGAATGGTTGATGAATTTTGTATATTCATTCATATCAAGACCAAAACATATCTTTTTAGTTCATGGAGAAGAAGAATCACAAGAAGTTTTAAGAGATAAAATATTAGAAGAGACAGGTATTGGAGTTTCTATTCCAGAATATGGAGAAACTTACGAATTATGTGATGAATTGAAGATTGTTAATAAAATTAAAATTAAACGAGCTAAGAATTTAAAACAAGAAATTATAGACAGATTGAGTAAATTACAAAATGAAATGAAGGATATGGAAGATAGTGTGAAATCAGATGTAGAAGATGATAACTTGAGAGATGAAGATATGTTTAGAATAAATGAAAAGATTAAAGATTTAGAAAAACAAATTCTAAATGTAATAGAGGGATAATAGGAAGGATAAAATGATGGAAAAATACTTAAATGAAGCGATAATAGGAAACCAAAGAATGTTAGCAACATTCTCCTATAAAGGAGAAATGTTGCGTCTATCATATCCTAATAAGGATAATAGACAGTATTTAAAGTATTATAAAACAGGTGTAAAAATAAATGATTCAGATTTAATTTATTTACACGAAGATATAAATAATACATATTTGCAATATTATGATACAGATACAAATATACTAAATACAGAAATAACTAATACATATTTTAACTTGAAAATATTACAGACTGATTTTGTAACAATAAAAGAGGACATACTTGTAAAAAAATATACATTTATAAATGAGAGTAATATTCCACTAGATGTAAGATTTTTAATTCACTCTGAATTATTATCTGATCAAAATAATTTTGTAAGTGGAATGAAAATAAATAGTGGAATGATTCAATTTGCTCATGATTTTTCTGTTGCAACATTTGCAAAAGGAATGGATACTTTAAGTAGTCAAATAAATGATTCTTCAAATAATATTCAATCAGGAGTAATAGGAGGAAAAGATTATATTGGAATGTCTAAAGATTCTAGTGTTAGCTATAATGTAGGAGTTATTAATCCTGGAGAGAAAAAAGAATTAGACATTTGTGTCTTTATAGATGAAAGCAAGAAAACTATGCAGGCTGTTGAAGATGAAGTAGAAAGAATTAGAAGAATTGATTTTAATAAGGAATATTCTACAACTAAATCTTACTGGAGAAAATATGTAAAAGAACATAATGGTCTAGATTTAAAAGAACCTGCTAATAGTTATGAAGAAAAGATACAAGACATTTATAGAAGGACAATTTTGCTATTTCCATTATTAACAAATCCATCAACTGGAGGAGTAATAGCTGCACCTGAAGTAGATGAAGATTTAACACAATGTGGAAGATATGCGTATTGTTGGCCAAGAGATGCGGTTTTTATAACAAAGGCATTAGATATTTTAAAAATGACTAAAGAAACAGAAAAATTTTACAGTACTTTTTGCAGAATGACTCAAAGCAAAAATGGAATGTGGGAACAACGTTTCTATACAGATGGAAAACTAGCACCATCTTGGGGATATCAAGTTGATGAAACTGCAAGTGTAGTTTATGGAGTATATTCACACTATGAATATACAAAAAATGAAGAATTTTTGAAAATCAATTTACATATGTGTGAAAAAGCAATTGATTTCTTAAAAAGATATGTAAGAGATTTAATTGATGAAACTGGAAAATATTCTGTAAGCTATGATGTATGGGAAGAAAATGATAGAGGAATACATATGTATTCTTTAGCTAGTATTTTTGCTGCATTTGAAAGTATGTTAAATATATATAAAGTGTTAGGAAAAAATGTTTCTGATTTTGAAAATAATAGATTAAAAGATGAAAAAATTCATAAAAATATTGAAGAAATAAGAAAATTACAAGTAGAAGTAAAAAATCTTATTGATGAAAAATTATATGATGAAAATAGAAAATCATATGTAAGAAATTCAGAAGATAGAAGAATGGACATTAGCTTATTAGGTGCTGTTTATCCATTTAGAGTTTTCTCACCCAAAGAGAAAAAAGTATTAAATACAGTTGAAAACATTAATTTGACTCTTAGAACATATACTGGTGGATATCAAAGATATGAATATGACCACTATAGAAATGGATGTCCTTGGCCAATTTCAAATTTATGGATGACATTATATTATTTAGAAAATGGCGAGAAAAAGAAAGCAAAAGAAACTTTTGATTTTGTTTTAAAAACAGCTGGAAAACACAGCTTACTAGGAGAACAAATAGATAATAATACATTAAAACCAAATTGGGTAATAGGTCTTGGTTGGACACATGCAATGTTTATAATAGTATTAGAAAAAATGACAAAAATGTAAAATGAGAAAAGACTATCCAAAATAGTCTTTTTTTTGTTTATTGTATTGACCCTTCAGTCACAAAAATTACTTGACAATAGTAGAAAATAAGAATATACTTTATAAATGATAAGTTAAAGAGTTTTATACAAAATATAAAAATTAAAGGAGGAAAAACATGAACAATTTAATAGAAATTAGATGGCATGGTAGAGGTGGACAAGGTGCAAAAACAGCATCATTATTACTTGCTGATGCAGCATTTAATACAGGAAAATACATTCAAGGTTTTCCTGAATATGGTCCAGAAAGAATGGGAGCACCAATAACAGCTTATAATAGAATAAGTGATAAGCCAATAACAATACATAGTAATATATATGAACCAGATTATGTAGTAGTTGTAGATGATACATTATTAGAAAGTGTACCAGTAACAGCTGGACTAAAAAAAGAAGGTGCAATAGTAATAAATACTACAAAATCACCAGAATATTTAAAAGAAAAATTAAATGGATATAGCGGAAGTATCTATACAATTGATGCAAGAAAAGTATCTGAAGAAACATTAGGAAAATATTTTCCTAATACACCAATGCTAGCAGCAATTGTAAAAGTAACAGGAATAATGAGTGATGAAGCATTTTTGGAAGACATGAAAGGTTCATTCAAACACAAATTTGCTAAAAAGCCAGAAGTAATAGAGGGAAATATGAAAGCCCTAAAGTTAGCATTAAAAGAAGTAGCTAAAATACAGTAATGCGAAAAAAAGGACCGACCCCAAATTCGCATGAGAAAAAAAGGACCGACCCCAAATTCGCAAAGAAAGGATGATAAAAATGACAGAAATTAATCCAAAAACACCAATGAAAGATTTAACAATTGGTGGGAATATATATTGTGCAGGAAATGCAAGAGAATTTAAAACAGGTGACTGGAGAAGCATGAAACCAATTTGGTATGAAGAAAAATGTAAACAATGTGGACTATGTTTTGCAGTATGCCCTGATAATTCAATTCCAGTAGGAAAAGATTGTAAGAGAACAGAAACAGATTTTGATTATTGCAAAGGATGTGGAGTATGTGCACAAGTATGTCCATTTAAAGCAATAGAAATGAAAACAGAATAAAATAGGAAAGAGAGGATAAAAAATGAGTATAAGAGAAAGATTAAGTGGAAATGAAGCAACAGCAATTGCAATGAAGCAAATAAATCCAGATGTAGTTGCAGCATTCCCAATTACACCATCAACAGAAATACCACAATATTTTTCAACATTTGTATCAAATGGAGAAGTAGATACAGAATTTGTTGCAGTTGAAAGTGAACATAGTGCAATGTCTGCAACAATTGGTGCAGAAGCAGCTGGAGCAAGAGCAATGACAGCTACATCTGCAAACGGATTATCATTAATGTGGGAAATGATATATATAGCATCAAGTTTAAGATTACCAATAGTAATGGCATTAGTAAATAGAGCAGTTTCAGGACCATTAAATATCCATAATGATCATTCAGATGCAATGGGAGTAAGAGATGCTGGATGGATAATGTTATTTTCAGAAAATAACCAAGAAGCTTATGATAATATGTTAATGGCACATAGAATTGCAGAACATAAAGATGTTCAATTACCAGTAATGGTATGCCAAGATGGATTTATTACATCACATTCAATTGAAAATATTGAATTAGAAAATGATGAAGAAGTAAAGAAATTTGTTGGACAATATAAACCTGAACATTATTTATTAAATGATAAAGAGCCAATAGCAATTGGACCATTAGATTTACAAGCATACTTATTTGAACATAAAGCTCAACAAGCAGAAGCAATGAAAAATGCTAAAAAAGTAATAAAAGAAGTTGCAGAAGAATTTGAAAAATGGACAGGAAGAAAATATGAATTCTTTGAAAAATACAAATTAGATGATGCAGAAATAGCAATAGTATGTATGAACTCAACAGCAGGAACAACAAAAGCAGTTGTTGATGAATTAAGAGAAAAAGGTGTAAAAGCAGGATTATTAAAATTAAGAATGTTTAGACCATTCCCAGCTGAAGAAATTGCAGAAGCATTACAAGGATTAAAAGCAGTAGCAATACTTGATAAAGCAGATTCATTAAATGCAGCAGGTGGAGCATTATTTGAAGATGTAACATCAGCAATGTATGTTAATAAAAAACAAGTACCAATGGTAAATTATATTTATGGAATTGGTGGAAGAGATACAACAACGATGCAAATAGAATCTGTATATAATGATTTACAAGAAATTGTAAAAACAGGAAAAACAGGAAATCCATATAGATATTTAGGACTAAGAAAGGGGGACGAATAAAATGGCTTATGATTTAAAGAAAATAATGGCAGAAAAGCCATCAAGATTCACAGAAGGACACAGAATGTGTGCAGGATGTGGAGCCCCAGTAGTAGCAAGAATGGTATTAAGAGCATTAAAACCAGAAGATCATGCTGTTATAGCAAATGCAACAGGATGTATGGAAGTATCAACATTTATATATCCATATACAGCATGGACAGATTCATTTATACACACAGCATTTGAAAATGCTGGTGCAACATGTTCTGGTGCAGAAGCAGCATATAGATCACTAAAAAAACAAGGAAAATTACCACAAGATAAAGACACAAAATTCATAGCATTTGGTGGAGATGGTGGAACTTATGATATAGGTTTACAAAGTTTATCTGGTGCAATGGAAAGAGGACATGATATGGTTTATGTATGTTATGATAATGGAGCATACATGAATACAGGAATTCAAAGGTCATCAGCAACTCCAAAATTTGCTGATACAACAACATCACCAGCAGGAAAAGTTATTCCAGGGAAGATGCAAGTAAGAAAAGATTTAACAGAAATAATGGCAGAACATCATATTCCTTATGTAGCTCAAACACTTGCAATGACAAATTTTAAAGATTTATATGAAAAAGCAGAAAAAGCAATTTATACAGAGGGGCCAGCATTTTTAAATGTTATGGCACCATGTCCAAGAGGATGGGGATATGCAACTGAAGATTTAATGAAAATCAACAAATTAGCTGCAGATACATGTTATTGGCCATTATATGAAGTTGTTGATGGAAAATATCATATAACATATAAACCAGCAAAAAAATTACCAGTAGAAGAATTTTTACGTCCACAAAAACGTTTTAAACATATGTTTAAACCAGGAAATGAATGGATGATTCAAGAATTCCAAAGAGTTGTTGATGAAAGATGGCAAGAGTTATTAGATTTAGAAGAAATTACAAATAAATAATTATTGGAGCGAGGTGAAAATGACACATAGCCTCGCTTTTTTGTGTGAAAAAAAAGTAATAAAATACTTTATTTTTTGTTATATTTATAATATAATAAATGTAGAAAATAAAAAGAAGGGATAAAACATATGAAAAAAAAGAAATGGAACTATATTATAGCATTATTTGTTATTTATTTTGTATTAGTATATTTTTTTAATACTGTATCAGATTATCTTGATTTAAAAAACATAGGGATAAACAAAGTATCTGATAAAACATTTAAACTAATATCAAGTACAGAGAATAAAGATATTGAAGAAATACTAAAAAAATATGCAAAAGAAAATAAAATCGATTTACAAATTGATTATGCAGGAACAATTGAAATAATGGACAAGCTAAATAATGGGGAAAATTATGATGCAGTATGGTGTTCAAATTCTATTTGGCTATATATGTTAAATGACGGAATAAGTGTAAAAAATTCTAAATCAACAAGTATTAATCCTGTAGTATTTGGAATCAAAAAATCAAAAGCACAAGAACTTGGTTTTATAGACAAAGAAGTATATACCAAAGATATACTAAATGCAATAAGAGAAAACAAACTAAAATTTAGTATGTCATCACCAACACAAACGAATACAGGAGCATCAGCATATTTAGGATTTGTAAGTACATTAGCAGGAAATCCAGAAGTTTTAACAGAGAAAGATTTAGAAAATGAACAATTAAAAAAGGAATTAACACAACTATATACGGGAATGGCACGTTCTTCAGGAAGTGATGAGTTCTTAGAAGAAATGTTTTTAAATGGAAATTATGAAGCAGTTGTAACATATGAAACATCAATAATAAATATTAACAAACAATTGGAAAGTCAAGGAAAAGAACCATTGTACATAATTTATGCAAAAGATGGAGTATCAATTTCAGATTCACCATTTGCATATATAGATAATAAAAATGAAGAAAAGGCTGAGGAGTTTAGTAAACTACAAAAATATATTTTAAGTAATGAAGGACAAGCAGAACTTGTAAAAACAGGAAGAAGAGTATGGTATGGGGGAACAAACGAAAATGCTGATAAAACAGTATTTAATCCAGACTGGGGAATTGATACAAGTAAATATATTGTTCCAGTAAAATATCCAAGTACAGAAGTAATAAAAAAATCACTTGGAATATATCAAACAGAACTTCGAAAACCTATACATACTGTATTTTGTTTAGATTATTCAGGAAGCATGTATGGAGAAGGAATTAGACAATTAACAGAAGCAATGGAATATATTTTGAATGAAGAAGAGGCGTCAAAAAATTTACTTCAATTTTCATCAAAAGATAAAATTACGATAATTCCGTTTGATAATGAAATATTAGGAACATATACAACAAATAATGGAATTGATACTAAAAATCTAATAGATAAGATAACAGGAATCAACATCGGTGGAGGAACAGACATATATAAGCCAGCAATGAAGGGATTAGAAATATTATCACAAGAAGATTTAGAAACTTATAATGTATCAATTGTTTTAATGACAGATGGAGCATCAAATTATAATAGATTAGATGAATTAACAAGACTTTACAAGAAAACAGGAAAAGACATTCCAATCTTTAGTATAATGTTTGGATATGCTGAAGAAGAACAACTACAAGATATAGCAGATTTAACAAATGCTAAAATATTTGATGGAAAAACAAATTTATTAGAAGCATTTAAACAAGTAAGAGGATACAATTAATTGAGGAGGAAAAGCGTTGAAAAAAATTTATATTTATTCAGCAATTTTAGGAGGAGCCTTTTTTGCAGTACCATATGTTGCATTAGGTATAGAATTATTACCATCTTTAGTAATAAGTGCGGCAGCATATGGAGCTGGAACTCTAATATTTAAAGATAGAAGTAAATTAAATTTATCTATTGATAAAAAGAATTTATATGATATACTAAAAGAAGCAAAAGAAGAAACTCTGCAAATCAGTAATATTTCTAAACAGATAGAAGATAAAGAAGTAGTTGAAAATATTAATCAAATATGTGATATCTCAAATAAAATAATAGATACACTATCTAAAAATCCTAATAAATTAGGTCAAGCACGAAATTTTTTGAACTACTATCTTCCAGTAACAATAAAGATTTTGACTAGATATGATGAAATAGAAAATCAAAGACTAAACACAACTGAAAGTAAAGAATTCATGGAATCAGTCAAAAGAATGACAGAAAAAATTAAAAATGCTTTTAATGAACAATTAAATAACATGTATCAAACAGAAATGATTGATACAGATGCAGAAATAAAAGTATTTGAATCAATGCTTAAATCAGATGGCTTTTTAGAGGATATAAATATTAATACAAAGAAATAAGTGGAGGCATGTATGAAAGGAAAAAAAGAAGTCCTACTAGGAATAGGAATATTAGTTATTTTAATATTAGTAATAATAGGGATAAAAGCAGTAAGTCAAAAAGGAGAAGTATCAGATAAAGATCTTACAACAGTATATGTTGCAACAGGTGGAGGAAAAGAAAACTTTTTAGCAGATGAAGAAGTTGTAAATATTATGAAGAAAAAATATGGGCTAAATGTAGTATATGACTCTTGGAGTAATGGTAAACTTATAAAAAATCCATTAGTAAGAGAAGATGGAACACAGTATGATGTAATGTTTGCATCAGATCAGAGATTTTATGATTATTATAAATTAGCACCAGATACATCAAAAGGAGAAGCAAAAAGATACACTGTTCAAAAAGGTGGATTAACTTTAAATACACCAATAGTAATATATAGTTGGAATACCGTAGTAGATGCACTCATAAAAGAAAATATAGTAACAGAAAAAGATGGTGTATATTACATAACAGATATGAACAAATTAATTTCTTATATTCTTGAAGGAAAAAAATGGTCAGATATAGGACTTAACACATTATATGGAAGTATAAATATAGATTCAACAGACCCTGTAACATCATCACCAGGAGCAACTTATTATGGATTATTATTATCAATTATGTGTGATGGAAATGTAACTGAAGAATCAGCAGAAGCAAATTTACCAAAATTAAAAGAATTTTATATTAAATCTGGATATATGAATAATACACCAGCAGATTTATTTGAATTATATTTAAAGACTGGTATGGGTGGAAAGCCAATGATTGTTGATTATGAAAAAAGTGTTATAGATTTTGCAAATTCTAATCCAGATGGATGGGAACAAGTAAAAGACAAGATGAGAATACTATATCCAACACCAACAATATGGAATTCACATTGTATAGCAACATTTACTGAAAATGGAAATAAATATTATGAGGTTTATAATGACAAAGAAATTAGTCAAATAGCTTGGTCAAGATATGGATTTAGAACAGGTGTAACAGGTGGAAATTATGATGTATCACAAGTTAATGTAAAAGGAATACCTCAAAGTATAGATAGTACAGTAACAAGTTTAAAGATGAATTTATATGAAAAATTAATTTCATATTTAGGAAATAATGAATAGTTAAAAATCTAAGACTATATGTTTTAGAATAAAATAAAAAAATTAGGAGGAAATTATGGACGAAGAAATTAAACTAGAAGTAGTATCAAGTGTAGATACTAAAGAAATTGAAACAGCATTAGAAACAACAAAAAAGGTAGATGAGGCAGTTGTAGAAAAATCATTAAATTATGATGTTTTAACAGATGAAGAAAAGAAAGCAATTGATAAATTCTTAGAAAAAATAGATGTAAAAAATACAACACAAATATTACAATTTGGAGCTAGTGCTCAAAATAATATTTCAAAATTTTCTGATACAGTATTACAAGATGTAAGAACAAGAAGTACAGGAGAGGTTGGAAGTTTACTAAGCAATTTAGTTGTTGAAATAAAAGAATTTGATTCTGATATACCAACAGAAGAGAAAAAAGGGTTTCTTGGTATTTTTAATTCAGCCAAAAAACAAATTGAAAAACTACTTGCAAAATATAACAAAGTTGAAAATAATATATCAACAATAGAAAATCAATTAGAAAATCACAAACTTCAAATGATGAAAGATATAGCAATATTTGATAACATGTATGAACAAAATTTACAATATTTTAAAGAATTATCTTTATATATAATTGCTGGTGAAAAGAAATTAGAAGAATTAAAAAATGTAACATTACCTGAATTACAAAAAGTTGCAGAAGAAACAAAAGAACAAGCAGATGCGCAAGCTGTAAATGATATGATAGCAACAATAAATCGTTTTGAAAAGAGAATTTATGATTTGAAAACAACAAGAATAATCTCAATTCAAATGGCACCACAAATTCGTTTAATTCAAAATAATGATAGTGAATTAGTAGAAAAAATTCAAAGCTCATTAATAAATACAATACCACTTTGGAAAAATCAAATTGTAATTGCATTAGGTATTACAAATGCTAAAAATGCATTAGGAGCTCAAAAACAAGTAAATGAAATGACTAATGAAATGCTTAAGAAAAATAGTGAACTTCTAAAACAAGGTACAATAGATATTGCTGAACAATCTGAAAAGGCTGTTGTTGATGTTGAAACTTTACAGAAAACTAATAAAGATATTATTGATACATTAGATAAGGTTCTTGAAATTCATGAAAATGGAAAAGTTAAGAGACAAGAAGCTGAGCAACAACTTGAACAAATTGAAGGTGAATTAAAAGATAAATTATTAGAAATAAAAATAGAGAGTGGTAAATAATGAAAGTAAATATAGTAATGGTAGAACCTGAAATACCACAAAACACAGGAAATATAGCAAGAACATGTGCAATAACAGGAGCAA
>ERZ827440.3530-NODE-3530-length-11721-cov-2.965541_pt1 | contig 11721 bp, 9 predicted proteins | sample MGYA00519774_ERZ827440 | MGnify/ENA primary metagenome ERZ827440 (study PRJEB31778, sample SAMEA3449302) | human gut metagenome | biome: human gut; feature: human-associated habitat; material: faeces | place: United Kingdom | collected 2010/2012 ... | reverse complement strand
ATAGAGGGACGCCGTGGTCTCCCCGGCGCAGGACGCCAGGATCAGATAGCCGGAGCTCTCGTCCCAGAACATGGAGGCGTAGGAGCCGCCGGTGACGTCGGACACGTTTCCGAGGTCCAGGTCCGTCTGGCCCAGCTCGCTGCGCGCCAGGGTATAGTTCTTGCCGCCGTCCTTGGTATAGAGGGTGAAGGACCAGAGGACGCCGGACTCCGTCACCACCAGGTAGTTCTCCGCCGGATACTTGTTCTGATAGGTGCTGCTGCCGGTCCCCGCGATGGCGGCCATGGGGTCCGCCAGGTGATCCATGAGGCTGAAGTACTTCAGGCTGCCCTCCTGGGGCTTGATCATCTCCAGATAGGTGCCGCCGTTGCACAGGCCCACCAGGAAGCCGAAATTGCCGTTCTCATCCGCCGGGGCAGGGGCCGCGTCGGACCAGATCCAGGACTCGCTGATCTTGCCCAGATCCTCCACCTCGTAGGTGTCGGGATCGAAGCGGGCCAGGCGCTCGCCGTCGTGGACATAGATCATGTCGTCCAGCATGGCGCCGGCATAGTAGCTGCCCTGGCCCTCGGCAAAGGCCGTCCACTGGGCGGGGTCCGCCGTGGAGAAGTCCACCCACTGGGTCTTGCTGTCCTTGTCATAGAGGAGGCCGCTGAGAGTCAGCGGGGCCAGATCCGACACCGTCACGGTGCACGTGGCCGTCAGGTTGGGGGCGGCACTGGTTGTGGCGGTGATGGTGGCCTCACCGGGGGCCACGGCGGTCACATAGCCGTCCTCCACGGCGGCGACCTCCGGCGCGGAGCTGCTCCATTATCTTTGCTTCCTCTTCCCTGCTCAGGGGCGGCGGCAGCGCCTCGCCGCTGTTTATGTAGTATATATCCCCCCCAAGAAACGCATACAGCCTTGTGAGCACATCCTTCACTATGCTAAGCATGGTATTTCCCCTCCAGCCTCGTTATTTTCAACTCATCGCAGAGCGCCGCGGGCGGTATAAGCGCGGCTCTGAGCGGCCTTTTTGACACTGCCACAAGTATATCCATATCGCTGCCGTCCAGCCGTGCGCTATCCGGCCTGAATGCGTACAGCACGCTTCTTTCGTTCACCGTTCCCACCGGTATGGGTATATCTCCCGTCTCAGGCAGCCATGCCACGGCTACCGGGCGGCCGCTCACAGGATCGTACAGGCTGTTGCCGCTGTCTACCATGGCGTCAAGCTCATATTCCTTATCTCCCCGCTTCAATAATAGAGTATGTCGGTTTTGGTTATCCAGCCTTTTGCCCCGCACCCTTCTGGCAATGCCCGGCATTATCGACGCCGCAAACGCTATGAGCAGCATCAGCCTTAACGATATGCCGTCTCCGAGGCTTCTCACATTGCCAAAGGCGCATATCATCAGAAACCCGAGCCCGCCTATCGTCAGCGCCGCCGCCAATATCGCAGTGAGGCCGGTAATGTAGCCGCGCAGGCTCTCATACGGGAATACCAGCGCCATGGCAAGGCACAGGATAGTTTTACACGGGAACATAGAAAGCACCGGCACATACATTGCGGCAGCTCCGTATACCGCGCCGCCCAATGAGAACAGCAGCACCCGCCCCAGCCTGATGCTTCTTCCGCATACCGCCCCCGCCAGCACGCATATTACGGCATTCATCAGCAGGTTATCCAGCAGAAACACCTCTATGTACATCTCAGTCACCCCCGGCGCAAGCAAATGATACCACAGGGCGGCAGTCGCAAATTGTAGAAGCGGTGATAAATATATATGCGAATATTGGTGGAAATATCACGCATAAAAAAACCGCCCCGGTAGGAGCGGTTTTCGCGATATTGGAATTTTTTAGAGCAGCGTCACGCCAGCATTTTCGAAGCAGTCTATGGTATCCTGATCCCATACGGAGGACTGCACCTCGCCGATGTGGGCCTTGCCCAGCAGCAGCATGCAGAGACGGGACTGGCCGATACCACCGCCGATGGTAAGGGGCAGCTCACCGTTGAGCAGCATCTTATGGAACGGCAGCTGACGCCTGTCATCACAGCCAGCCTTGGTAAGCTGCTCGTCCATGCTCTTGGCGTCTACGCGGATACCCATGGAGGATATTTCCATTGCGCAATCCAGCACGTCATCGTAAAACAGTATATCGCCGTTGAGCTTCCAGTCGTCATAGTCGGGGGAGCGGCCATCGTGCTTTTCGCCGTTTGAAAGCAGATCTCCTATCTGCATTATAAATACCGTCCTGTGCTCCTTGGTTATGGCATTCTCCCTCTCCTTGGGGGTCTTGTCGGGGTACATATCGAGCAGCTCCTGAGTGGTTATAAAGAACACGTCGCGGCTCAGCTCTGTCGTAATAAAGTTATAGCGGGCCTTGAGTACATCCAGCGTGTTGCATACGCAGCCAACTATGGCAGTAACAGTGTTCTTGAGGGTAGTAAGGTTGCGGGTATCAGGGGTTATGACCTTCTCCCAGTCCCACTGATCCACGTATACGGAGTGCAGGTTGTCCAACTCTTCATCGCGGCGTATGGCGTTCATATCGGTATAGAGGCCGTTGCCTGGGTGGAAGTCGTAGCGGTAAAGCGCCATGCGTTTCCACTTTGCGAGAGACTGCACTACCTGCGCATCCTTGCCGGTAAATGGGATATCGAAGCCTACCGGGCGCTCATAGCCGTTCAGGTTGTCGTTGAGGCCTGTCTCAGGCTGTACGAACAGAGGTGCGGATACGCGTTTGAGGTGCAGTGCCCGCGCAAGGCTGTCCTGAAATTCACGCTTTATGAAGCTTATAGCGTCCTGAGTTTCATAAAGTGACAGCGTGGGCTTATAGCCCTGTGGGATAAAGGATTTGGTCATGGTTTTTCTTTCCTTTCTGAAAAATAAAAATATAAACAAAACGGGGAAACGCTCCTTTGCGCTTCCCCGTCTTATTACTTAAAAAAGTGTACGCCGGGCTAAGCGCCCGCGTCTTTTTGATTTAATCGTTTCTTCTCAAAAATGCAGGCACGTTAAGGTTATTGGTATTATTATTGTTTCCCTTGGCCTTGTCTGCCTTGGGCAGGTCGTCCATGGTAAAGTGAGGGGTTACTTCCTCTCCTTCCGGAAGAGGGGAACTGTACTGAGGAGTTCTGGTACGCTCACGCTCCCAGAATTTCACGTTTGCGCCATTCCAGCTGCTTTCCTGATCCTTCACGTCGCGTATGGTCGGCCTTCTGGGGGGCTGGCTGTTCTGTACGGCGTTTACGGCAGCCGTGGGATGCTGGCTCTGCTGAGACCTTGCGCCGGGTGCATCGAAGCCGGTAGCTATTACGGTTATGCGCACACCGTCGCCCATATCCTCGTCGATGCCTGCACCCATGATGATGTTTGCCTCGGGATCCGCGTACTCCTGAATGATAGAGGCCGCTTCGGAAAGTTCCTGTATGCCCAGATCCGCGCCGCCGGTGATGTTTAGCAGCACGCCCTTTGCGCCGTTTATTGTAGTTTCAAGCAGCGGGCTTACCACAGCCTGCCTTGCAGCCTCGGCGGCGCGCTTGTCGCCGGTGGCCATGCCTATGCCCATGTGGGCCATTCCACGCTCACGCATTATGGTACGCACATCAGCAAAGTCAAGGTTCACCATAGCAGGTACAGCTATAAGGTCGCTTATTCCCTGCACGCCCTGACGCAGCACATCATCAGCGATCCTGAATGCTTCGGTAAGGCTTACCTTGCCTACTGAATCCAGCAGCCTGTCGTTAGGTATGGATATGAGAGTATCTACGTTTGCCTTAAGGTTGGTTATGCCGTTTACGGCATTGTTCATACGCACCCGTCCCTCAAAGGAGAAGGGCTTTGTGACTACGCCAACTGTAAGTATGCCAAGCTCTTTTGCGCACTCCGCTACTACGGGGGCTGCACCGGTGCCGGTGCCGCCGCCCATACCTGCGGTTATGAATACCAGATCCGCTCCCTTGAGAGCCTCGGATATGGCTTCCTTGCTTTCTTCAGCCGCCTTGCGCCCTACTTCGGGATCAGCACCCGCGCCCAATCCTTTGGTGACCTTTTCGCCTATCTGTATCTTCTGGTTCGCATGGGACAGGTACAGCGCCTGCTTATCTGTATTTACGGAAATGAACTCAACGCCGCGTATGCCGTACTGTATCATACGGTTGACAGCGTTATTGCCCGCGCCGCCTACGCCGACTACCTTAAGCTGCGCAAGGTTGCCTCTTTCCATATCGAGTTCAAGACCAATAGGCATATCATTTCCTCCTGATAATTTATCTTACGTTACCAAACAGTTCTCTGATCTTTTTGATGAATCTGCTCTCGCTTACCATTCCTACCAGCCTGTCCACGCTGTCTTCTTCCTCAGCATGCATCACGAAATCCATTACCGAAAAAGCGCTGGCGTAATTTGGGGAGGAAAGTCTGGGCATCCACGGCATTCTTACCTTTAAAGGCACACCCATGAGCTTTTCCATGTATTCGCAGCTGCCCCGCATAAGGGCTATGCCGCCGCCGGTTATGTATACGGGGGGCTTTTCCTCAAGCCTTACTCCCATATCCTTGAGCATGCGCACAAGATAATCGGCAAGCTGCTTTGTGCGTTCCTCAATTATGAACTGTATCACTGCGTGATCGACGTGCATGGGACTTTTCCCCTCCATGCGTACTATATCTATGCTGTCCTGATAGTCCAGCGAATAGACGTATCTGCGTTTTACGTTCTCCGCAGACTGGGTGGATATCCGAAGCCCATAGGCCAGATCGTTTGCAAAGCTCACGCCGCCTATTCCCAGCGTCTCGCAGGCTATAAGGGCGGAGCCCCGTATGAAGCTTACGTCGGTCTGCCGCGCCCCCACGTCTATGAGCACCGCGCAGTCCGTCCTCTCCTCCTCGGGTATCACAAACAGTGAAGCCGAAAGCGGAACGCTTATATACATATCCGCTTCGAGATTCGTCCTGCTCAGTGCATCGGACACCGCTGCTCTGAACCCGTTCTGCATGTACACGTGGGATACTACGGCGCTGACCTCTTTTGCTGCCTGCCCAAGGGGCGGATCGGCGGTAACCGTTTCGCCTATTTTGAATTCCACCGGAGTGGAGTGCATCAGCTCGTACCCTTCAGGCTGCTCGAATGTGAGCGAGTCGTTTATCAGGTCGTCTATAGTGTCGCCGTTTATCCTTCCCGTGCGTGACTTTACCCCGGCAGATCCCTCATGCAGCACCAGCTTTGAAAAGCTTGCGGGTACGCCTACGGAAAGATCCCTTATGCGTACCTTTGCCTCACCCTCTGCCATTGCGATGGCGTCCACCACCGCGCTGGAGAAAAGCTGTTCGTCTATAAATCGTCCGTTCTCAAAGCCCGGATATTCCTTTACGCCCGCACCCCGGACGGTTATGCTGTCCCTTCCCTGTGCGCTGCATATGAGGCATATCACCTTGGAGCTTCCAATATCGAGTATGGCGGTATTCTGTTTCATTTTTCCTCCATAGCGCCCCTACTCTCCATATGCCATGAGAATATACTTCCACCTAATAGTTGGTCTAAGCATACCACACCACTATATTTTGTGCAATAGGATACAAGTATTTTTACACTTTGTAACTACTGGAAGTTACGGTGCAGGACTGGGTTCGGGCTGCTCCGTCCCGCCTTCCTCGGCCTTATCCGGCTCTGCTTCGCCGCCCTCGCCGTCTCCGCCCTTCTGTCCCTCTGTCTCCGGCTGGTACACCTCTGGCGGAGAATATACCGGATCGCCCAGCACGCCAAGGTCTATTGTTCCGCCCTCAAGGCCCATGGAAAGCACCTTGCTCAGCACGGGCGGCAGGTTTTCCAGCTTTCCCGTAAGGTTTTCGGGCTGTCCTATGTTGACCGTATAGCCGTATGTTGTAGTCATGCCTATCTTCAGGGGCTGCGACATATCTATGCTCTCTATTATGTCCAGCATTCCCTGATTGGAAAGCACTGCAATTATCTCAAGCAGCGTTTCGCTGTTGAATTCCGCATAGTCGCCGATCTTCTGGCCCACGGCGTAGCCGCCGGAGCTTACGCCGTAAACCGCTACCAGCCCGTTGTCGTTTGTCTGCGCTATCTCCATAACGCTGCCCTCCAGGTCTATCAGGGCATATGACCCCACGCCCACGATCGCTGCCACAGGCTTGCGTTCCTCTATGGTGATAATGAGCTTGTCCGGATACGCTCTTTTTATGTATGCCGAGCGTATATAGGGGCTGCTGAGCAGCCTGCTGCGGGCTTCTCCGAGATTGGCAAAGAGCATATGCTCGCCTATGTTAAGTCCGGATATGGTGAGCACCTCTCCCCGCTCCAGCTTTTCGTTGCCTACGACCTCTATGCGGTCTATTATGAGCGCAAAATAGAAGCCTATGGCTATGCCTGCCAATACGAGACCGAGCAGCAGCAGGTATACGCCCCTGTGCTCTTTCTTCTTGACATTTTGCGGCTCTTCTTCTCCAAATACGTGCAGTTCTTTTCGGGGCTCTCTTGTAGAGCGTCCGCCATAGCGCTGCTTTACCTGCTCTATGTCGACATAGGACACATGGCTGCGAGGCGGCTTTTTGCCGTCCCTGCGTCCTTCGTTCTTTACCACTCTGGTTTTTCCCTTATTGCGTACCATCTTCCCTCTTTATGCAGGCTCCGAGTGAATTCAGCGTCTCATCCAGCCGCTGGTATCCTCTATCGATATATTCCGTGTTCTCTACTGCCGTCATCCCCTCAGCACCCAACCCGGCTATGGTAAGCGCCGCTCCTCCGCGAAGGTCCTTTGCGTATACCACGGCTCCCGAGAGCTTCTCCACGCCCCTTACTATTGCGGTCCTGTCCTTTTGGGTTATATTTGCGCCCATTTTTATAAGCTCCGCGCAATGGCGGAAGCGGTTTTCGAAAAGGTTTTCCACTATTACGCTGGTGCCGTCCGCCACGGTACACAGGGCGAATATCTGCGCCTGCATATCCGTCGGAAAGCCCGGATAAGGCAGCGTTTCTATTAGTTTTATCTCTTCAGGCCGTCCCTTTGCCCGTATCTCCAGCGTATCCCTTCCGCAGCTTATATGACACCCTGCCTCGCGCAGCTTTGATATGAGGCTGCCTATGTGCTCCGGGCACACGTCTGTAAGCTCCGCTTCTCCTCCGGCCATCGCCACGGCGCACATGAGCGTTCCCGCAGCTATCCTGTCGGGCATTATTCTGTGCGCAGCTGCCGGCACTTCTTCCATTCCACCTTTTATGTATATGGTAGATGTGCCTGCGCCACGGATATCGCCGCCTATTGAGTTGAGGAAATTCTGCAGTTCCTCTATTTCCGGCTCCCGGGCGCTGTTGGTTATCACCGTATCGCCCGGGACGGCAGCCGCTGCCATCATTATGTTTTCTGTTGCGCCTACGCTGGGATAATCGAGGTGTATCTCGCCTCCGTGCATGTTGTGCCCGTCGCAAATTATGTAACCCCGCTCTTCCCTTATATCCGCCCCCAGCGCCGCAAGGCCTTTCAAATGAAGGTCTACCGGCCTATGGCCTATCTCGCAGCCCCCCGGGTAGGCGCACACCGCCTCGCCAAAGCGTGAAAGCAGTGGTCCCAGCATGAATATGGAGGAGCGCAGCTCCTTGGAAAGGCGCTGCGGCATAGGACTGCTTCTGGCGTTTCTGCCGGAAATTTTCAGCGCGTCCCCATCATAATACGATTCCACGCCCAGCTCACGCAGGATGCTCAGCATATTGTGAACATCCCGTATTTCAGGGCAGTTGAACAGCGTCATCTCTCCCCGGCTCATGACAGTCGCCGCCAGAACCGGCAGCGCGGCGTTTTTCGCTCCCTGGACCTTTACGCGTCCGCTCAGCCTATGCCCGCCCTCTATTATGAATTTGCCCATTGCGCCCCTCCCCTGCCGCCATTGCGGTACAATCCATACTATTCAGGAAGGATGGAATGGGTTAATTCTATATGCTTTCCGTATTTCTCGAAATATTGAGCAGTATGCCTGCCGCAGCCATAAATATTATGAGCGACGTGCCGCCGGCGCTTATAAAAGGCAGCGTCTGGCCGGTAGGAGGGACAGAACTGGTGGCCACGCCTATGTTTACTGCCACCTGTATGGCTATAACGCTGGTTATTCCGGCAGCCAGCAGGCTCCCGAACTTATCCTTGCAGCGGGCGGCTATGCGCATTCCCCGGCAAACGAGGAAAAAGTACGCGGCTATTACCAGCACACAACCTATGAAGCCAAGCTCCTCGCCTATTATGGCGAATATAAAGTCGCTCTCGCCGTATGTAAGAAACAGCAGCTTCTGAGTGGAAAAGTTAAGCCCCTTGCCGAAGAGACCGCCGCTGCCCAATGCGTACAGGGACTGTATCAGCTGATAGCCGTTTCCCTGAGGGTCTTTCCATGGGTTTGTGAATATTACCAACCTGTTCCAGCGGTACGTTTCCATCGACGCCGCAAGAAAGAACACCGGCACCGCCAGCAGGCAGAGGCCAACCAGGTGCAGCATATCCGCCCCTCCAAGGAACAGCATTACAAAGCCTATCATCATGACCACCATCATCATGGACATGTTCTTCTGCAGCAGCAGCAGTATGCAGATGATGCACATTATGATGAGCATGGGTACAATGCCCCGGGTAAAGCTCTTCATCTGAGGTGCCCTACGGGTCATAAAGGAAGCCATGTACAGTATGAGCACGAACTTTGCAAGCTCTGAAGGCTGGAAGGTTATCACATCAAACAGGTTCAGCCACCGCTTTGCGCCGTTTATATCCTCGCCCCAGAACACCGTAGCAAGCATAAGCAGAAGCGACACCATAAGTCCAACGTTCCTGAGCTTTTCAAGATAGTGATAGTCCAACCGTGACATCACTATCATAACGCCAAGCCCCATGGCCATGTACTTTGCCTGGTTCTTCAGATAGTACAATCCATCGTAATTCAGGCTCGCCTTGTTCTGTGCGTAATAATAGCTGGCTGAAAATACCATCACAAGCCCGAAGGCGCACAGCAGCAGCACGGTAACGTAGAGCAGGAAGTCCATCTGCCCATTCTTCTTTTTGGCCTTCAGCGTTTCCATGCCGCACCTCCCTTCGGGTTATTCTATGCTGGTTACAGCTTATTTACGATATCCTTGAATATCTCGCCTCTCTGTTCGTAGTTGTCGAACTGGCCCCAGCTTGCAGCCGCAGGCGAAAGCAGCACCGTGCTTCCCTTGCCCGCCATCTCTCCCGCTTTCTTTATCATACCTTCAAAGTTGCCGTACCACTCCACGAATTCGCCTTTGTAGCCTGTCTTTTCGGCGGCAGCCTTTATTGCGGGTATATTGATTCCGGAGGCTATAACACCCTTCACAGTGCTGCCGAACGCCTCAAAAAGCGGCGTGAAGTCGCTGTGCTTATCGTAATCGCCTACGCCCAGCATGAGCACGGTGGGCTGGGTCATGGCCTTCACGGCCTTTATGGTGGAATCCGGGTTTGTCCCCTTGGAGTCGTTTACATAGCGGACGCCTTCCACCTCGCGAACGAACTCTATGCGGTGCTCAACGCCCCGAAAGGCGCGAAGTCCCCGGCACACCGCTTCTGCATCAAGGCCCATGCACATGGCAAGAGAGGCGGCGCACATGGCGTTTTCAAGGTTGTGATCGCCGGGTATCTGCAGTTCGCTCCGGTGTATAAGCCGCTGCTCATGGCCGTCCAGCCTCCATATCATATAGCCGTCCCGGAGGAGCATGCCGTTTTCCACGTCCTGCTTCTGCGAGAAATACAGCACGCGGGCCCTGGTGAGCTTTGCCATGTCCCTCACGATGGGGTCATCGTAATTCAGCACCGCAAAGTCCTGGGGAGTCTGGTTTTCAAAGCCCCTGCACTTTGCGGCTATGTAGTTCTCCATCTTATATTGGAACCTGTTAAGATGATCCTCAGTTATGTTCAGCATGCCAAAGGCGTTGGGACGGAAGCTCTTTATGCTTTCAAGCTGCAGTGCGGCCACTTCCGCTACTATGACGTCCCCATCTTTTACCTCCATTGCCCGCTCGGTTATGGGTATGCCAATATTGCCCAGCACGAACGTGCGCTTGCCCGCGGCTTTGAAAAGCTCGCCTGTCAGTGCAGTGGTGGTGGTCTTGCCGTTGGTGCCGCTTATGCATACGAACTTTGCGCCCCTGTGGCAATAGCGGTATCCCAGCTCTATTTCGCCTATCACTTCTATGCCCATATCCTGTGCTTTCCTGGCAAAAGGCTTGAATATAGGTATAACCGGGCTGAGCACCAACAGATCCACGCCGTCCAGCAGTGTCTCCGGCTCCTGTCCCATTGCGTTCACATACTCGATATCCTTGAGCGCTTCCTGGAGTCCGGATATCTCGCTCTTCATGTCGTTAATTATTACCTTGTAGCCGTTTTTATAGAGCAGTATTGCGCTGGCTATGCCGCTTTTGGCCATTCCGCAGATAAGAGCGGTCTTCTTTCCGTTTTGCATAATCCTGACTCCTTCCGAAACACATATTCGGTCTATATTTATTTTATAAATTATAGCACACGAGGCGTTCTTGCGCCCACTTCATGCGCGATTCTGTTAAAAAAAGCCCCCCGGAGGTGTCAGGGTGCTTGAGGCAACGAGCCACGTCCTGCCTCAAACGCCCTGCGTCCGCCTGCCGTGCCAAGCGCCAAAGAACCACGGCTGAAATACGGAACCCTGCCACCGGGCGGCAAAATAAACGCTAACGCTTTCGCAAAAATGTGATTCCATTTTTGCAAGTTCCCTGCATATGCTTAATACATATGCTCTTTATTGGAATGCCAAGAGGCATACCAGGCAAAGCAATGTGGTAACTATCATGTATCCCGCAACGATCTTTGTTTCGGAATAACCGAGAAGCTCAAAGTGATGGTGCAGCGGGGCCATCTTGAATATGCGCTTCCTGCGCAGCTTGTAGGAGCCCACCTGAAGTATCACGCTGACGGCGCTTGCCACGAAGCATGCGCCCATTATGGGAAGCAGCAGCACTGCCCGGGAGAACACCGCCATAGCAGCTATTGCTCCGCCAAGGGCCAATGAGCCCGTATCGCCCATAAATACCTTTGCCGGAAAGCTGTTGAACCTGAGGAACCCCAGACAGCCGCCCGCTACCGCCGCCGCAAATACAGCCATAGAATTAAGTTCGGCTGCGTACTGCGTCTGCCGGGCCTGTCCCATGTCCACTGGAGCATCCATTATGGAAGCCATGTAAAGGAATATCACCGTCATGGCCATGGAATATACCAGACTTACGCCGCTCGCCAGCCCGTCCAACCCATCGGTAAGGTTAACAGCATTGACTGTGCCGATTATCACGAATACTATGACGGGTATATAAAACGCGCCCAGCTCCCACTCAACCTTTGAGAAGGGAAGATAAATGCTGGTGCCTATAAAGGGACTGCGCTGTGCATATACGGCGATTATCAGGGCTATGAGGAACTGGGCGATTATCTTCTGATAAGCCCTGAGTCCGTCGGTATTGTGCTTCTTTACCTTGAGGAAGTCGTCCATGAAACCTACAAGAGCGAATGCCACTGTCATCAGCAGCGCCGGCATCACCAGCTCAGATGCCGAGTATGCAAATATCATTGTGGCCGCCACAATGCCCAGTATGAAGGTTATTCCTCCCATAGTAGGGGTGCCCGCCTTTTTGAGATGGGTCTCAGGGCCAAGCTTCCGCTCGCTCTGTCCAAATTTAAGCTTGTGCAGCAGGGGTATG
>ERZ827440.3522-NODE-3522-length-11735-cov-12.378767_pt1 | contig 11735 bp, 9 predicted proteins | sample MGYA00519774_ERZ827440 | MGnify/ENA primary metagenome ERZ827440 (study PRJEB31778, sample SAMEA3449302) | human gut metagenome | biome: human gut; feature: human-associated habitat; material: faeces | place: United Kingdom | collected 2010/2012 ... | reverse complement strand
TTGGGGCGTTGCCCCAAACCCCACCAGAGGCGCCGCCTCTGGACTCCGCAAGGGGAAATTTTCCCCTTGACCCCTTTCGCGCGATTGAGTTGTTTTCTCTTTCCTACCCTTTCCGCGTGTTAATCCGTCAGGCGCTCCTTTGTCTCGCGTCCTTCGCGCAAAAGTTTCCGCATCCCTTCCCTATCCTCATCCCGCAGCGCGTCCCGATATTCCGTCACCCTCTGCACCAAGTCCTCCACCACCGGCAGGAGTGCCTCCCGATTATCAAAAAACAGCTCCGTCCACATATCCTCATTCAGCCTTGCCACGCGGGTCATATCCGCGAAGCTCCCTGCCGAGAACCCGCGGTGCTTATCCGCCAGCGGGCACTTCACATACGCGCTCGACACGACATGCGCCAGCTGCGACGTATACGCAATCATCTCGTCATGCGTCTTCGGCGTCGTGAACTGCACACGCAGGAAGCCCAGTTTCATGAAAAAGTCACGGGCGCGCTGCAAAACCGCCGGGTCGTCGTCGCCGTGACCGCACAGAATCATCGACGCATGGTCGAACAGATCATCGCGGGCGTACTTGAAGCCGCTGTACTCGCGCCCCGCCATCGGGTGTCCGCCGATGAAATGCCACGCATACCGCTGTGATACGGGAAACAGTGCGTCGCAAATCACCTGCTTCACGCCGCCGCAGTCAATCACAAGGCTGTCGGGCTTAAAGTCCGCCGCGTGGGCAGTCACATAGTCGATAATCCCCTGCGGGTACAGGCAGATCAGCACAACATCGCACTGCGGCAGCGTCTCCGCCGTCAGTTCGCCGTCAATCGCCTCCATCAGGAACGCGCGGCGCATCGTGTCCGCATTCTTGTCCGTGCCATAAACCGTGTACGGCGTGTGGAGCTTGATGGTTTTCGCGAGTGACCCGCCAATCAGTCCCAAGCCGACAATACCTACATTCTGCATGAAAAAAATCCTCCGTTCTTCTGCACTCCCGTTTCAAGGAATGCGCTGCAACGGAGGATTTCGACGTATCATGCGTTTTTTCCTGCTGATTTACGCCTGAACCGTGGCTTTCTGCTGCTTTTTCTGCTTCTTCGCCGGCTGCTCGCCAACTTTCGGGACGTGGTATTCGCACTTTTCGTCAAAGCGGACGGATTCCGGCGGCTTCTCCAGTTCTTCCGGATGATTGAGCAGATACGACATCGTGCCGAAGAACGCCGCGTAGTGCGCGCCGGAGCAGACGCGCTCATCCGCCGTGATGCCGATGGGCAGGAAGCGCTTCATGCGCGCCTCGCCCTTCTCCACCACGGCAACCTTCTCCACGGTACCCATGCCGAAGAACAGCGTAACCGAACCGAAGTTGTAGATGTGGTGGTTGACGTGATGCAGGCCGATGGAGGCGTTGTTGGTGATATACATGCTGGTATGGAAGGGCAGCTCGTCCAGCAGTGCGCCGGGGCAGAGCCCATAGCGATCAAGCAGGCGAACCAGCGCGACGATGCCCGTTGCCAGACCCGGCACGACCAGCACCGCTTTCGCCAGCTTATCCGCAAAGTTCTTCTTGTCCTCGCCGCGGTTAGCGTTGATGACCTTTTCCATGCGGTCGCGCACATCGTAGATGGTGTCGGTCAGGTCGTACTTCACCTTCACCGCCGTTTCGCCCATTTCGGCGTTCTGCGGGTTCTTGAGCATCGTGAAGGACACGGCGCACATGTTCCGCGCGAAGAACTGCTTATTGAGGATGAAGCGGTTGATTTCCGGGTGCTGGGACACAGTGCGGACGAACGCAGCGGTAATAATCTGCATGAACGTGATTTTTTCGCCCTTCGCCGCCTGCGCCGCAATGTAGCGCGTCAGCAGCTCATAGTCCACGCGGTGCTGCAGGAAAACCTGCGCGTCGCAGCGCATGGGCATCAGGTACGGCGTAATGCCGACGATGGGGTCAATGGACGACACGCGCCGTCCGTCGGGTCGAAATCCGAACATGGTACTTTCCTCTCTCTCTTGTCCTCGGCTGTCCATCGGAATGAATGAAAAATGAATGATTTCAGCCGCAATTTATTGTATGGATTTTGGGCGATTTGTCAATAGGGCATCGGCGGATGATTTCGGATGTGCGCAAAAAGGCACTGCCGCGCTGCAGCAGTGCCCATTGCTTTGCCCTTTGACTGGGATTTTTACCAAGTCGCCTTCATGGCCTGTTCCACGCACTTCTGGTGATCTGCATCCACGCGGTCTGTACCGTGGGTCTTGCTGCCGTAGAAGTGCAGGCAGAACTGCCCATCGAAGTTGTTGTCCAGAATTGTGTTTGTGCCGTGGGGTTCGGAGTAAATCGACGCGGCATACACATGCCCGTTGTACTTCACCAGCACTGCGCGGCGGCGCCAGCTGAACGTGCCGCCGTTGATTTTCTTGAGAATCGCGGTATCTTCCGCCGTCAGCGGCTCGGCGTCCATATGGTTGCCGCCGCTCTGCCGGCGCGCGGAGAAGATCAGCCCCGTGCTGACGTCCTTAATCTGGAATACCGCGCCGTTCGGGATGACGTACTTGCCGCCATTGAACCAGTCCAGTCGCTCGGTGGTAATCTTGCCGCTGCTGGCGCTCGCCACGACGGATTCAATCTTCTTGAGCGTCGCGCTGCCCGCCACGCCGTCCGCCGTCAGACCGTATTTTTTCTGGAATGCCTTGACGGCGCTCTCGGTCGTCGAGCCGAACGAACCGTCGACATACGCCGTGTAGAAGCCCAGCTTCTTCAGGTTGGTCTGCAGCGTCTTGACTGCCGTGCCGGTTGCGCCCTTGCGGAGCGAATCGTCATCGGTGCTGGTATTGCTGTCCGCGTTCTTGTACGCGCTGTCGAGCTTTTTGAGCGTTTCGCTGCCCGCCACGCCGTCCGCCGTCAGGTTATACTTCTTCTGGAACGCGCGAACCGCCGCGTATGTGCCCGAACCAAACGTGCTGTCCACCGTGCCGTCGTAATAGCCCAGCTTCTTCAGCTTCGTCTGCAAGTCCTTGACCGCGCTGCCGCTGTCGCCCATGCGGAGCGAATCAACGTCCTTGGCGCTGTCCGCGTTCTTGTACGCGCTGTCCAGCTTTTTGAGCGTCTCTTTGCCTGCAATGCCGTCCGCCGTCAGGTTATACTTCTTCTGGAACGCCTTGACCGCCGCGACGGTCGTGTCGCCATAATCGCCATCGACATAAGCATCATAATAGCCGAGTTTTTTCAGCTTTGTCTGCAACTCCTTGACGTCGCTGCCCGTGCTCCCCTTTTCCAGCCGCGTCGTGCTGCTGGAAGAACTGGAACTGCTGGCCGTCTTGGTCACGCTAACATACGTTTTATAGACATAGCCGGTGTATTTCCCGTAAGTCACTTTATACCAGCTGCCGCTTTTGCCGAGAACCTCCAGCTTCGTGCCTTTGGGCAGGGTTTGCAGGGCATCGCTGGTCGAGGATGCTTTTTCGCGCAGAATGAGTTTGCGCGCAGTGACCGTCGCCGTATCCGCCAAGGCGGAGGAACAGCCCAGCAGCATCAGCGCCACCGCGCCGGACAGAAGCCGCCGCAGACCGGAATTCATCATGGGGAAATCACTCCTTTCCGTACAGCCTGATTTTATTACAAAATTGTTTCATTGTCAAGAGGCTTTTTCCCTGTGAATTGTAAATTCTGCGGCGTTTTCGCGGATTTTCCCCTGTTTGATTCGGCAATTATCTGCCCGTTTTCAATATCTATTTTTGTTTTCCCATGAACATGTTTCCGATATTTGATAAAATGTTACGTTTTTGTTGAGCGGGTGAAAATTTTTCGCGCCGCTTTGCTGTCCGAGCGTCATTTTGCTGTTCGCCTTGATGAATCGGCGGAATTGTGATATAATGAAAATTGGTGCTTTGTCACCGTTGCGATTTTGATATACTTCCTTCATTATAAGAGGAGTTTTTTCATGGCAAATCAAGCAAATCACTATGATGCGGGCAATATTCAGGTGCTGGAAGGGCTGGAAGCGGTTCGGATGCGTCCGGGCATGTATATCGGCACCACCTCGACGCGCGGTCTGCATCACCTGCTCTGGGAGATTGTGGATAACGCGATTGACGAGGCGTCGAACGGCTTTGCGGATGAGGTGCGCGTAACGCTGCACACGGACGGCTCCGCGTCGGTGTACGACAACGGGCGCGGTATGCCTGTGGATGAGCACCCGACCATGCACGTCAGCGGCGCGGAGGTCATTTTCACTGTGCTGCACGCGGGCGGCAAGTTCAACAACGAGAATTACAGCTATTCCGGCGGTCTGCACGGCGTGGGCGCGTCGGTCGTCAACGCATTGAGCAAGTGGCTGACCGTGGACATCTACCGCGATTTCAGCCATTATGCCATGCGCTTCACAAGTCAGTTCGATGAGAAGAAAGGCAAGGTCATCGCGGGCAAGCCGGACGCACCCTTGGCAAAAGTCGGCAACACACGCAAGAAGGGCACACTCGTGCGTTTTCTTCCCGATGACGCGATTTTCGAGGACGTGAGCTTCAATTACGACACAGTCTTCCGCCGCCTGCAGGAGTTGGCATACCTGAATCGGGGCTTGAAAATCGTCTTTCTCGACGAGCGTGTGAGCGACCCTGCCCGCCGCGAAACGACCTTCCACTACGAGGGCGGCATCATCGACTATGTGCGGTATTTGAACGACGGCAAAACCGTCCTGCACGATCAGCCGATTTACCTCGAAGGACAGAAGGATTCCGTCATCTGCCGCGTCGCCATTCAGTACACCGACGGCTACACCGAAAGCCTTTTTTCCTATGTCAACAACATCCCCACGGGCGAAGGCGGAACGCACGAAACGGGCTTCAAGGCGGCGTTCACGAAGATGTTCAACGACTATGCCCGCCGCAACGGCTTCCTGAAGGAAAAGGACAGTAACCTGACGGGCGAGGACTTCCGCGAAGGCTTGAGCTGCGTGCTGACGACGATGGTCAAGAATCCTCAGTTCGAGGGGCAGACGAAGGGGCGTCTGGGCAACAGCGAAGTTCGCCCCGCGGTGGAGGGCATCATCACCCAGCAGCTGACGGACTGGCTGGAGAACCTCAAGAATCAGGAGATTGCCCAGCAGATTGTGCAGAAGGCGATTCGCGCCGCGCAGGTGCGTGAAGCCGCGCGCAAGACCCGCGACAACGCCCGCAAAGCAAATCAGCTTGACGCCGCGCCACTGGTCGGCAAACTCAGCGCCTGCCGCGGCAAAAAGGCGGAGGACAATGAGCTGTTCATCGTCGAGGGCGATTCCGCAGGCGGCAGCGCCAAGCAGGGGCGCGACAGCCGCTATCAGGCGATTCTCCCCCTGCGCGGCAAGCCCCTCAATGCCGAAAAGAAGCGGCTGGATCAGGTGCTGAGCAACGAGGAGTTCCGCTCGCTGATCACCGCGCTCGGCACATCCATCGACGAGAATTTCAACCTCGCCAACCTCAAATACAACAAAGTCATCATCCTCTCCGATGCCGATCAGGACGGCGCGCACATCCGCGCCATTCTGCTCACTTTCTTCTTCCGTTACATGAAAGAGCTTGTCACCGGCGGTCACGTTTATATCGGAATGCCGCCGCTGTACAAGGTGCAAAAGGGCAGCAAGGTTCTCTATGCCTACGACGACAAGGAGCTGGCGAAGTGCATCAAGGAAGCGGGCAAAGGCTACACGCTCCAGCGCTACAAAGGCTTGGGCGAAATGAACCCCGAACAACTCTGGGCGACGACAATGGATCCTTCCCAGCGCAAACTGATGCAGGTGACGATTGAGGACGCAGCGCTGGCTGACCGCCGCATTACCATCCTGATGGGCGACAAGGTTGAGCCGCGCCGCGACTACATCATCGAGAACGCCGACTTCAACAAGCCGGATAATTTTGAACTGCCCGAAGGTCAGCGGGAAGGAGCGAAGTAAGCGATGGCAAAGAAAACAAGCGATAACCGCCCGATTCCCAAGGACGACCCGTCGCGCATCCTGCAAACGACCGTCGAGGACGTGATGCACCAGTCCATGATTCCCTATGCGGAGCATGTCATTCTGGAACGCGCCCTGCCGCGCGTCGAGGATGGCTTAAAGCCCGTGCAGCGCCGCATTCTCTATACCATGATGGAACTCGGCACGACGCCCGACAAGCCGCACCGCAAGTGTGCCCGCATCGTCGGCGACTGCCTGGGCAAATATCACCCGCACGGCGATTCCTCCGTGTACGACGCGCTGGTGCGCATGGCGCAGGACTTCTCCATGCGCGGGCCGATGGTCGATGGGCACGGCAATTTCGGCTCCATTGACGGCGACAGCGCTGCCGCCATGCGTTACACCGAGGCGCGCATGACGCCCCTCGCGCTGGAAATGCTGCGCGACATTGAGAAGGACACCGTGCCGTTCCGCCTGAATTTCGACGACACGCTCAAAGAGCCGGACATGCTGCCCGCGCGCTTCCCGAATCTGCTCGTCAACGGCGCAAGCGGCATCGCGGTAGGGCTTGCGACGAACATCCCCCCGCACAATCTGGGCGAAAGCATCCGCGCGGCGATTGCTGTGATGGAGAATCCGGACATTCCGCTGGATGAGCTGATGAAAATCATCCCCGGCCCGGACTTTCCCACCGGCGGCGTGCTGGTGAAAAACGAGGAAATCCGCAGAGGCTATGAGACCGGACGCTCGAAGCTGTCCCTGCGTGCGCGTGTGCATGTGGAGGACGGCGTGAACGGGCGCAAGCTGCTTGTCATCACGGAAATCCCCTACATGGTCAACAAAGCCGCGATGCTGGAGAAAATTTTGAAGCTGTCGGAAGAAAAGAAGGGGCAGCTGCAAAACATCTACGACATTCGCGACGAATCCGACCGCGAGGGAATGCGCGCCGTCATCGAGCTGAAGAAGGATGCCGACCCGGACAAGGTGCTGAAAGTGCTCTACAAGTATTCAGACTTGCAGGTCACCTTCGGCGTGAACATGGTCGCCATCGCCGAGGGCAAGCCCGTGCAGATGGGGCTGAAGACGATGCTGGGGCACTTCATCCGCCATCAGAAGAACGTCATCACCCGCCGCACGGAGTACGACCTGAAGCAGGCGAAAGCCCGCGCGCACATTTTGCAGGGGCTGATGATTGCGGTGGACAACCTCGATGAGGTCATCGCGCTGATTCGCTCCTCGAAGAACCCGAAAGAAGCGAAAGCCCGCCTGATGGAGCGCTTCGAGCTGTCCGACGCACAGGCACAGGCAATCCTGGACATGCGCCTGCAGCGGCTGACGAATTTGGAAATCATCGCCCTGCGCAAGGAGTACGAGGACATTCTGAAACTCATCGACCGCTTGGAGGGCATCCTGCACAGCGAGAAGAAGCTGCTGGCGGTCATCCGCAAGGAATTGCAGGAGATTGCCGAGGAATTCGCCGACGAGCGCCGCACAACCATCGAAAAAGCGGACGAATCCCCGCTGGAAGTTGAGGAAGAGGCTGCCGCGCCGGAAGAGGTCATCGTGGCGTTCACGGGCGCGGGGCAATTGAAGCGCATGAATCCCGCGCTCTACAAGAAAACGCCGCTCCCGACCCGCGCGGAGGACGACAAGGAGTTCGCCGACTTCCTGTTCATGGCCAAAACAGACGAGACGCTGCTCATCTTCACCGACCGCGGCAACTGCTATCCTCTGCCCGTTGCGTCGCTGAACGAAGTCAAGCCCAAGGATCGCGGGCAGCTGCTTTCAGGCGTGCTGGCTGGGCTGGAGGACGACGAGAAGGCGCTGTGGATGACGTGCATCCGCATGGCGGACGTCGGGCATCTGCCGGACATTCTCTTCATCACCCGGCAGGGCATGGTAAAACGCACCGCCGCCGCGGATTACGACGTGCGCAGCAAGAAATTCGCCGCCGTGAACGTGAAGGACGGCGATCGTCTGCTGACAATTCTCCCCGCCGCCAGTCGCGACGACCTGCTGTTGTTCACCCGCAGCGGTCTGTGCATCCGCTTCTCGCTCGACAGCGTGCCGGTGCAGGGGCGCGTCGCCGCCGGGGTGCGCTGTATGCAGGTGGAGGACGGCGATGAGGTCATCTGGTGCGGGCAGCTGCAAGACAGCGACCAAATCGTGCTGCTGACCGACCGCGGCTATGCCAAACGCCTGCTCTCCGTCGATTTCGAGAAGCAGAACCGCAACGGCAAGGGCGTGAAGTCGTTCTATTTCAACAAGAATGGCAGCAACGGCAAACAGCTTGCGGGCGTGGTGCGGTTGGAGAAGGGCGACCACCTGATTCGCGTGCAGCAGGCGAAATCCCCCGCGACGCTGGTGGAAAGGGACAACGTGCGTCTGCAAGGCAAGCAAGACCGCGGAATGCCGCTGGTTATCGCGGTGATGGACGACGTGGTGACGGGGGCGGAGCTGTTGGAATAACAGCACCCGCATGGCGCCGAAAAAAGGGTCAAGGGGCAATGCCCCTTGCGGGGTTAAGGGGCGGCGCCCCTTATGGGGCTTGGGGCAACGCCCCAACTGTTGCTCCGTTAAACCTACTCAAAGAGGAAAAACAAGTCCGGCAACTTCGCCGCAGGCAGCGAAGCGTCCCTGCGCACAAACTAAAAAACTTCCAATAAAAATCAAGTGGCATCCGGAGGCGAACGCCGAAGGAGTCCAGAGGGCGATCGCAGACTTCGTCTGTTTTTATCCCCTCTGGAACTCGCGGAAGTTACCACGATGGAAATGAAGTCAACTATGCCTATCCGCATAAGCATCCAACTGCTTCATAGTTGGCTTTTCCCCTTGCAACAAGCGCCAAAACGTGATATGATGAGGACGAATGACGGAGGTGAACGCGTATGAATTCGCGCAACTCTTTTTCCTCGCTGACCATTACGCAGCTGGTGATTCACCTCACCGGCGCCCTGCTGGAACTCTATGCCGATGACACGCAGGAAATCCAAGTCATGGCATCCGGCGACGACCACGATATGAAGGCGGTTTCGCTCGCCCAGAACGGCGATACGCTGACGCTGGAGCAGTCCGCCGCCGCACTCTCGCCCTTGCCGCTCAGCGCCCGCTGGCTGCAAGTGACCGTCCGCATTCCGCGCACGTGGAAGGGGCGGGTCGAGATTCGCACGACGTCCGGCAGCGTTCATGTCCGCGGTTTGCAGGTCAGTGACCTGTCCGTGGAGTCGCTCTCCGGCTTCGTGATGCTCTCCGACTTGAGCAGCCTGAGCCTGAAGGTCAAGAACGGCAGCGGCGACATTGCCGGCAGCGACCTCTCCGGTCAGGATTGCAGCCTGTTCACAACGACGGGGATGCTCTGTCTGGAGCGCCTTGCGTTTCTGAACATCTCGCTGTCCTCGGTCAGCCGGGGCGCAATGCTCTCTTTTGCGGAGATGTTCTCCACCTTCAAGGGCGGCTCGGTCGCAGGCGGCATCAGTCTGGAGATTCCCGGCGCGCAGTGTGACGCCATTCTTCGCTCGGTGTCCGGGCGGTTGCTGACGGACGGCGTATCCATCGTCAATGGCGCACCGTCTGTCCGCGTGACGACGGCTTCGGGCAACCTGACCATCCGGCGGATTTCCCCGGAGAAACTGACAGAAAACGAATAATTAGGAGGACGATTTTTATGGCACGACAGAACTTTGGCTTCGGCGGTGGCGCGAACATGCAGCAGCTCATGCGTCAGGCGCAGAAGATGCAGCAGGCGATGACGGACGCGCAGGAAAAGCTGGATGCGCAGGAGTACGAAGCGCAGTCCGGCGGCGGCGTGGTAAGCGTGAAGGTGAACGGCAAGCGCGAGCTGCTGTCCCTGACGATTGACCCCAAGGTCGTTGACCCCGATGACGTGGAAATGCTGCAGGACCTTGTGATGGCGGCGGTGAACGAAGCGCTGCGCAAGGGCGAAGCAAACCGCGAAGAGACGATGAACAAGATGGCGCCCGGCATGGGCGGTATGGGCGGTCTGTTCTAATGCCCGGACAAATCGAACCGATTGAGCGGATGGTGTCGGAGCTGTCTCGGCTGCCCGGCATCGGTCACAAGACAGCGGCGCGGCTGGCGTACCATATCGTCGGGATGCCGCTGGAGGATGTTCACGCGCTGGCGGCGGCGCTGTGGCAGGGGCGCAAGGCGATTCGCTACTGCGACGTGTGCGGCAATTTTTCCTCCGCTGAAAAGTGCGCCGTGTGTGCGGATGAAAGCCGCCATAACGGGCAAATCTGCGTCGTGCGCGACCCACGCGACGTGGCCGCGATGGAGCGGATGCACGATTACCACGGGCTGTACCACGTCCTGCACGGCACGCTGTCGCCGATGGACGGCATCGGGCCGGATGACATTCACATCAAGGAACTGATGACGCGCCTGCAGACCGAGCCGGTCAGCGAAGTGATTCTGGCGACGAACCCCGACATCGAGGGCGAAGCGACCGCAACCTACATTGCGCGGCTCATTAAGCCCATGGGCATCAAGTGCACCCGCATTGCCCACGGCGTCCCCGTCGGCAGCGACCTTGAATACGCCGACGAAGTGACGCTCTCAAAGGCGATGGAGGGCCGAAGGGAGCTGTGAGGGAACCAAGGGGCTTTGCCCCTTAGACCCCACCAGAGGCTCTGCCTCTGGACTCCGCAAGGGACTTCGTCCCTTGACCCTTTCGCGCGATTGAGTTGAGCGCACTTTCATGCTACGCCCGCGTGTTTATACGCTGACCTTAAGCAGCTTTTTTCGGCAGAATGCTATTTCCCAGCATTCTGCCAATTTTCTCATGAAACGAGGAATCTGCCGATGTTTCTTGCCGATACTCACTCCGATACCCTCTTCAGCCTTGGCGTTGGCAAACGCACCTTCGCCCAGACCGATATTACCCCCGACCGCCTGAGACAGGGCGGCGTCAGCCTCCAAACCCTCGCCCTGTGGAGCGGTCCGAAAGGTCCGAACGGTGACTATGAAGCCGTCGCCGACGCCGAATACGCCGCTATCCGCCACTTCACCGACGCGGGCATCCGGCAGGTCGATGACCCAGAGGATGTCAAGCCCGGCGAAAGTACATTCATGCTCTCCTTCGAGGGCTGCGAGGTATTCCAGAAGAGCGACGAGATGGTGGCTTTCTGGCGACAGCGCGGCATCCGCATCGGCGCGCTGGTGTGGAATCACCCGAACGCTTTCGCCACCCCTGCCGCCGTGGACGCGGAAACGCACATGACCCCCGAAGGCATCCGCATTGCCCGCGTGATGCAGCGTCAGGGCATCAGCGTGGACGTGTCGCACCTGAACGAAGCCGGATTCTGGGACTTGTTCGCCAAGGGTGAGCGTCCGCCGATGGCGAGCCACAGCTGCTGCCGCGCCCTCTGCGACCATGTGCGCAACCTGACCGACGACCAAATTCGCGCCATGATTCAGTACGGCGGCTACATCGGCGTGAATTTCTACCCGCGTTTTCTGTCTGCGGACTGCAAAGCGGACAGTGTGACAATTGCCCAGCACATCGACCATATCTGCCAGCTTGGCGGCTCGGATATTGTTGGATTCGGCAGCGATTTCGACGGCATCGAGGTGTCGCCCGACGACGTGCGGAATCCGGCGGAGCTGCCGAATCTGCTGACGGCGCTGCGCAATTACGGCTATAACGACGAATCAATCGAGAGAATCTGCGGCGGGAATTTGAAGGCGTACTTTGCACGTTTGAAGTAACTGAAAAGACCGTCACGGAAGCGCACTCAAGCCGGGCAGCCAAAAAGGGTCAAGGGACAATGTCCCTTGCAGGGTGCAGGGACAGCGTCCCTGC
>ERZ827440.3520-NODE-3520-length-11741-cov-3.816276_pt1 | contig 11741 bp, 11 predicted proteins | sample MGYA00519774_ERZ827440 | MGnify/ENA primary metagenome ERZ827440 (study PRJEB31778, sample SAMEA3449302) | human gut metagenome | biome: human gut; feature: human-associated habitat; material: faeces | place: United Kingdom | collected 2010/2012 ... | reverse complement strand
CATATTTGTCCACAAGGGTTTCGCCCTTATAAATGCCGTAAACTGCTCCGGCAAGAGAAGCATCGCCCTGGGCGCTGCCTTCTTCACGGTCGCTCTTTGTCACGGTCACGGTAAACTTTTTGAGAATGTTTGTGAAATTGCGGGTAGTAACCTCTTTCCACTTAACAGGTGCGGTCTGATTTGCAGGCACGACATAACGGATAGCCGTATCCACTTCCTCGATGGTGTAGGGCATTGTGCCTGAAATCAGGACATCCTTAAAGGTAGCAACACCGTTCTTATCTGTCACGGCATACTCATCAACGGAAATACCGGAAAGAGATGTGCCGTAAAGGTGGAAGGTAACGCCCTCCACAAGATTATCCTCGGAGGATTTGATTACCTGAAGGTCGCCACGCTTGAGTGTATTGCTGAATGTGACCGTTGAGGTATTTCCCGATACAATCGTAACCCTCTGCACATTCTGCGGCTCATACTTTTCCTCGGTCAGCTCCGTAACGGTATATACACCGGGCATAAGTTCAATATCCACCGTGCCGTCCATCTTCGTGGTGACGGTCTGATTAACGCCGTTTCCGGCAATGTTGAACTTAATGTTTGCCACCTTTCCGTCCTCGGAGTGCTTCACGATATGACCGACTCCGGTGGTTTCCGTCTTAATTTTGAGATAGAATACGACCGGATCTTCCGCACCCGACATCATTGTCTGCTTTCCGGGGTATCCCCAAACGAGGAAGTTGCCGTCAATACCGGGTACATTCTTTTGCGCCGTAACACTAACGGCGGTTTCAATCATCTTGTTTGAAGTAAAGGTGTATTTGTTGCCGTTTCTTGAAACGGTAATACCGCTTGCGCTTAACTTAATATCCGACAGCGTATTATTCGTATCGGTCAGCGTAAGACTGTAATTGTCTGCCGCCTGATTGTATTTCAGCGTATAGGTGGTTGCAGAGCTGCTCTTATTGGAAGCAAAGCTCGGAATGGTTGCGTGGCTCTGCATTTGCGTAAGAAGCCAGTCATAGCACTTCTCGGCAGGTCTGCCTTTGATGCACTGATAGTAGGTGTCGGCAGGAACACCGTAGCTGTTTGCTTTGAGAGTAGTCGGAGAGGTACGAAGCTGCTGTTGATATTCCCACAGAATTGTCTGCGTCGCCATAGAGAAGTCGTCCTCATTTGTCCCGCTGATCGGTGCTGTTGTACCCGGGCGCCAACCATACACGGAGGTCAGCATAATTCCGTACTGTGCCGTTGTCGGCAGGTTCTGAAAATATGAGCTGTTCTTGCCGTTTACGCTGCTATAGGTTCCTCCGGCGTTATAGTCAATACCGGACTCAATACACATAATCTGTCGGGAACCGCTGCTGTCCTTAATCATCAGCTTGGTTCTTCTGTGGACTCCACTTGCAGAATGAAGGCTCGTGTTGCCATTCTCATCATAGGCAATATATTGATGACTTTCAGGAGAATAGTAATAGTCACCGTCCGATCCAAAATAGCGGTCGCCGTAGTATGCGTCTACGGTTTTTCCTTCCTCTGCTGTAAAGGCGAAGGCGGAAAGCGGAAGGGACATAATACACATAACGGCACACAGGAGTGCGGCAGTTATGCGCTTTCCTTTTGATTTTGCAAAATTTTTCATTTCGGTTTAACCGTCCTTTCTTGATTTGTGTATAAAAAAGCCCTCTGTCTTTTCGGGCAGAGGGTAGGTTCTCACGAACTCAGTACAGGAAATATATCCGGTAGCTGCCGCTTCCAAGCGGTTCAATATATATCGTGAAATATTCGATTGGTGCGCCGCCGTAAGCGGTGATAATATCCGGCATCGACTGCACATAGTCCGTGAGTTTTCTTTTCAGGCGTTCTCCCTGAAACGACTCGGAAGCCGTAACAGGCGTCGCCCACGAAGCATTGTCCGGTGTGATCGCCGTTCCGTCATCGGTTGTAATATGAGTAAGTCCCATAGAGCAGCCGAGAGAAATGAGGTCGCTCCGAATTGCTTCAATGTCAAACTCGTAGTCGTAAGCTGTTTTTGGCTTTACTTCTTCCGTAGGCTGTTCTGTCGGAGGTTCTTTTTCCGGCTGTACAGGCTTTTCCGGCTCTTTTGTTTCTTCGCTTACGGTCGGTTTGGGCGCTTCGGGCTTTGGTGTTTCTGTTTCTGCCGTTGGTGCGGCTGGAATATCCGTTTTGTCGGCTTCAACTGGTTTCTTGCTCTCTGTCGGAGCAGTTTCAGGCTCGTTACTTTCCGATGTAGGCTCAAAAGATGTTTTCTCCGTTTCTGTTGCTTTTTCAGGCTCAATTTCTACGGTCGTATCCGTTTCATCGGAAGTTTCCGTATTACTCACCGAAGAAGAACAGTCGGCTATATCCGAGCTTTCCAAAATATCGGCTTTTTCAGCATTACATCCGCACATTGAGGCAAGGAAAATGAGAACCAAGCCAAAGCACAAGATTTTGTTTTTCATTGCGATTCGCTCCTTTCGCCTTCATTGTAGAAAGTTCTCTGCAATTTGACAAAGGTGCGAATAGGCTAATCTTTTATTTTAGCAACCACCTCCTTTAAGTGGGAATGATGCGAATTGTTTGAGATAGCTTTAAGTTATGGAGATAGATATATATTGAGAGATAGTTATATATCTTTCTTCGGTAGGTTAGCTTGTACTTAGGGGTTAGAGTGTGAGGAAGGGGAAACGGAAAATGTTACTCCTGCTACCTTGCGTCACGCTCTGCCCGCTTTCTCAAATAACCCGCATAATGCTCCAAAGCCTTGCAGACATAATCCTCTGTTTGGTTAAGGGGAATATTCTTCGGGATATACTGTCGCACCTTATCCCCACTAAGCACAATTCTCTCACGCTGATTGGGTTTCTGCTCCGACATAATGGCTTGTATGGCTTCGGGTGTGAGCTTCTTTTCTTCAAACATCTTTCGCATACGGATTGTTTGGTCGTGGGACGGAGTGCAGTCGTTCAAGTCGATTTCGTCTACCAAATCACGCTGGCAGTCCTCGTCAAGAAAAGAAATCTCAACGGCAGGTCGCATTTTCATTCTGCCCTCGTCCACAAGGTCAAGCAGTTCGGGGACAAGATTGGTCAAGCGAATATATCTGCGAATTTGCTCACGGCTTTCTCCAACTTCGTTTGCTAAAACCTCGTTTGTTCGTTGCCGTTCAAAATCTGACACCACTGGTGTCGAATTTTCTTTTTTTGGTCTGCCTGCTTGCCTGTTCATTGCTTCCAAACGCATTTTGTATGCGAACGCTTTTTCCGAGGGAAGTATCTGCGACCTTTGAAAATTGCTTTCCACCATTAAGATGGTTGCTTCATCTCTTGTAAGGTCAACTACCTCACATCGGAGCGTTTCAAAGCCTGCAAGCTCACACGCTCGTTTTCTCCTGTGACCGGAAACAAGCTCATATCTGCCGTCCTCTTTTTGACGGACGGTTGCCGGGGTGATAACCCCACGCTCCTTGACGCTCTCAACAAGCTGCATCATATCTTCATCGTCACGCACCTTAAAAGGGTGGTCGGGAAAATCGTCTATCAGCTCTAATGGAATATCCCGGATTTTTGCGAGTTTCGCATCGTCTCTCATTTCCTGTGTTGAGAACAGGTCATCGAGCGTCGGCAGAGTGAAGTCGCTCTTTCTTCCTGCCATCGGCTAACACCTCCTTTGTCAATTCAGCGTAAGCCTTCGCCGCAGGACTGTTCGGTTCATACTTATATATGCTGACACCTTTCGACGCTACCTCTGCGGCTTTTACTGCCATAGGAATGGCTGAGTGATATATCTTAATCACGCTTCCGTAGTTTTTCCTCAGTGCGTCCGCCGTGCTTTTCGCAAGGTTTGTTCGGTTATCTACAATATTCAGTAAGATACCGTCAATCTTCAGGCTTGGGTTGATATGCTGCTTAACCTTCCCGATGGTCTGCATAAGCTGTGTCATTCCTTTTGCGGGAAGATACTGAGCCTGAACGGGGATGATTACGCTGTCTGCCGCCGCTAAAGCGTTCAGAGTTACCATACCGAGCGAAGGCATACAGTCGATCAGGATATATTCGTAATCGTTCTTTACCTTATTCAGATAGGTTCTCAAAACAGTTTCACGGCTCATAGTCGTTACAAGCATCATTTCCATTGCGGACAGTTCAAGGTTTGCGGGAAGCAAATCAACATTTTCCTCGTGATGCAGAATACCGAAATGCGGGTTTCCGTTTTCTTCACGCATTATCTCGGATAACTTAGTGGTAATGGTAGTCGGCAGACTGTCATTATCTTTCCATCCGAGGCAAGTCGTGAGGTCGCCCTGCGGATCGGCATCTACAAGGAGTACCTTTTTACCTTGCTTCGCAAGCCCTATCCCTAAATTGACCGTTGTGGTCGTTTTGCCTGTGCCGCCCTTCTGATTGCAGATAGCAATGGTTTTACAGTTTGGCATTGGCTTTCCTCCTTTCGATAGATTTATAGCCGGCTGTGTTCAGACGGCTATGTATCAACGCAGTATTTGTTTTCAACACCCCCTGCGTAAAGCTGTTGCTTTGTGTGGGAAGCACATCGGTCACGGTTTGCGAAACCGTGTCATAGGAATTTCACCTCTGCCGGGTTCTCCGCCAGCTCCGTAGAGAAGTATCATTATCATTCTGACTGTCATCGCCGTATCAGGTGCAGCCTGACACTTTTACCAGGGATTCTCGCTCGCTCCGTTTCAGAGGTCTTGGCGTACCCGATAAGGTGGCTCATCATCAGAACTAAAGTCCGATGTGCCTATATATTCAGTTGTCAAGGAACAGCGAAAGAGTTGCTCCTAATCGGAGTTAAGAAATAACCCTTTCACTTGTTCGGACTGGGAGAGGTCAAATTATCGGGTGTTTTTGAAAAAAGTTTGAAAAAATTTTTTGAGTTGGGAAAATGAAAAAAGCCGCCTATCCCGAGAAAGGAATAAGCGGCTTGCTTATATAGCTCTATATTTTATTTTTTGAAAAGGAAATGACTACGAAACAGTACGCACTATGAAAGCCTTTTTCTTTGCTTTCATCATCTTTAAGATGACTTCATCAACAGCGTCGGTGTATCTGCCTTGAGCCATAAGTGCGTTCTTTTTATCTATAAGCGAATGTATGATTTGAGAGCGTTCCTGCTCGGTTAGATTGATATAATACTTCTTCATTTGTAGTCCCTCCATTCGATTACAGTATATCCATAATCGTTGCCAGCTTCAAATATGCAAAAAAAGAACCCCGAACTATACAGTCCGAGGTTCTGTCGTAAACTTCGTTAAATGCCGAGTTTACAAGGCTTTTTTATTCAATTTACAATGTAGCCGTTACAATGAAGCCACTGGATTAACAATTTACGATTCTCGTGATTTACGACACGCATTTGTCGTAAAAGACGAGCGATGCTCAAAAAGTCATTTGTCGTAAATCTGTCGTAACCCCCGTTTTACGACATTTTTTTGGATTAACAAAACGCCGCAAACGCTGTCAAAACCTGATTTTTATGGGTTTTTAGTCCGAGAGGGGCTTCATTGTGGGGAATACACTTTGCACATTCCCATAACTTCTTATAAGTTATTATAACCCATTAATTCATGCTTTGTCAATACTTGATATTTCACATATCTCCTTATACCTTTTTACATCTCTGTCGTAAAATGTCGTAAAAGTTGTCGTAAAACCTCTAACAGATTTTGATTTTGCCTTCCAACCTTTCAAAAGATTCTTGCTTACGTTCCTTTGTGGCTTCGTTGTAAATATTCATTGTGGTTGTAATATCGGCATGTCCCATAATCTCTTGAATGATTTTCAAATCTGTTTCATTCTCACAAAACCTTGTGCAAAAGGTATGTCTTAATGAATGGCACGTAAAATGTGGTATCAAAATCGGTTGTCTATGTTCATTTGCTGCCCGCTCCGCTTCTTGCTTGTTACAGGATTCATATATTCGCTTTATAGCTCTGTTTATTGCGTGTGGGTTATGTACATACCCAAACCTATTTTTGAATACAAACCCTGAATATCCGTCTATTATGGTTGTGTTAAATCCTGTTTGCATCTGTCGCATTTTCTCTTGTAATAACGCTTTGCGTACCGCCTCAAACATTGGTACAATTCTTTTGCCTGATTCTGTTTTCGGTGTGGTAATGTGCATTTCGCATTTGCCGTTGTCCTGTTGCCTGTATATCAGATTATGGTTGATTGATATAATACCTTCTTTGAAATTGCAATCTTCCCACGTTAAACCAATAAGCTCACCAACTCTGCACCCTGTACCGAGAAAAACAGTAAATAAGGGTAGCCAATGCTGATATTCTTTTGAATTAGCAACAAAATCAATAAACATTGCCTGTTGTTCTTCCGTAAGTGCGTACCGTTTCGATTTCTCCCAATTATGGCTCTTTTTGATTTCACCCATTACACCGTCAGTTGGGTTAGTGCGAATATATCCATCCCGTACCGCTGTTGTAAACACAGGATGCAATATGGTATGTATTATTTCCATACTGTTTGGCTTGAAATTCTTTTCTAATATCAGGCTATTGTAAAATCTCTTTATATCACTATATTTAATAGTAGAAATTCGTCTTTTCCCAAGTGTATCATGCACATACTTTTTATACATATACTTATAGTTTCCTCGTGTTGATTGCTTTAGCTCTGTTTTACCTTCCATATATGTATCATAGACGTTATTCAAGGTTTTACTGTTGGCACTTTGGGTACTGATACCATCTTCTACATCTCGCCTTATCTGCTTTTCCATTTCCCGAAGGCTCATTGTACACCTTTTTCCTTCCGGTACTCTGTCGGCATCTGTCAACTTCCAACTGTAGGCACTTCTACGAACACCATTGACATCTACATATTTAAACTCATACTTACCATCTTTACGTTGGCTCTCTCCATTATTTAAAACTCTGTTTTTGTTATCTCTTCTCTTTTCAGACACTAAATATATCTCCTTCCCGAAAAGAGCCATGATATAGTATATGGTTATTATACCATATCACGCTCAATTCGTCTATACGTTTTCCTTAAATAGCGGATTGTTTATCCATAAAATCTTCAAATAATCTACGTTTTATCTGTTGCCTGTTTCCGTTCCAAAACCAAAAAGCTTCGTCAGGATTGTCTTTTATTATATCTCTTAAAGCATTTTCACCTATTCTGAAATAAGCTGCCGCTTCTTGTATCGTGAGTGAGTATTTTTCCCATATAGGGACTTCAATTATTCTTCCCATATAGGCTTACACCTCACCTTCAACAGATTCATAATACTTTTGATTGATAGCCTTTATGTCGGTATTCATCAAAGCGTTATAAACCTTTTCAGGCACTTTATCTTTTAGTGCTTTTGCCTTATTAAACAATATCCCTTGTTTTATATCACAGTAAACATCTAATGCTTCGTTATATGTATCTATGTTATCTGAAATAATAGGCTTTTTCCTATCGGTAACCTTAACACGATATTTCTGTGTTTTGAAATTATACTTTATATTAGTTTTGCCAACCTCTAATGTTTCATAGAATGTATTTATGCTATGTGGTACAATCAAACACAAGTCAGGATGATATTGTTTATTGCCATATTTGATAATATCTTTATCAATATCCATCTGTATTTCGCCGTCTATTTCATAATAATTACTATCCAACCAAACGAAAAAAGTATCATATTTGTTATCTTCCCAGCCACTCCACATATATGTGCCATCGTAATGTGGATTTTGCAACTGATAGTATTTACTGCATCTTCTTTTCATATTATTGTGTTTTATGTGCTTTTCTGTATTTGATAATATTTTGAATTTTATCATATTTTCCACTCGTGCCATTAGCACCAATGAAAAGACTATTCTATTTATAATAATTAGTGCCAATGCACTTTTCTCCTTTGCATATAATTTTTGTAGAGAAGTTATATGCAACTATTTACTTACACATATATGCTTAACATATATATTAGGTAATCAGCTTTAAAGAAAACCATCTAAAAAGCCTTGTAAATCAACGCCTGTTCGACATTTATATTTTTTTGATTTTAGTAATTCATTACTGATTATTTAGAGAAATAGTCAGTAATTCTTGCTTTAATTTCAGAAACTATACTCTCTAAATCTGTCTTTTTAAAGTATTCAATTTTATGATGTTTTTTAAAGTTGTAGGCTTTATTCTTTGCCTGTTCTTCATTTAAACCAATCAGCATTAGTAAATTTTTCATTTGTCGGCTCGTAAAGATATAATCTTTTCTTGTCATCAAAAAGCTATTGATACTTAAAAATTGACGTTCCTGTTTTTTCTTCTTTAGGTCATTCAAATAGATTTCAGCCATATGTTGATTAAACTTGTGCTGCACATTTTCAAATTCCTGTGCCGCCTTATCTAATCTGTCAAACCAAATCTTTAAAAATTCAGTTTCGATATCGCCACGCATACGCAAACTTCTGAATTCAAGTCTGCTATAATAAGGGCTTTTACGTTGTGTTTGGTCTTGCTTGTCATAAAATTCAACTTCTCTGTAGTTGTTTTTGGTAGCAAGACTTTTCGTGCATCCGCTCCAAAAGTTTCTTGTATCATAAGTATTGAAATCGTTTGTAGCACTTGCAAAACAAGCTATCAACAATCTATTGAGCTTTGTATAGTTTTCATAATAATCACTATCATTTAATGTGTTAAAGCTCAAGTCGAGACGTTTCCATTTGAAATCATCTACTCCAATTTCATCAAAAACTGTTTTCATTACCTTTTGAAAATCTGAGTATTTATCCAAAATGTAGCCGCCATTGTTCTTATTTGGGTTTACTCTTATGTAGGTTTCATACCAATCACGATTACGTACTTTTCTTAAATTACATGTTTTTATTACATTGTTATTTTCAGCAACAGCATAATTTATTGCATCTTCTGTCGTTCCATTTCCGGTATGAAATCCGACCTGAGTGTTATTAGTGCAGTAGTTTACCATTTTTTTATTATTCATTGAAAATTCCTCCTATAATTTTCAGGCATTTATTGCACATAACCTCCCTACGTAAGATTATTCTCTAAATTTTTTTCGTTTTTGATTGAATTTCATCCGTTTTGAAACAAACGTAGTTTTTTGAAATTTTGCAAAAAAATAACACCTACTTAATAAAAAGTAAGTGTATTTAAAAAAGTTATTTAGTTTTTATTCTTCCTCATCATCAAATTCTTCATCTTCATCATTTATATCATCAATTATTTCCATAAGTGATTCAACACTAAAATCAGCAATCGCTTCGATGTTTGAATAAATATCCTGAAAAACTTCCATCGCATAATGTAAATCTTCCTGTATTCTTTGCAATCGTTTTTGGCTGATTTTGTCTTTTTCAAACATTGCATTTATTTCTATAAGAGCATTTTCAACTACTTTTGCTTGATAGTTTGCATCCGGCATACAAATAAAATTATCGAAATCCCATTTGGAATACAATTCTAAATCCTTAATATGTCCCCTATGGTATTTGCCTTCGTCACTATCAATATATTGCTTCAATTCCCTGTAGGTGATAACACTATCATCCGGAATGTCAGTTAAATCTATTTCTGTTACAACAGGTTTTGATTCCCGTTTTTTTACAGTTGATGCAATTCCTTTAGGTTTATATATTATTTCATGCCCTAAAACATCAACCAAATCACATAAGGTATTTATTTGTGGTATGTTGGTTTTGCTCTCAATTCTTGAAATTACCTGTTGACTATAACCGCTTTTTTCTGCTAAATTTGCTTGTGTAAATCCTTTTTCTTTGCGTACCTCTATGAATTTATCAATCAAAGCACATACTTTTTCGTCTTTTTTACTGTTTTTCATTGCCGTTTTTCCTTTCTAACAACTTTTAAGTTGTAAAGATGCAATACAACTTTTAAATTGTATGATTCTATTTGTTATCCCTTAAAATTCTATTTACTGTACTTCGGGACAAACCTGTTTCTTTTACAATATCCACAATCTTCATACCGCTATTGGCTAATGCTTTTACAACTTCGCCTTTTTCATTTTGTTTTGACGGTCTACCGCCATTTCGCCCTCTCGCTTTGGCACTTACCAAACCTTCCTTTGTTCGTTGGCTTATCAAATCACGTTCCAACTGACTTAAACCGCTCATAACAGTTAAAAGAAAAGCATTATATGGATTATTGCTTGTAGTATCTAACCATGTGTCTTTCAGACTTCGTATAGTAGCACCCTTATTTTTGATTTTTTCGATTATATCCAACAAATCCTTTGTACTACGTGAAATTCTTGTAAGGTCAGTAATAATTACTGTATCACCTTCGTTTAGTTCTTCCAACATTCTTTGTAGTTCAGGGCGGTCTTTTTTCGTACCTGTGATTTTTTCCTGATATAAAACCCTGTTATCTACTCCTACTTCTTTCAAAGCATCTATCTGCCTGTCTAAATTTTGTCCGTCTGTTGAAACTCTTGCATATCCAACTAACATAATAGTCAACCCCTTTTCTTTGATTAACTATATTATATCATAAACGTGTCAAAATGTAAATAGTTTTTGATACGTTTTTTGAATTATTTTTAATTAAATTTTCGCTATTTTTGAATATAAAAAGAAATGTGTCAAAAACATTCGTTTTTGACACATACATCCTGATTCATTCTATCTCTTATCTATATTTTCCGTTGTTCATGTTCTTAATAAACTGACTTCTGCTCATTTCACCAAAACGCACCTTGTTTGCATCCTCTTGTTCCAATTTCCAATTACGGTGATAATCAGCCGGAAGTTCCTTTTCGCAAGCGTGATAAATACATAAACCTATAAATACTAACAATATAATTATAAACATATTTTATTCCTCCTAAAATTCTTTCATATAATACTACTGCTTTTAGTTGCTTAACTTTGAAAACAGTTCCATTTACACAAGTTTATCGTATGAATTCTAAATTTGTTCTGTCTAAATAATTTCCTTGTTGCTTTTGCATTGAAACATACTGTCCTTCTGTTATATATAGTTTACTGCAATTAGGACATTTTTTTGTGTGAATTTTCTTTGTTGTGTCAATATCTCCATTTGCATTATATACAAGATATTCCTCATTTGATGCAATAAACTCGTTGGAGCAATTAGGACATCTTTTCTTTAGTTGTTTTTTATCCAAAACTTGTATGCGTACTTTTGTTTTAAACTGAACAGTTGGCTCATCCGGTAATTTAACATTCCACTTTTCAGTTTCAACAATTTCCGGTTTATATATTAGCTTTCTTAATCTCATAGTATCAACAACTTGATACTTTTTTCTTTTATACCCTGTGTATAAGCCCAAAACATTTAAGTCCATAAGTTTTTGCACAATCTGTCTAACTGCATACATAGGGTAATCGTACAGTTTTTTTAATTCTTCGCTAAATTTGTCTTTAATATCCGATACAGAGATGCATTCGCTTGCTTTTGATAATTCCAATATATATTCAAAAATACTCGCAGTTAAGTCGTAGGGAAGATGAAAACTATTTGCCTGTTTTCCAAAAACAATTTGCTTATCATATGATTCTGTCATTGTATCAGAGATTTCCGTTTCATCAACTAAATCATTGTTTTCATTATGTATAGGTGATAAATCCCGTCTTATATAGAATTTACAGCATTGCTTTGAAATACTATATTTTTCAAGAAGTTTTATGATAATGTTCCGTACATGATTAGCACTCAAATTGCACTCAACATATATATTAGAGCCTTTAATTAAAATACCAC
>ERZ827440.3518-NODE-3518-length-11744-cov-2.802122_pt1 | contig 11744 bp, 16 predicted proteins | sample MGYA00519774_ERZ827440 | MGnify/ENA primary metagenome ERZ827440 (study PRJEB31778, sample SAMEA3449302) | human gut metagenome | biome: human gut; feature: human-associated habitat; material: faeces | place: United Kingdom | collected 2010/2012 ... | reverse complement strand
AAGACCGCTTGCGGCAGTCAATCCGGGCGGCGTTGTCAAAATCATTTGAGGATTTCTCCGCTGCTCTCATGCAGGACTATGGGATTTCCGTTAAGGAGAGCCGAGGGCGGCTGTCCTATCTCACGCCGGACAGAACAAAGCCCATCACCGCTCGGAAGCTGGGGACGGACTTTGACAAGGCCGCTGTCCTTGCAGTTTTCCAGCAGAACACCCATAGAGCAGCCGCAAAGACGCAGGACAGACAGGAACACCAGCCGCAGCTTACTAAGGGCATACAGCGGACAAAACCCGCCCAAATCACCCCCAATCCTGACTGCCCGCAGCGGCTTGTGGATATAGCCGCCAAGCGAGCCGAGGGAAAGGGTATCGGCTATGAGCGTTGGGCGAAAACCTTTAACCTCAAACAGATAGCAAAGACCATGAATTTTCTTTCCGAGCATGGTTTTACCAGCCCCGAAGAAGTGGACGCAGCTTTGGAAGCCGCCATTTCCGGGCAGCACGCTGCTGGGGAAAAGCTGAAAGAACTGGAATCCAGAATCGCCGACAACAAGGATTCCATTTAGAAAGCAGCAATGTATGCCAGAGCCTTACAACTCTGCCGTTGCCGTCTGCAAAGGTCTGTGTGCAAGGGAGGAGTGTTGGAGATGTAGAAGGCTCGATTGCTTTGGAGGACAGACTGCATTTGAAAATTAGGCTGCGATGGTTGCTATGTTTGCTTAGCGGATAACTTATTGCATCCTGTTACACTTTCCTGCAAAATAAGGTGTAACAGAATTTCGAAATAATTTTAACAGTATAGACAGCAAAAATAAGCATAATAAACTATTTGTAAAACTATTTATAATAATATAAAATGTTACACCTAATCTGCGCCAGACATCGTTACTTTTTGAAGTTTCATTTGCTCGTGCAAGGCTTGACATTTTCGCCTATAATGATTTATCTTTCAGATTAGGTGTAACAGGTGTAACAGGGGAGCGAAAACCCGCGCCACGTCTGCGATTTCGCTTGTTACACCTACCGTTACACTTGCGTTACACCTAAGATTTAGGTGTAACAATTGAGCAGCAAGCTCGCCTTGGGGGAATATGTAGCTATGCGCTCGCCAAGATATTATTCTAGCGGAAGTGTGTAGAGTAATGTTTTAATTCTTGCGGTGAGAGATTGGGTCCTATCTGCGCCGTTTTTGCGAATCAAGCTGGGCTGAGGGTTTAGAACGGCGGGAGAATGTCATCTTCTGCCAAATCGACGAAGTTGAACGGGGATGCAGCTTCGCCCAAGGTCTCGGTGGAATTATCCAGGGACGTGGGTTCATTGAAATTCAGACGAAAAGCCACAAAGCGGCTCAATCGTCCGTCAAAACGCTTGACTACCGAGTTCTTCCCATCCGGACCGGCAACAATGCCGCCAGTGTCCGCAAGGTGCTTCATGATCTTGCGGTAGCTGAATCCTGCGTGCTCGAGCGCCTCACGGAGCGAGGTCGGAATGATATACGCCACCTCGTCCTCCAGAAAGCCGTAGCAGGTGCCGGTGCAGTCCTTGCCGAAGTTGCGCGTGCTGCCCGAAGTCACCCAGTCGCGGATAAAGCTGACGGCGTTCTCGTTAACATCGGGCGGCTGGTTAGCCTGCATATCGCTCATGACGGCCTGCGCCATTTTGAGCGCGTGTGCGCGTGCCTCACTGTCCCGCTCGGCAAAGAACAGGCGCGAGAGCAGATTCTGCCGTCACGACCGCCGCAATGGCCGCCACGTGGCTGCCGTTCGCCGTGCCGATGAGCGGCTTTACCTCGTCCGCCAGCTAGTTAAAGTACCCGGCAATCACTTCGTCACCGAGCGTGATCAGATACTCCAGAAATGCATCACCTGCCCAGCCGGTATTGTCACCTGCGTGCTGGTGCATCTCGCTGGCCGCCGCTTCGCTGTCGAACGGTGCGCCGATGACCTCGATAACACGGGTAGAAACGCCGGTCATGCTGTTCTCGCGGCCGATGGGTTCCTCGCCGGTCGCCAGTGCCACCGTGCGCCACGTTTTGAGCGCCTGCAAGCCGCCATCTTTCGCACCGCGGCTGCGGCCCGTGCCGTTGGCGATCATATATACCATCTTCTCCAAGCCCTCCTGCCGGTTGCCCGCAAGCTGACGTTCGTCAATGCCCATCGGCAGGTCGCAGTAAAAACCTGCCATGCGCTCCAAGGCTACCTGCGTGGCGTTGAAGTTCGCCATCAGGCGTTCCGGGTCGCCCCAAGCGGACAGTGCCGCCTTGAGCGCCGCCGTCTTGCCTCCGCGTGAGCCGCCCCAGTTGTACACGAAGAAAATGCGCTGGCGGATGATACGCAGCAGCGGCGCGGCAAATCCGGCCGCAAGGATAAACCGAAAGCGATAACGGCTCCGGTGCGGTGCCATAAGCGCAATCCAGTCCTCCAGAGAGCCGTTCTTCTGGTACGCGCCCGCCCAGCGCTCCATGCTCGGATGTGCGTCCAGCACCACGCCGTCCGCGTGCCACGGCAGGAAACCCCCATTCGTCTGCCAGCCGAAGCTCTCGGCGCTTTTGACCGTTTCAATGACGTCGATGTTCTCGCTTTCCAGCGCCGCAAGGTAGCTGACGACGTTCTTCGCGTTCTCACTCGTCACGGTCGCACCTAAACGGGCAAGCTCGATGATATTCCGCGCGGCAAACACAGTCGTGCGCGGGAAAACCGCTGTGCGCCACCTGCCGTCACGCTTGAACGCAATCTCGATCTTTTCCTCGCCGCTCTCCTGCGATTTCAGGCGCTTGGTGATGAGGATGGGCGTGCGGCACACCATGACCGGCTGTGAGGTCTTTTCGTCGATGAGGTGGATGCCCTGCTCGTCGTAAATGAAGCCCGCAGGCTGGCGCAGATGCAGCGGTGCATCCTTAATCGCCACCGGGATACTCGCCGCCAGGTCGGCAAGGTCGATGCGCTTGGCATCGCGGAGCGCGTGACGTACTTTCTCTGCCGCCTCGTCTTTGCCGCACTGGATGTACAGGTCGGACGGGTCTTTTACGCCGAACTGCTTGCAGCTCCACTGGTAGACCTCGCCCTCAAAGCCGCCGTCGCGCAGCTTGCGGGTCATCTGCTCGAGGAACACCTGACCGCCTCTGTCCGGTTCGATGTGTAAGTACAGCTTTAAGCCTTGCAGGCGCTCCGTCCAGTCCGGCTTGTAGGTCGATGCGCCCGGTACGCCGAGTGCCCGCAGACCGAGCAGCCACAGTGTCTGCGTGTCGCTCTCGCCCTCAACGAGGATGGCGTAGCCGTCGCTTCGTACCTCGGGCAGTGTCCATTCGCCATACAGCATGAGCTTTCCCGCCGAGCCTGCACCCCACTTGAACCGGCACGCGGCATCCTTGCGGTAGCGCTTGCGGAACAGGGTTTCGCGGTGCTGCTCATCGTAGTACGGGATACGCAGCCACGCATCACCATTTCGGTCGCAGCCGCATTTCTCCATGCCGGTGACCGAGTGCAGCCATTCCGGGTCGAAACGCTTCTCCAGGCAGTATTCCTGCACCGTGTAGGTCTGACGGGGTTTCGCCGCCTGCTTTGCCGCCGGTGCGCTGTCCAGTCCTGCTTGGTGCAGGATTTCCTTGAATGCCTCCTTGTTCGTCAGGCCGTGCAGCTGTGCATACAGCGACATATAGTTGCCCGACCAGCCGCAGGAAAAGCACTTGCACTGTCCGGTCTTGAGATTGACCGAAAAGCTCGGGTTGCTGTCTTTGTGGATGGGACAGCAGCCCGTTAAACTGTCGCCGCTGACAGTCGGCTTTTCGATGATGGCCGTGAACAGCTTCCTGTAATCAAGGTGCTCATCCAGATTGATTTTCTCCTCCATGTCTATACCTCCTTGCAAATTTGGCTTTCATCCATGGAGCGAAAACCACGGAAAGTTGACCCTAAATGGTCAACTCCGGCAAAGATTGACCACTTATTCCTCAAACGGTGCAGGCTCATCGCTGTCCACCTGCTCGATAAAGTCCACCGGCACCTGTCGCGCCATCTCGCGCACGGCTTTGATGGTCGGCTGCAGAACCTCCATCTGCTCCGGTGTGAGGTCGGCCGCCTTGCTGAACACCGCCTGCGAGTAGCTGATGCCGCCTGCGTTCTGCGCCTTTTTGAGCGTGATGCGCGTTACCACCTGATTCGCCCGCTTGCCTTTGAGCAGCAGCCGCTTGGCCAGATAGTCCTTGAATGGCCTCAGCGACGTCGGCGGCACGTTGAAGATGACCGGCAGGACTTCGCCCTCCCGCAGGATGTAAATGCGGTGCAGATTCTTGCAGGCTTTGCCGCGGCCGTCCGTGTCGCTGCCGAACTGGTTAAATTTGCACATCGAACAGTCGATGCACTCGCCGGTCGCGGCCACGATGCCGGTCTTGCCGTCCATGCTGGCGCAGTCCGGAGCGGCACCCGCGCCCGAATACGCATCCGCCCAGTAGCTGTTCATCGGGTGGTGCTCGACGATAACGCCGGTCAGTTCCTTTACCACGTCCGGGTTATCCGGATCGTCGCCGGGCACCTCAAAGGCCACACCGCCGCCGGACGGGATCTTCACAACGTCAAACGGGATACTGCCGAGGCCGTCCAGCTCCTCGCGGATCATGTCCAGCAGGCTGTTGTCCATCGGTGCCAGCGCAAAGCCGGTCTTGGGTACGAGTTCGTTACTCATGCTTGTCCTCCTCCTTGGTCGCAGAGATGAGATAGTTGTTCTTGTGTTCCTCGTCGAGCAGGCTCATGCGGTCCACCAGCTCGGTGAGGTCGGCCATCGTGTCGGCCTGAAACGACACGCCGCAGTAGCAGTGGTCGTCCGTGGATACGGTAAGGGTATAGGTTTTCACTTTGCGCGCTCCTTTCTGCGGCTCACATCGTAAAATTCGTATACACGGATGAGCGTGCGGAACTCCTCGGGCAGTTCGCCGTCGTTCTCCTCCGCCAGATTGCTCATCGCGCCCTGCAAGGTCTGGGCGTTCACGGTTTCGCGGATGATGTCACCGAGGCCGTTCTCGCGCAGCGCCTCCATCAGCTCCGCATCGACACCGGCAGCCTTGGTGTACTTGACTTTCTGTGTCACCGAGTAGCCGTAGCCCTCGCGGCTGACCTTGGGCGTTTCTGCCTCGATCATCATGCCCGCCAGCTCATCGCGGCAGGTCTGGATTGCGAGATTGACCTCTTTCGTGCGGTCTGCCAGCTCGTCCTTGCGGTCGAGAAGTGCGCGGTACTGGTCGATTTTCTGTAAAATGTCCATGCTGTTCTCCTTTGCATGCAGTGCGGCCGGCGTTTCCACCGACCGCATATGCCTGTCTGCCTTACAGCGCCACTACGACGCTGCCGTTCTCGACCTCCACGGCAAGGGCGTTTTCCAGCCATGCCTTGATGATCTTGCGTGCGGCCAGCCGCCACATACCGCCGTCGGCCTCGATGAACTTGATGCCGCGATCGGTAATGCGGATCAGGAACTCGCTGGCAGGCTGCTCCACCTCCTGAAACGTGCGGAACGGCTTGAGCGTGATGATCGGGCGAATGCTCTCGTTGCCCTGCAGCGCGATGCCCTTCTGGGTGACGACCGTGGTCGCAATACCGTTGTCGTTAAATGTCACCTTGGCACCCGTGGTGATCTCGCTAAGCAGCTTGAGCGCATAGTCGGTGTCGGTCGTGTGCTCAAAGCGGGTACGCAGCGCGATCATGGCTGCCTCGAACGACAGGGTGGTTTCCTTTTCCCAGCCGGGTACGTCGGTGGCCTTGGCGTGGTAGTAGGTCAGGCGGATTTCCCCGAGGTTCGGGTCGGGCTGACCGAAGCACTTGACGAGGGTCGGGTCCGGTACGGTGATGTAGATGGGGTTGATATACTTTGCGATATGGAGAGCCTCGGTGCGAACCAGCTTCACCAGCGCGTCCAGACTGGTCAGCGCCAGCGGATCGGGCATATCGGGCACCGGCTTGATCTCGGTGATGCCGCCTGCGGTGATGGCGTAGGTGTGGCCAGATACCTCCTTGATGATGGGCTGGGTCAGCTGCTCGATCTTCTCCATAGCTTCACGGGTCATATCCATTGTAAAATCCTCCTTAATATATGTCAGGTTGGTTGATTAGGCGAAATTAACGATCTTGAGGGTTGCGGGTGCTTCGGCCTCGCCGCCGTCCATGTCGAACTGACCGGGCACCTGCGGCAGGCACTCCACGGCCTGTACGCCGTGTTCCGCATCCTGACCGGCGATGTACAGCGAGGTCGTTACCGGGTTGGTCGCCGCCAGCGTGGACTTAGCGGTCACGCTGACCGAGATATTGCGGCGCTCGTCGTCCGGTACCAGCTCCAACGTGAGGGTCAGCTTGCGCTTGGCCGTTGCCTTGGTGTTCGCGTCCATGATGTTGCCGATGATACGCGCCATCTCGTAGTCTGCGCGCTCGGTGATGGCTCCTCGTGCCATCTGCAGGATGCTCTTGGTCGTGTTATCCATTGATATTCCTCCTTTGATTTACAAGACTTCCCGCCAGTTATCCATGATAGAGGCAGCAAGTTCTTCCTTGGCTTTCAGTGCTTTCATCACCTGTTCGTCCACGGTATTCTCCGCGACAAGGTGAATGTAGGTGCATTTCTGCTGCTGGCCGATGCGGTGTGTGCGTGCGGTGGCCTGCTCATACTCGGCGTAGCTGTAACCCATTGAATAGAACACGGTCAGACTGGCCGCCGTGAGCGGGATGCCCAGGCCTGCGGTGGCGATCTGCGCCACGAACACCTTGGTTTCGGAATTGGTCTGAAAATCCTGCACGATACCTCCGCGTTCGCTCTGCGGCACCTCACCGGAGATCAAACCGTACTGTAAACCGCGCTTCTCCAGCAACTTGCAGATGGCGTCCAGCTCGGTGCGGAACCGTGCGAACACCACCAGCTTTTCGCCAGTCTGGAGCACATAGTCGTCCACAATGTCCGCAAGCGCATCCAGCTTGGCCGTGCCGGTCGAGATGGGTTTATCGCTCTCGTCCGGCTGCATGAAACCGCCGGTAATTTGCTGCAAACGCAGCAGCTTGGTGAGCACGGTCGCGGCAGTCAGGCGGTCGCCGTTTTCCAGCTCCGCGAAGCTGTCGCGGCGTACCCGGTCGTAAATCTGCCGTTCTTTCGCGGTCAGCCGCACCACACGGTCCTCGAAAATCTGGTCGGGCAGGTCGAGCGCCTCGGCCTTGGTCGCGCGGACACTGATGCTGCTCATGCGGCGTGTCAACTCGTCCAGATTGCGGTACGCAACAATTTGATGGTTCTGGTAGCCGCCCAGCACGCAATATTTGCTACGGAACGCATAGAAGTTGGTGCCGAACATGCGCGGGTCGCAGAACCGGAACTGACTGTAAATGTCGATGGCCTTGTTCTTGATGGGCGTGCCCGAGAGAATGAGCTTGTACTTCGCCTGATCGCCCAGCTTGTGCAGCGCCTTGCTCTGCGCGGCCGCATGGTTGGCGATACGCTGGGATTCGTCACAGATGATAAGGTCAGCGGCGTAGTCGTGCAGCGCCGTGAAAATGCCGTCGCGGTGGGTGCTCTCGTAGTTGATGACCGCCCACTTGAGCGCCGGTACGACCGTACAGTTCAGCTCATCGAGCGCGGCCAGCCGCTTTTTCTTGTCGCCCTGCAGAACTGCCACCTGACAGGGATACGCGGCAAAGTCCGCAATGTCTTTCGCCCAGACTGCCGTAATCGAGGTCGGGCACGCGACCAGTACGCGCCGGATAAGCCCCTGCCTGTACAGGATACCGGCCACGCTGATAGCCGTGAGCGTCTTGCCGCAGCCCATCTCGAACAGCAGGCCGAAGCCTTTGCCGATCGTCATGGTGTACCGCCTCCCATCTGCTCGGGCGTAATGACACCGAACGCCAGCAGGCACATATTGACTGCCCGCTGCTGGTGTTTGAACAGGGTCGCCTTGACCGGCGCAGCCATAACGGCACGCGGCTCCGGATTGACCCGCTCGGCCTCCATCGCCTGCTGAACCGCCAGCAGCCTGCGGCGGTACGCCTCTACGCGCGGCGGCAGCTGAACCAGCTGGCCGAGCCGTGTCAGCATATCCAGATCGGCCGGACCGGAAAGCACTTTCTGCTGCTTGTTCCACTTGAGCGTGCCGAGGCTTGCGACTGTCTGATACAGCACACCCAGCTCTGCAATGGCGATCGTGCCGTCGGCTTCGTTCAGCGCGATCTTCATACGCCCATTGCCTCCATTGTCTTGCGGATAATGTCCATCGGCAGACCTCTGCGCAGCATATCCGCGATCAAATCACCGGCGGCCTTGGCCTTGTCGCTCGGCACAAGGTCCGGCTCGTCCCACAGCGGCGAATGCTCGTCCATTACCAGCTGGGTGAACAGATAGCGGAACTCTGCCGCATGTGTTTCGTCGTTCCGGCGCATAGTGTCGTGCATCTGCTGAACAGCTGTACCCAGCTCTTCGACAATTTGCCGAACGCTGCCATCTACCTCCACATAGGCATCACAGATGCCGCCTTTCACTTCGCTTTTGATATTTACCATTGACTTTTCTCCCTCCTGCGGGTATTATGGTGTTGAAATATTTTTTCGCTTGCCGTTGACTGGGATTGCCCTCCCGTCAGCGGCTTTTTTCATTCCTGCGCCGCCCTGTACGCGCAGACGGCGAATACCGTCAGCGGGAACAGTGAGAGCACCGTGTAGACTCCCATCGGCAGCTTGTCCAACTCGGCGTAGCCGGTAGCAGACAGTAAGCCAAGAAAGCTGAGGCCGGCGATTGCTTCGTTGATGTGTTTCACGTTCTCATCTCCTCTCGAAATCCACTTCCCTGCGTTACCCACAGGTAAAATGTTAATGTCGGTACAAAAAACGCCCGGTTCATCGAATTTTTCTTGAGCCACCCTAAGCCGAACGGACAGTTGCCATGCTCTACGCTGGCTCGCAGGCTTGCAGGTGCCATACCGAGGAACGCGGCGCACTCCTCAATCGGGATTTTACTGGGGTACTTCTCGCAAAGCTGTTCCAGTTCGTCCAGCTTGCTGGTGATTGTCGTAGGTACGGTCATGTAACTGCACCTCCTTTCCCTCACACCGCCCTCGTCAGGAACTTGTTCACGAAGTACACCTGACCCTTGCCGGTGACCTTGGGCGTGCGGTTGACACTGGTGTGACCGTCTGCATGGGTGATAACGGTTTCCTTTACCTCGAACAGACCAAGTTCCATGCTGCGTTGGGTCGGCATATTGTAGTCGGTTCCCTTGCGGCGAACCAGATAGCCGTGCTCGCGCAGCCACGCGAACAGGCGGTTGCCGCCGATGTCCACGCCGTTCTGGCGAATGAGCTTTGCGAGGTCGTAGACCAGAATAGAGGTGTGCGAAGCGGTCACACTGTCTGCGAACAGGACTTTGGGGGCGGCCTGCTCGATTCGCTCGGACAGGCTGTTGATCTTCTTCTCCGCGATCTGGAGCGCACGCGCCATCACCTTTTCCGGGCTGTTCCAGTCGCGTTCCAGCTGGAGGAAATACTGTCGCGCCTGCTTGCCTCGCTCGTTGCGCTGAAGCATACACAGTTCCTTGGCCATGTCGATGGTGATTTCGGCATCGTCTACGGTGCGTTTTACTTCGCGGTTGCCCTCGAATCGAACCTGCTCATTTTTGAGCGGGTTGAAATCGCGCCCTTTCGCAAAGCCATATTCGCACATACGAGGAAACCAGTCCTTGTACGCCGTTTTCACCTCCAAGAACTCATGCAGCTCTCGTGCCGATACAGTCGGCTGGTCGGTGTTGTAGTTTACCTTGATAATATCGTTCATCGCCAATCCTTTCCGTGATTTATAATCACATCACTTTGCAAAAAAAATTGCCTTCATCATACGATCGTTAAGATGCAGGAGTTTGGCTAACGCTATGATTTCACTCGCCTTAAACTCCGTATCATTTTCGATCTTTTTCTGCAATCCAAACGTAGATAAACCAAGCTGTTCTGCTATGTACTTATACTTGTATCCCGATTTCTGGATTGCAGCTTTCAGAAGTTCGGTATTCGTCATCATCTCACCACCCTTCGTTTGTTGCGTGATTTTCAATCACAACCATAGTTTACTGCACATGTGATTATTTGTCAACAATATTTTTTCTTTTTCTTGAAAATAGTTGACTTACAATCACGTAGGTGTTAAACTGAAACCACAATATGAAATGCGAAAACAACTTGTATAGAAGGATGATTATTATGACTTTAGGAGAAAGAATTAAACAGCGGCGAACGGAATTGGGACTTTCCCAAGCAGAACTGGCTACTCTCTTGAATTATGGTGATCGTTCTACTATCGCCAAAATCGAATCCGGTAAGAATGACATTACGCAATCGAAGATCGTTCTCTTTGCAGATACGTTAAAAACTACTCCGTCGTACCTCATGGGCTGGACAGATGATCCCTACGACTACGACAAGGATCCGGATTTGCGTTTGTCCGAAATCCCATCCCGTATGATCGAATCTTGGAGGGGATTAGGATTAGGCAATGAACAAATATGGAAAGCGTGGAAGGAATACTGTGCAAACCCGTCAAATAGCGCTGCTCCGACCATCGTCCCAGTTGATAGTGATTTTGAGGAATCTTCTACAAGCCGCCGTATCCGGCTGCTCGCACGTCACTTGGAAATGGTGCCCGAAACAACACGTGAGCGTCTACTTGACAACTTTGAGAATAGCATCGAAATGTATTTTGATGCTATGGGTATTCCGAAGGAGGATAAATGAATACAGACCCGAACAGCATAACCCCTGATTTCAAGAAAGCACAGCAGTTAGCAACACAGCTGCTTTTGCGGCAAAATATTGATAGTTTGAAAATCGACGTTCGATCATTTAAGTTCGATAAGCGTGTATGTATCGACTCCATACAGCATTATTCTCAAGTAACGCATATTCCGATCGAGCAGCTGACCTGTTACGAATTTAGCGGTTGCTGCTTCGTATATCATCCCCGATGCAGTATTATTCTGTATGACGACGATGAACCCAATGAGCATCGCAAGCATTGGGGAATTGCTCACGAAATCGGGCATATGTACTTAGGCCACACAACGGATGGTCCCATTGAAGAAATCGAGGCAAATTACTTTGCTGCACAGCTTATCATGCCTGAAATCGTTTTGGTTGAAATAGCACAGCGTAATAGCAGTATTTCTACCCGAGAATTGTGTGATTGTTTCAATGCTTCACTGATGTCTGCACAGAAACGAATCACTACATTGGAACGTCGCTGCTGTTGGTCATCTTCTGACGATGATATGCTGCTTTTACAGAAATTCATGCCCTTGATCGACAAGGAGTTTCCTAAAATCGGTCAGATTTCATAATACTTCCGCAAGAAAGAAGGTTGCACCATGACCAAATGGGATAAATGGAACGACTGCCACGATTATCCCTCGCAAGTGCGCCGGCAGGAACGTGCGCGCGAAGCAGCCTTGACACCATTATCTATCAAAGGCCAGCACGCACAGTTCCAAGGCAGTGAAAAGAAGTACCTGACATTTCTCGACGCTTGCAGCTGCCCTGATTTTCAGGAACGCCACAAGCCCTGTAAACATATGTATCGTCTGGCGATGGAACTGTATCTGTTCCCGCGCGGTGATATGAAAACCGATGCAAGCGCAATCCGTATTCCTACGGTTAAACAGGCAAAAATCACCACCGACCTGACTAAGCTCGTTGATCGCTATCCGATCGAGCAGCAGGCCGAACTGGCACCTTTGGTGAATAC
>ERZ827440.3511-NODE-3511-length-11763-cov-3.835241_pt1 | contig 11763 bp, 9 predicted proteins | sample MGYA00519774_ERZ827440 | MGnify/ENA primary metagenome ERZ827440 (study PRJEB31778, sample SAMEA3449302) | human gut metagenome | biome: human gut; feature: human-associated habitat; material: faeces | place: United Kingdom | collected 2010/2012 ... | reverse complement strand
TGAAACAGTTTAGCCGTTGCAAAGCCTATTCCTTTATTAGCACCTGTTATTAAAACAACCATATTCTTTTTTCCCCTATATCGTTTCATTTGCGCTTCTTGATATAATTTCGTCCTGGAGGCGTTTTGGTATTGTGACAAAGAAGTCACTGTAGCCGCCTATTCTGACAATTAAATCCCTATACATATCAGGATTTTTCTGTGCCTCAATCAAGGTTTCCGTGTCAACAATATTAAACTGTAATTGTGAGCCGTGAGTTTTTAAATAACCTTTTATCAGCGCAGCAATTTTTTTCGGCTCAACACCTTTGTTTATCTTAACATTTACCGATGTACCGCCTAAAAATCTTGACGGTTCCCACGCAACGGTTGACGCAAGCGAAAGGGTGGGACCTAAATTATCATATCCCTGAACGGGGCAGCTGCCGTCATTCAAGGGATCACCGGATTTCCTGCCGTCAGGTGACGCCGGTGTTGTTCTTCCTTTAATTTCATGATCACGGTATGAAAATGCACCCGGAATCACCTTTGCTCCGCGAACGGTTGTCATTGGCTCAAAAGCCTTGAGTACCGAGTCGGCAACTTTTTTTGCCAGAGCATTGATTTGCGGGTCTCCGGTACCGAAGTGGGGTGTTTTATTTCTGATTTTTAAAAGCAGATTTTCATAACCCATGTAATTTGAAGAAAGAATTTTTTGAAATTCTTCTATTGTAAGCAATTTTTCATCAAATACCAGTCTTTTTATAACATTAAGGCTTTCGGTTGTATTTTGCATACCTAAAATGTTGGGTTCAAGCGTGTTATATTTTGCTCCTCCGCAGTCATTTGATTTACCGCGCTTTATGCAGTCATGAACAAGCATTGATACTCTCATGGGATCGGTACTGTTTCTGCCGCGTTCAAGCTGCCACAAATTTTCCTGAAGAATTACTTTTTTGAAGTATTCGTTCATTTCTCTTTCGAAGCAACTGAACACCCGTTCGAAGTCGAAGCTGTTATCACATTTATTAAACGAATCAAGAAAGATTTGCAGTAAATTTATATAAGGGCTTGTTATGGATATTCCCGAGCAGCCGATAGGTGTTGTTTCAACACAGGTGGAAAGTGTAAACATATTTGCCGCTTTTTCATCAAAACCGTTCCTAAGCATAGACCGTGTTACCTCATCGCTATTCCAAATCTGAGGCTGACAGTGACCGTCGGTGATAAGCTTTGTGGCATAATGTAAGATTTCATCGCTTGTTTCACCGGTTACGCAAAATCCCACGTTCGGATCAGGAATATGCGTATGCTCGATTGCGGTAAGAAAATGCCATGTTAATTCATTTTCAACAATATTGCCGTTTTCGTCACGTCCGCCCAGCATCAGCCCCTCTGCCGCCCACGAACTCATGTTAGGGATACTTTGCAAAAAGAAACAATCAATCAGTTCCTGAGCTCCTTCCGGCGTCAGAACGCCGTTTTCTATATCGCGCTTGTAATAAGGCAGCAAATAAACATCGGGCTTGCCGTAAGAATATATACCATATAAACTCCAGGTAAACATATGTATGCTTTGAAGTGCTTCTCTGAAGGTTCGGGCGGGATTTGCCGGTACCTGCTTTAAAACCTCATAAAGCTCCGTGTATTCCTTTTTCTGATTCCCCTCTGAGTTATTTGCAAGCTCTCGCGCATACCGAGCGTAAGAATCACACATTTTCAAAAGACCTTCAAGCTCTGTTTTACAGCAAAGAAAATATTCATAGCGTTCTACGCTGCTTCCGTCGCACACATCAATTTTATTTAACTCATCTTCTGCTATTTTAATCATACCATTGATTCCGACATCTAAAAGCAATTGATAATCGGGTGCAAAATGGTCTACGCGCCCCCTTTTTACGGGCATCATGTGTCCCGTTTTGATATATTCGTTATATCTTTTTTCTTCGTCATCGGAAAAATCACTTAAATCCGGCTGTCCTACAATAAGCTCGCCTGGTATAATAATCGGTCTTGTGTTTTCAAGCATATATGCCTCTGCCGCAGACCGACGAAGTCTTACGGTATCGGTACTTATTTCACTCCTTTCCCAGCCTTCGTTGTAAAGCATGAGCGAACGGTGGCATTTCCAGCATACTAAATTTTTATTGATGGACATGGGTGAATTGTTCAAATAGTATTCCCTTAATTTTTCAATTCGTGAACTTCTTTTTGTTTCAATCATTATACAGCATCTCCTTGTTTTATATTTTTTTATTGATTTATGACTATAAACATGATATAATCTATTATATCATAGCAAATAAACAATGCTATAAAATTATTGCACAAATAGTATGAAAATCTTAAACCAAACGGATGATTAATATGAGAATAGAAAAAGACATAAAATTGTTTGATGACGATGAATTGTTTTCAGTCGCGTACACAAAAGTAAATTTTGAAACGACAGACACGGATATTACGGTATATGACAAATATAAAATAAGTATTTTGCTTTCAGAAGGTCTGAACGCTGTGGTTGGTGACAAGGTTATCAAAAGTGGGAAAAACAGTGTTGTATTTTTTCGACCGGACGAACTGCATTTTGGACGCGTTTCTCGCGCCGGGGTTCATTCATATTTAGACTTTTTTATTCCTCTGTCTTTTTTTGAGAAGTTTTGCAAGGGGAGTGAAATAATTAAATTTATCACCGATAAATCCGAAAATCGTGTTAATTATATCGTATTTGATATGCCACACCAAAAAATTATTTTTGAAACCGCAATAGATACAATTGAAATATTAAAATCCAATGATAAAAACAGTGATATGAAAATATTTTCACTTATGCTCAGAATTATCTTGCTGTGTTCCGATTTTTACGAAAAACAAAAGTATAATCCGATAGATTTTCAAATGCCTGATATTGTTACCGGGACAATGATGTATATTTCGGAAAACTATAAGGATAAGCTGTCACTTGAAAAGCTTGCGTCAAGGGCTAACTGCTCTGTTACTTACCTTTCGCGTATATTCAAGCAATATGTTGGAATAACAATATATAATTATATTATTGCCACCCGCATAGGAAATGCGCAGATTATGCTTAATGAAGATGTATCCGTTACAGAAGTATGCTTTGCCTGCGGATTTGATGATTGTTCAAATTTTATACGAACATTCAAAAAAATTACAGGAAAGACACCGCTGCAATTTCAAAAATCGCTTAATATGTAAGATACAACACCGGAAAGAGCATTTATCACAAGCGGAAGACCTGTGTTCTTTACCCAATTTAATGCCGGCTTACAGAATTCAAATGCGTTAAACAGTGTATCTTTTACACCGCCGTCATCTGCATTGCACTCCGCTCGGTTACCGCTTTGACGGCGGTTGTTCCTCCGAAGAAGAAACTGTAACCGGAGCCGGCGGTTCTGTTTTGAGGCTTATCTCTTGCCTTGAATATACTTGAAATTAATCCCATCAAAATTTACCTCCTACTATTTTCTCAAAAACCATTGACTTTTGATAGCATTTATGCTATCAAATTCATATACTAACGATGTGGGTTCATTGCGTGTGTTTATGGCAACGCTAAGGAAAAAAATCGAGAAAACTCCGGATTCTCCGCAGTATATTCAAACTTATGTGGGAGTCGGTTACAGAATGATAAAGGTTGAATAAGCGGTGCCCGTATGACACTAAAAGCCCGATAATGTCCTGATTTCAGGAATTATCGGGTTTTTTTGGTACACATAAAAACAGTTAACATTATAAAAATAATAAAAAACTCATAAATTTTTCGTTTTTCTATTGACATATACCCCCGTACGGTATATAATTATAATACCCCACCGGGGTATGAAAGGAGAGTGTAACGATGTCTTGCAAAGAAGTAGGCGGATGTTGCGGAAAAACAACATCTCGCTCAGAGGAAGAACGAAAAAAGCTGATTCACCGCATGAACAGAATAGAGGGGCAAATCCGAGGGATTCGCAAAATGGTGGAAAAAGATGCTTACTGTGCGGATATTTTGATTCAGTCCGCCGCTGTAAACGCCGCAGTCAATGCTTTTAACAAGGAGTTGCTGGCGAGCCATATCAGAGGATGTGTTGCAAGAGATATTCGTGAAGGAAAGAACGATGTAATTGACGAGTTGGTTACAACTTTGCAAAAACTCATGAAATAAAAGGAGGCGTCACAAGTAAATTATGGAGCAATATACAGTAACAGGTATGAGCTGTGCCGCCTGCACCGCACGAGTGGAAAAAGCGGTATCGGGGGTGAGGGGCGTAACTTCCTGCTCGGTCAGCCTGCTGACAAATTCCATGGGTGTAGAGGGTACTGCCGCCGCCGATGAGATTATTGAGGCAGTTCGCAAAGCGGGCTACGACGCAGTAATTAAAAATTCAAATACGGAGCGAAACAAACCTTCGTTATCCGAGGAGGATTTGCTTAGGGACAAGGAAACTCCCTTACTTAAAAAACGGCTGATTGCATCTCTCGGCTTTTTGATTGTATTAATGTATGTTTCTATGGGGCATATGATGTGGGGCTGGCCTCTTCCGTCTTTCTTCAACAACAATCATGTTGCAATGGGACTTTTACAGCTATTGTTAACTGCTATTGTCATGGTTATAAATCAGAAATTTTTTGTCAGCGGATTTAAGAGCCTTTGGCATCGTGCACCGAACATGGACGCATTGGTTGCATTAGGCTCTGCGGCAGCTTTTGTTTACAGTACATTTGCTCTGTTTGCCATGACGGATGCGCAGGTAAAGGGCGATAGTGCCGCTGTAATGTCTTATATGCACGAATTTTACTTTGAATCCGCCGCAATGATACTTGCGCTTATAACTCTCGGAAAAATGCTGGAGGCACGCTCAAAAGGCAAAACCACCGATGCCCTGAAAGGACTTATGAAGCTGTCTCCTAAGACTGCAACGCTCTATAGGGACGGTGCCGAAACAACCGTGCCGATTGAGCAGGTTGCAAAGGGTGATATATTTGTTGTGCGTCCCGGTGAAAATATACCTGTGGACGGAATTGTATCAGAGGGGAACAGCGCAGTGGACGAATCCACAATGACAGGAGAAAGCATACCTGTGGATAAAACGGTCGGAAGTGCGGTTTTTGCCGGCACGCTGAATCAGTCGGGGTATATACGATGTGAAGCGACAAGGGTTGGCGAGGACACCACTCTTGCGCAAATTATTAAGATGGTAAGCGATGCCGCCGCTACAAAAGCACCTATCGCAAAGGTTGCAGACAAGATTTCGGGCGTGTTTGTTCCTACGGTAATTGTAATTGCGGTGATAACCGTTGCGGCATGGCTCATTGCCGGTCAGACAGCAGGATTCGCTCTGGCAAGAGGTATATCCGTATTGGTTATCAGCTGTCCCTGCGCACTCGGACTTGCCACCCCCGTGGCAATAATGGTTGGAAACGGAATGGGTGCAAAGAACGGTATCCTCTTCAAAACGGCTGTATCTTTGGAGAAAACCGGGAAAACGCAGATTGTGGCACTTGATAAAACCGGAACGATAACAAAGGGAGAACCGAGTGTTACGGATATGGTTCCAACAGGCGGCATAAGTGAAAAGGAGCTTTTGTCCATAGCCTATTCGCTTGAGAAAAAAAGCGAGCATCCGTTGGCTCGGGCGATTACCCAAAGAGCAGAGCAGGAAGGTCTGACAGCCTGCGAGGCAGAACAGTTCAAAGCTCTTACAGGTAACGGACTTACCGCAGTGGTTGACGGTGCGGTTGTCATTGGCGGTAATTACAAATTTATAAGCGAGCAAATTATTGTGTCGGATGAAATAAAAGGTAAATCCGAGCTTCTTTCGGAAGAAGGAAAAACGCCGTTGTTCTTCGCCCGAGGCGGTGAGCTTTGCGGAATTATCGCCGTTGCCGATATAATTAAGGAGGACAGTCCGCAGGCGATAAAAGAAATGCAGAATATGGGAATCCGTGTAGTAATGCTTACGGGCGATAACGAGCGCACAGCCAAAGCGATAGGGGAAAAATCCGGTGTGGACGATGTTATTGCCGGTGTGCTTCCCGACGGCAAGGAAAATGTAATACGAAAGCTTAAGGAAAAAGGAAATGTCATAATGGTCGGTGACGGTATTAACGACGCTCCTGCTCTTACAAGTGCCGATATAGGCATTGCAATCGGTGCAGGTGCAGATGTTGCGATTGACGCAGCGGATGTGGTGCTGATGAAAAGCAGTCTGTCCGATGTTCCGGCGGCAATCCGCTTGAGCCGTGCAACGCTTAGAAACATTCACGAAAATCTGTTCTGGGCGTTTATATATAACATTATCGGAATACCTTTGGCGGCAGGCATATTTATCAGTTTGCTCGGCTGGCAGCTCAGTCCCATGTTTGCCGCGGCGGCAATGAGCTTGTCAAGCTTCAGCGTAGTCACCAACGCACTGCGCTTGAATTTCTTTAGGATTCATGATTCCGGACGGGATCACAAAATAAAGAATAAATTAAAAAATAAACCTGTAAAGGAGACAAAAACAATGGAAAAGACACTGAAAATCGAAGGTATGATGTGCGGTCATTGCGAGATGCACACAAAAAAGGCTCTTGAAGCACTTGACGGCGTTAAAAAAGCCGAGGTCAGCCACAAGAGCGGAACTGCTGTTGTAACGCTGGAAAAAGATATTTCCGATGATGTCCTTAAGAAGGCGGTTACAGATGAGGGCTATCAGGTAACTGATATTCAATAATCAACACATACCGCAGCAACCGACACGCTGTTTACAAAGCGTATCGGTTACTGCTTTTTTTGTATTATAAAAACAGCTCGTTTTCTTTTCTTGTCAAGCAAGCCTTTTTTATTGCCAAAGCCGCAACGGATACCATGGCACCGTTGACTTTTCTGGCATTATGCGGGCACTGCTTCACGCAATTTTTTTAACCGCTCGATTGCCACGGCGGGAGCTCGTCCTCCGAATGAAGGCATGGCAACCAGCACCTGATCTTCTTTGCCGATGCCGCATTCCGAAAAATCGGTTTTAGAATCGCTCAGATCAATTTTAACGGTGCTTTCGCCCCACTGTTTGCCGATGATGTCGGCGACCTTTTTCCGTTCCGCCCGTTGGGCTGAAGATGATTTCTACTGTTTTCATATATATTTCCTCCTCTTGCTATATTCTTTTGCGTATGTCGGCAATGCAGTCGGCAAGCGTTTTTTCTGCAAGTGAGCGGGCGAAGTTTTCTTCAATATCCGAAAACACGCCTGTGAGTACGGGCTTAATATGTCTGCCGACGATACACTTATCATTGGGATTTTGGTGAATATCCAAAAGATGAAGCTTAGGTTCCTCCGTAACCGCCCGATAAACTTGCAACAGGTTCAGCCGATTCGGAGCAACCACAAGAGAACACCCGCTTATTCCTCTGTGGCCGTCAACAATCTTTGCTTTTTTCAAAAGCCCCAGTATTTTGCGGATATAGCTGGCATTTGTACCAACGCTTTCGGCGATTTTGTCAGAGCTTATGGGTTTTGGAGATTCTGAAATAAGAATAAGCGCATGAACGGCAACCGAAAATTTTGTATCCATTATTTTGTCCTCCTTCGACTAACCTTGTATGCTTTTTAATATCAGTAGTTTAATATTAGTATTTGTATCTGATACAAATACATTATACACTGTTTTGCACTTCCTGTCAAGAAGCTCCGATGACTGTATGCAAAAAATGATATAATCTAATCTGTACGGGCAATTCTCGATGATTTAAATAAGATTTACATCAAAAAAATTTTTTTCTGTATTGACCTATTTCAAAAAATGAAGTATAATAAAGGTAAGAAATTATTATATTAAAAATCGGCAGGATATATATTTGCACAAGGAAACGCTGAACAAAGTTCAAAGTCAAATCAGTGTTTTTCTGATATATAATATTTTTTAAGGAGGATAATAAAATGGCAAGATTAGAAGGAAAGGTTGCGATTGTAACCGGCTCTACCAGCGGAATAGGGGTAGGAATTGCCCGTCTTTTTGCGGCAGAGGGAGCAAAGGTTGTTGTTTGCGGTCGTCGCGAGGCTAAAGGTCAGGCGGTAGTTGACAGTATTGTCAAAGAAGGAGGCGAGGCATACTATCATTTTATGGATATAACCGATACAAAGAGCATTGAGGATTTATTCAAGGATACTGCCGAAAAATACGGAAAAATTGATATTTTGGTGAATAACGCGGCTAATGTTGCTTTAAAAGACGGCAGAGTAGATGAGCTGACGCTTGAAATGTGGGATGATATTTTCCAAAGCGACATAAGAGGTACATTTTATGCCATAAAATGTGTTCTGCCGTACATGAAGGAAAATAAAGGCGGTTCTATAGTTAACATCGGTTCTATGGCTTCGTGCGGAGGAGATTTGGGTTCAACTGCTTATGCCTGCGCAAAGGCAGGAGTTGATATGCTTACAAAATCAACAGCATTGCAATACGGAAAGGATAATATCCGTTGCAACTGCGTTCGTCCCGGGCTTATTGTAACACCGGAGAACGAAGCTCATGTGCCCCAGGCTTTGAAGGATATTTTCCTCAATAATATAATGGTGAACCGTTACGGAAATCCGAAGGATATAGCAAATATGTGCGTTTATCTGGCTTCCGATGAAAGCGAATACTTTACGGGACAAGTTGTTACGGTAGACGGCGGCTTAAATGCTCATGTTTCCACCGTAGGCCAATTCAAAGAAATGAAATCCCGTACATGGTAATGTGCTTTTTATTAGGTTAAGCAAAATTTTAATATGCATCTCCGAAATTAAATCGGAGATGCATATTTTTTTGGATTAATTGTGTAATGTTGAAAGATAAATTCCCGTGAGAAATACCATATCTGCGGCTTTTTTTGCGTTATTTTCGGGAGCGAAGCTTCTGCCGGGCATACCGGAAATATTCCTGCACCGGCAGTGTTTGACAGATACATAAAAAGCCAGAATAAAGACTTTTTATGTTTTTTTAATAGTTTTTTTATATGCATACGGCGTTTGACCGTATGTTTTACGGAATAAGCTTATAAATCCGGAGCAGTTGGAAAATCCGCTGTTTTCAGAGGCTTCCGACACCGTGCACCCTTCAGACAGAAGCCTTGCCGCATTTGACAGCCTCTTTTTTTTAATGTATGTAGTCGGAGATACATTGAGAAATCGCATAAAGTATCTCTCCAAGGTATTTATGCTGACATTTACTTCTTTTGATATTTCGCTGACACTTATGGGATTTGACAGGTTATCGTTTATATATGTCATGGCATTTACGACAATTTCGGGATATAGTGCGACCGGTCTGTCAGGCACGGCGGCATCATTAATCAGTTTTATTATCTTAAAGAAGTTGAAGTATTTATCAAGTTCAGACTCCGCTCCGTTTGCCATTTTTTCGCATACCGAAATCAGTTCTTCGGTTTTATCTTTTTCAAGCATTAACAGATTGTTCTCGCCGATTTTTCTGTTGTAAAATTTATCAAAAAGATATTCATTGCCCACAGCAGAGAAAAGAAACCAGAAATGTTTATGGAGCTTATTGCTGTGATATACGCAATGATGATATTCAAATGGACGGGTTATGATTATACTGCCCGGAGTTATCGGATATATATTGTTTTCCACAACAAACGAAACATCGCCGCTTAAATTAATATAAATCTCACATTCGTTGTGAACATGTGAGTCAAACACATTTTCGGGAGAGTGTGAGTCTAATTCTATGTACGATGATTTGACTTCAAACGGATGTATTGCTTTGAAGAAGTATTTTTGGGATAACATTTTTAACACCTCTCAGACATGAATTTGTATTTATGGTGATAATAACATATTTTTAGGTGAAAAGTCAATATAAATATCGAATATTTTGTGATATAATGAGAAAAAAACAGGAGGTTGAATATTGCAATACATGATGTTGACATCGGCAGCCTTGCTTTTGGCAATGGACTTTGCGATGAATAAGATATACCAAAAGTTGAGAGGCACATCGCCCAAAGTATCCTTGTTTTTCAATTCGGTTTTAGGGTTAGCAACAGCAATTATTTTTTTCGCCGTTAATAATTTCAGGCTGTCCCTTTCACCTTACTCTGCATTTTCTGCTATGCTTATGAGTGCCTTGGTGATGACTTATAATATTATGGGTTTTCGGATATTAAAGCAGGGTTCTATGGCAATTTACAGCTTATTTTTAATGACGGGCGGTATGGTATTGCCATATCTTTGGGGACTGATGTTTTTGAATGAATCGTTCAGTGCTTTCAGAACCATAGGTCTTATTATAATCATAGGCGGAGTCTTTCTTTCCAATTTCAGCGGTGAAAAAATAAATATAAAGCAAATTTGTATGTGCTTAGCGGTGTTTGTTTTAAACGGATTGGTCAGCATTATATCCAAAATGCATCAGATTGAAATGAATTATCAATGTGTAAGCACGATTGAGTTCGTTATACTGGGTGGAATATTTAAGTTTTTTATTGCCGGCTTTCTGTTTTTGGCTTTTAAAAACAGAGCTGTGCAGAGGAGTGAAAAAAACAACTTCTCAAAATCGTTGATTGTAATTATTTTATCGGCTGTTATCGGCGGAACTTCGTATTTCTTACAACTTTACGGAGCAAAATCTCTGCCGGCAACCGTACTGTATCCGTTTATTACAGGAGGAAGTATAGTTTTTTCCACATTAACAGGTGCATTGTTATTTAAAGAAAAGCTTTCCCGAAAGTTAATTATCAGCGTGGTGTTATGTTTTGTCGGAACAATTATGTTTATATAAGGAATGGAGGAAATTTTATGAACTTTTTAAAAGACAACAAAAGATTTTCATTTAAATTAAATGGAGAAAATGCGTGGGATTTGGATTTCAAATTTACAACTACGGAAGAAAAAAACACTCTTACCACAGTGTATCAGTTTGAAAACGGAATTAAGATTACAAATATTGCAAAAAAATATGATAAATACGGGGCGTATGAATGGGTAAACTATTTTGAAAACACCTCTGATATGCCAAGCGGTATAATATCTGAGGTGTGGGACTGTGACTGCGCCATGCCTTTAGAGCATGAAGAAAACCGCAAGTGGGAAGCGTATTTTCCGGACATTAAAACCGCCACAAAAATATACGCGCCAAGCGGTTCAACATGGACTATGAAAGAGTTTTACTCTGATATAGATAAAATGGAAAATAATAAAAGAATAAATCACATATATCCCGGACAAAAGAAAAAATATTCTGCTTCGGGCGGCCGTTCAAGTGAACAAAACGCACCGTTTTTCAATATCTCGAAAAACGGAAAAGGATATATATTTGCTATCGGCTGGACGGGGCAGTGGAACTCGGAAATAATCAGAGATAATGACAGTATTACTTTTAAATCAAAGATTGAGGACACGAATTTTAAGCTTCTGCCGGGAGAAAAGTTCCGTACATCATCGGTTGTCATTATGCCATATGATGAAAATGACGAGCCACATAACAAATGGAGGAAGCTGGTAAAGGAACATTTTTCTCTCATTGGAAGTGACGGAAGAGATAAAACAGGGCCGTTTTGCGCAGGTGTATGGGGCGGAATGACTTCAGCTTCTGTTTTGGATAGAATAAAAAAGATAAAAGAGAATGATCTTCCGTTTGAATATATCTGGATGGATGCGGGGTGGTACGGAATTGACACAAAGCCAACCCCCGATGAATTTGAAGGAGATTGGGGACAACATACGGGGGACTGGAGAGTCAGTCCGTTGGTTCACCCGAATGCTCTTAAGGATGTAAAAAGGGCAGCGCTTGATGCC
>ERZ827440.3497-NODE-3497-length-11797-cov-3.355646_pt1 | contig 11797 bp, 16 predicted proteins | sample MGYA00519774_ERZ827440 | MGnify/ENA primary metagenome ERZ827440 (study PRJEB31778, sample SAMEA3449302) | human gut metagenome | biome: human gut; feature: human-associated habitat; material: faeces | place: United Kingdom | collected 2010/2012 ... | reverse complement strand
AGAAACGCGATTGACGATATATTCGGCGAAAGCGGAGAGCAAAGCCCCGTCTCCGAAAGCTGCCGTGATGTGCTGAAGGAGACAGCCGGACAGATCGCAAGGTTTGAAATTGCGGCGGCGACCTTTTCCCTGCCGAACGGCACGAAGGCGAAGCTTTCGCTGTCGTCGAAGGGCGGAGTGAAGATCGAGCGCGCGGAAACAAGAAAAAACGTTATGGAGGTATGACATGAAAGAGACCGAAGATTACAAGAACATAGTCGCAATGATACTTGAAAAATACCCGGGAAAGGTGACGCTGACGGTCAGGGAGACCGCCGAGGTTATGAGCTGTGCAAAGAGCACCGTTTATAAGTTTATCGGGGACGACAAGAAACCGCTGCCGACGCTGAAAAACTGCAAAGCAGTGCGTGTGCCGATCCCGGCGCTTGCGCGCTGGATGTGCTCTTAAGGAGCAAAAGCGCAGGCGCAGGGGGACGCAATGAAAGCGGAGATCACGAAAGCGGGCAGAAACGCCATCTGCCCGTACTACATCAGGAAGTGCTGCGGCGTGTTGTCGTGCGAGGCGATCCTGCCGTCGGCGGTGATGTGCAGCATGCTTTTTGAGGGCGAAGAGATCGAAACGCATTTCGCGCGCTACTGCTCGACTTTCCGATGGGAGAAATGTCCTCACGCAGTCGCGCTGAACGAAATCAAATACAAGGAAGGAAAAGAGCAAAAATGAAAGGACTGCTCAGAAGGTACGCGGTGTGTATTCGCGCGTACAGCATTATGATGCTTGCACTGCTTTGCGTGGTGCGCATTGACGGAACAGTAAACGAAAAACTGTGGACGGCGACAACGATGATGCTTGCAATCATCGCCGTACTGCCGGATATATACGATAAGATAAGGATGGACGAAATGACAGACGATATCAGATACAAGGTCGGAGCCGTTGTGAATCAGCGCACGGGCGCAAGAGGCGTCACGGCATACAGCCGCAAGACGGGGCTTCCGGTCGCTACATATTTAGGCTATGAAAACTATAAGAGAAAGACAATCACGCTTTATCCGGTCAGGCTGCTGAACTCTTCGCCCGACCTCATATTCCGCCGCCATGTGGTGCATGAAAGGGTGTGCGAATGACATGACGGTCAGGGAGATAAAAGCATATGTCTGCGCGGAGCGGTGCATATGCCGGACGTTTGCCGACAATGAAAAGGAGAAATACTGCGCGGCGTGCATCCTGGGCGCCGTACCGGAAGAGACGGTGGACTGCAAAGACGTTGTTGAAAAATACAACAGCATCTGCGGTGACGTTATGCCGAAGGTGGTATTTATTTCGGACCGGCGCAAGACGGCGATCAGAACCGCCGCGGCGCGGCTGAAAAAGGCGGGAATGAGCTTTGAGCAGTATTTCCGCAAGGCTGCCGGGAGCGACTTTCTTTCCGGCAAGTCCGGCAAATGGAACAATTGCTCGTTCGACTGGCTGCTCACGGCGTCGAACATGGTGAAGGTGCTTGAAGGCAACTATGACAGAGCGGAGCGGAACAATATCGTAAACGAAAACAGCAGCTTTGACATAGATGAGCTTTATGCAGCGGCGCTCAGACGCGGGTCGATGGGATGAGCGGCGCGGAAAAACGCACGGCGTCAAACGGACGGCTCAGCCGGAGGAACGGCGCACGGGTGTGCTGCATATGCCGGAGGCACTACACCGGATTCGGCAACAATGCAGAGCCGGTAAAGCGCGGGCGATGCTGTGACGACTGCAATATCGCGATCGTGATCCCGGCGCGGCTTGCCCGCAGCATATTTATTGATGAGATATAGCAGATGTAAAATATAAAGAAGGAATGACCGAGAGGGCGAAAAACGCGCTTTCGGATTTTCCTTCTTTATATAAAAACTTGTAATGAGTATTATTAATTCAACGGTGTTTGAGGAAAGGAGCAAGGGACATGGCAAAAATGTTTATCAGAGAGAATGTTATATGCTGTGGTGCGGACGTCAAAGAGGTATCGCTTGTTCCCTGCACCGGAAACATGCTGCACCGCGGAAGACGGGCGAAGAAGGAAAAGCTGTCCGCACCGAAGCAGCAGAGACTGAACGACCGGAATTCAAGAAAATATTTCATTCAGCTCCTCAATACCAACTTCGGGGACGGAGATTATCATATCAGCTGTACGTACAACGACGATATGCTCCCCTCGAGCGTGGAAGAGGGCGAGAAAAACATAAACAACTTCCTGCGCCGCCTTAAAGCGAGATACGAGAGAGCCGGCAAGGAATTAAAATATATGCTTACGACATCTTTCCGGACGGGGAAGACGGACGGCAAGCCGGTGCGGATGCATCATCACATTGTCGTCAACGGTGACATACCGGCGATTGACATAATAAGGGCATGGGCGACGAAGGTTGACGGAAAAATGCGCTGGTTCGGCTACTGCAACGTGGATCCGCTTCAGACTTTCGGCGACGGACTTACCGCGCTCGCGGTTTATCTTGCTAAACAGCCCCGTGAATCGCTCGCAAGACGGTGGAAGGCATCGCAGAACCTCAAAAAGCCGATCAGACTTGCACCTGACGACTATCGTCACGCGCCTGAGACGGTGGAGCAGCTCGCCGCCGAGAGATTTGACGAGGACACAGTCAGATATTTCGAAAAAAAATATCCCGGCTGGACTGTCGGCAAGCCGTATAAATACAACTACTACGCGACCGACGCGAATTATATGGGCTGGTCGATATATGTCCGGCTCGTGCGGCGGAGAGACAGACAAAAAAACAAGCCCCGTTAAAAACAGGGCTTTTTCGGCGCGCAGATTTTCGGAGGCAGGATTATCGCTCTGAAATGTGCAAAGCGCTTTTCAGTGCAGATTGCAGGACTGCAGAAAAATTGATTCCCTCACGTTCCGACATCGTATTTAGCCAAGACGGAATGGTCAGCGTTTTCTTCACTGCTTTGTTGTCGTAGTATTGCCGATACTCCAAAGTGTCGCAAGAAACGAGTGAAACAAATTCGCCGCTTGCCGTACTGATCGAAGACGCTTCAGAAGCGGGCGGAATGCGCGCTCCTTCTTCTTCGAGATTATAGAGTGTCAAGCATAGAACGTCAGAAGCCATTTCGTACGCTTCCTGAAGGCTGTCGCCTTGCGTGTAGCAGCTTTCCAAGTCCGGAAAGCGCACGGTATAGAAATCGCCTTCCTTCGCAAAGATAGCCGGATAGATATATTTAGCCATTTTCAAAACCTCCGCTTATTGATGATTATATTGCTTGACTGGGGGCTTTTATTCAAGCCCCGCGTCCTTTTTGATGCTTTTTAACGTTCCCGGCGCAATCTCTTTGGCGTGGCGTGGAACGGGAAACTTTTTTTCGGTAATTGGGCTGTAATAGATGTCGTGCCGTTTGCCGTGCTGCAAAAGTGTTATATTGTTTTTGCTGAACAGCTTTAACAATTCGCTTTGTTTCATGTTGCTTCCCTACTTTCTGCATACATTATAACACGTATTAACACGTATGTCAATAGGTTTTTGAAATATTTTTTTGTGCGGCAGATGCCGCATTATTTTTTTGCCATTGCATTTTTCACTGCTACTTGCTGCTTCCCTTCCGTCTGGGTCGCGTTACGGGTTTTTTTGTGGTATGATTTAAGCGAAGGCGGTGATTGAATGGCGAAGGAGAAGCACGATTGGACGGCTGTCAAGATGCGGTTTGTACAGGGGACAGAAAGCTATACGGACATATCAAAGGCGCTCGGATTGCCTTACAGAACGCTTACGGAGAGGGCGAGGAAAGAGGGCTGGAGCGAGGAACGCAAAAAATACCGCAAAAAAGTTGTGAAAAAATCGTGCAATGCGGCAAGCAGCGAAACGGCGAAGCGGATCCGGAAAATATCCCGCGAGGCTGACCGGCTGCTTAAGACGCTACACAAGATTATAAATAACGACGAGCAGGCGCGGCTTGTTGTGTGGGTTGACAAGGAGACCGGCGAGCCGTTTGAAAAAGTATTAAAAAAAATCGACGTGAACGAGGTGCGCACAACCGCCGCAGCGCTGCGTGATGTCACTACTACGCTGAACACGCTGACACCGTTCTCTGCGGAGCAGGCGGACACGCATGTCACGATCACCTTCGACAGCGACGAAGGGGACGATTTTGCGGGGTAAAACGCGGATCTGAGCGCATAGGGAGACGGGATATGAACGTGCGTCGGTTCAGAGTGCCGTATCTGCGCGGAGGTATGACGGTCGGAGGGCAAAGGCACAGCGAAACGAGAGGGCGAAAGCCGAAGCGGCTGCTTCCCCGAAAAAAGAAAAAGCCCCGCGGCGGGGGCTTTTGAAGTTATTCTTCGGCGGACTTCTTCCTTGCGGCGATGTCGGCGCGGATAAGCTGCTTGATGTAGCCGGATTTGCTGGGCACGCTTTCAAGAAATTCGAGTATGTCATTATCCTGTGGAGTGACGAGCCGTGTGCTTACAAGTCTGCCGCGCTCTTTGTTGTATTTGTTCTGTGCGGCGTAGCCTGTGCGCTTTTCGTAGTCACGCTGAATCTCATTTTTGGATTTTGCCATTGACAAACGCTCCTTCGTGTGATATAATGCAATCAAGAGGGACGGCGTGCTACTGCGAATAGCGGTCGCTCCTTAATCACAAGTGCGAAGAAACGCCGCTTTTACGCTAAGTATGGGCGGTTATTTCTTTTTCGTTATGTCGATAACTCCAAAGATAACAACGGCAAGCAGATTAAGCAAAGCTAAAATCTCAAGTACTGTCACGTTGTCACCCCCTTTCGGGGGAACGACCTGCCGCCCTTCCTGATTGCATATACATTATATCATATGTATGACTTATTGTCAAGGGGTTTTTGAAAGTTTTTATGTTTTTTTGCGTTTTTTTGTGCGTAAAACGGCATTGTGTTATTGACATTCATCCTGATTCGTGCTATCATAAAAATGCGGCGGAGGCGGGATGACTGCTCCTCGTCGTTGTTTTTGACTGGCTGCCGTCTCCCTATGCCGGCAGCCTTTATTATTTGCCTTTGCCGAATATCGAATATCTTCACACGCGGACTTCGGGTCGCGTTTTCTTTTTGCCTGTGTTATGCTAAAGAAAATGGCTGACGTTGTGTCGGAGTAGCAGAAATTCACAGCCATGTAAAGGGTGAAACGAACGGCTGCCACGGCAGCCGCCCTTGACATGCACTGCTCTTTCTGCTATTATGCAAATATGGCGTGCAAGCCGATTCCCGTCTTTCACGCTATTCATCACTTTGCTTTTTATACCATACTTTGAACTTTACACATAATTTGAAGAAGAACCCGTTTTTAGCCATATATGTACGCGGCGGTATCCGTAGGTTTTACCGCATTTACCCTGACATTTTCCGATTTTTTCGGCAAGCTCAAGGTCTTTCACAGGCGTATGCATTCTTTTGACGTAGTCATAGTATCCTCTTGGCATTAAAAATTCCCTCCTATGGCTTTTTTATTACACCATAGGAGGGCTTTTTGTCATTGTCCGTTTTTTATGAACCGGTGCGAAGCTTTTCTTCGCCGTCACCGTTTCTGCTTCGTTTTGAATCAGTGCAGCTTGTTACCGCAGTTGGTGCAGAAAGGCTGATTTGCCGGCATGGGCATACCGCAGGATGTGCAGAATACGGTATCTGCAGAATCAGGTTTAGCTTCCGGATTTTTTTCTTCTGTCTTTGACTGTTCTTCGGGCTTGTCCTCGGGAGCAGAGCTGAATGTTTCCGTGGCTGCGGGTTGTTCCGGCTTAACAGCCGTTTCCTGCACGGAAGAGCCGACCCTTGAGCCACAGCTATTGCAGAAGGCAGAACCGACCGGTATCGCCGCACCGCAGTGATTGCAGTGTGCGCCTTCGGTCATGCCGTTTGTCGCAGCGCCTGAAATAACCTTTGAAAGCTGGAATTTTGCTCTTGAAAGGAAGAGGGAGAACAGGAAGATCTGAAGACCGAATGCAAAATATGCAAGCTTTGAAACCGCAAAAGAAATCAGGTAAATGGCAAAAGCACGGTGATCGGGATCGTAAGCAAACGGCAGTTTAAGCAGGTCGGTGCCGGTGAATGTAAGACTGTTGAGCATGAGAAGTACGCCGATAACATAGCCAAATCCGATGGAAAATGACGAAATACGTATTTCAGTACGGTCGGATGTTTCAGCTTTGACAGCGCATTTTACGGCTTTGGAAATACCTTTGCGGTATATACCTCCGAGAATGGCGATTGCAAGCAGGAACATACCGACAAGGATCAATGCAACGCCGAACACCACAACGGGCGTGCCATCGAGGTTTAATTGTTTAAGGTATCTGTCGATGATATCGAAAATGTTATCGTAAACAACAAACCCGTCAAGAGCGGCGTCGAAGAACGCGAGCATGGAGCCTATCACAATCGCCGAGAGCGATACAATATAGAACAGGATCACGTAGATCACCTTGATGGCAATGTAGCATTTTGACATTTTGATTCCCGAAATCAGGCGTGCCGAATCGTTTGATTTTGCAGCTGAGCGTACGGTGAAAAGTCCGACCGTGCCGATTATCGCAAGGATGGGAAAAACAAATTTGCCCGAGAATTCATAGTGCTGTGTCAGTCCCGCATAGAGCATTGATGTAACGAGATTGAGCGCAAGTGAAGCGGAAAATATTGCGGATACGATAGCAACGGCGCAAAACAGCTTTGATGAAAGCGCGTTTCGTATGTGCTGACGTACCGTGTTTGAAGGGTAAGTGATTTTTTCCATGGAAACAGGCTCCTTTACGTATGATTACTGTAATGATTCTATACCAAATTTCGCGATATGTCAATAAGAACCCGAAAAATAAATTTATAAATTAATGCAAAGAAATAGTAAGCAGCATTGTCGCGCCTGCGAAACGTGTCATATATTGTTAGTAACAAAAATCGATACGGTGATAATTATGAGATTATGTGATATAGATATCGGGAAAACAGCCTGCGTTCAATCGCTTGGCGGCAAGCAAAGCATTGTGCGGCGATTACGGGACATGGGTATGGTGGAGGGAACGCCGGTGGTGCCGGTAATGGTCAGCCCGCTCGGTGATCCGCGTGCCTACGACCTAAGGGGAGCGGTAATCGCATTACGGCGTCGCGATGCCGCTCATATTGCGGTGCAATGCAATGAATAGGGGTGATAGCGTAAAATGTAAAGGATGCTATAAAATCTTTGCGCTTGCCGGCAACCCGAATGTCGGCAAATCTACTGTTTTCAACACATTGACCGGACTCAAGCAACATACGGGAAACTGGACGGGGAAAACCGTTGCGAATGCATGGGGGCGATGCCGGAAATACGGCTTTCCGGCGCTGCTCGTTGATCTGCCGGGCTGTTATTCGCTGTTTGCCTCATCGGAGGAAGAGAAGATAGCAGGCGACTACATAGCTTTCGGAGATGCAGACGCGACAATTGTTGTTGCGGATGCAACGAACCTAGAGAGAAATCTGATACTGCTTTTGCAGACACTTGAAGTTAATCCGCGCGTTGTTCTTGCCGTGAACCTGCTTGACGAAGCAAAAAAACGGCATATTATTGTTGATATCGAAAAGCTGTCCGAAGAGCTTGGCATCGATGTTGTCGGCATAGTCGCAAAAAACGGAAAGGGTCTTGAAAGATTGCTTGATGGGGCAACGGCGGCAGTGACACGAAAAAAAGCGTTAAGCCTGACGTATTCCGATTTACTCGAGGATGCCGCCGCCGCTGTGTCGTCGGCAATAGCGGAATCGGAGCCGGGCTGCCGCTCGCCGAGGTTTGCCGCACTGCGTCTGCTTCAAAGCGGCAGAGAGGGACTTGGCGGGGAAAGCGATGCGGTAAAGTCGGCGCTTGAAGCGGTGTGGAAAACGCTTCCGCCCGAAAAAATACGCGACGAAATTACGAAAACGGCGGCGGAAACAGCTGAACGTATTGCGCGGAGCTGTGTCGTCAGAAACGGAAAAAGCGGTGTTTCACGTGCCGACAGGGTTCTTACGGGTAAAGTCACAGCGTTTCCCGTCATGTTATTATTGCTTGCATCCGTATTTTGGATAACCGTAAAGGGAGCGAATTATCCCTCCGAACTTCTTACAAAGCTGTTTTTCGCGTTCGAGGAGCTGCTTTCGGGATGGAGTGATGCGCTTGCTGTCCCCGAATGGCTGTCCGGTGCTATGATACTCGGCGTTTACCGCACTGTTGCATGGGTCGTGGCGGTAATGCTGCCGCCGATGGCGATATTTTTCCCACTGTTCACGCTTCTTGAAGACCTCGGATATCTGCCGAGGGTGGCGTTCAATCTTGACAGAGCGTTCTGTGCCTGCCATGCCTGCGGAAAGCAGTCGCTTACAATGTGCATGGGACTTGGCTGTAATGCCGTAGGCGTGACAGGCTGTCGAATAATTGATTCACCGCGCGAACGGCTCATTGCAATACTGACGAACAGCTTTGTGCCGTGCAACGGCAGATTTCCGCTCATTCTTGCGCTTACTGCGGCATTTGCGTCTGCGGCGAGCGCCATAGTGACGCCGGTTGTGCTCGTCGCTGTTATTCTGGTCGGCATCGGAACGACGCTTGCCGCGTCAGCACTGCTTTCAAAAACACTGCTGAAGGGTCAGCCGTCGGCGTTTGTGCTCGAAATACCGCCTTTTCGGAGACCTCAGATCGTGAAAACGCTGATACGCTCACTCATCGACCGCACGTTGCATGTGCTCGGCAGAGCCGTTGTTATTGCCGCGCCCGCCGGACTGCTGATATACGTACTTGCCAATACGGGTGCTCTTGCCGCATTCTGCAAGTTTCTTGATCCGTTCGGGCAGTTTATGGGACTTGACGGAGTGATTCTCGCGGCATTCATTCTCGGAATTCCCGCGAACGAGATAGTATTGCCGATTGTGATAATGGGCTATTCGTCCGGCGGATTTTTGACTGAGGTGACGGGAGGCGAAGCGCTTCGTGCCGTGCTTGCATCCAACGGCTGGACAATTGTTACCGCAATATGCGCGGTGCTGTTTTCGCTCATGCATTCTCCATGCTCAACGACTTTGATAACTGTCTGGAAAGAGACGAAAAGCCTGAAATGGACTGCGGTTGCGGCATTGCTCCCGACTCTTTTCGGGATTGTGAGCTGTATCATAGTAAATTTGTTGGCATCTCTTTTCTGATAAAAAACGATAAAATGTCCGACTCGGTCGTCCTGCAAAACAGGTGACCGAGTTTTGTCTTTCTGCTGCCGTCAGACTGAACAAACCGCGCAGTTAGCTATGGCTAACAGATTGGGCATGGTGCTGAAATTGACCGAATGGAGCATTTTTTCAAAAAAAACTATTGACATATCGCGTTGAAGGGTGTATTATTTTCTCGGTTAGCGGGAGCTAACTAATTATTATGACGTCCGGTTAGCGTCTGCTAACGTACGGTGCCGGAGAACGGACGGGATGTCCTGAAAACCGGAATGCAATGCCGCAGGTCGTATAAAGCGAGGTTTTGATTTATGATGCCGCTCTGTTTTTGCAATGTCGGAGAAGAGAATACAATCAGGAAAATCGGCGGAAGCCCCGAGGTCAAGAAGCATCTTGAGAACCTTGGCTTTGTGGTGGGCGGAAACGTTATGATTGTAAATAAGCTTGGCGGAAATGTCATCGTGAATGTCAAGGAAGCGCGGGTCGCGATAAGCGAGGAAATGGCGCAGAAGATAATGGTATGATGGCGCAGCTTGCGCCTGAAATATAAAAACGAGCAAAATAAATCAGGAGGAAAGAAGCAATGAAGAACCTTAAAGAAACAAAAATAGGCGAGACCGTAAAGGTCGTGAAGCTTCATGGCGAGGGTGCGGTAAAGCGTCGTATCATGGACATGGGAATCACGAAGGGCGTTGAGGTCTATATACGTAAGGTGGCGCCTCTCGGCGATCCGATTGAAGTTACCGTCCGCGGCTATGAGCTTTCGCTCAGAAAAGCCGATGCGGAAATGATTGAAGTCGAATAAGCTGTCAATATTTCAAACAAGTATTTCAGGATTATTTCAAGTAAGAAAGAGAGAAAGAAGAATCAGTCATGAGTATACGTATTGCCCTTGCGGGTAACCCTAACTGTGGTAAGACCACATTGTTCAACGCTCTGACCGGCTCGAACCAGTTCGTCGGTAACTGGCCGGGTGTCACGGTAGAGAAGAAGGAAGGTAAGCTGAAAAAGCACGACGGCGTAATTATAACCGACCTTCCCGGTATTTATTCACTTTCCCCGTATACACTTGAGGAAGTTGTCGCGAGAAATTACCTCATCGGTGAACGCCCCGACGCCATCCTCAACATAATCGACGGTACAAACCTCGAAAGAAACCTGTACCTCACCACACAGCTCACCGAGCTTGGCATTCCCGTCGTTGTTGCTATTAACATGATGGATATTGTCAAGAAGGCGGGCGACAAGATCAACACTGCAGAGCTTGCACGCCAGCTCGGCTGCAAGGTTGTTGAGATATCCGCGCTGAAGGGCACAGGTATCATGGAGGCGGCTGAGGCTGCAATTGATGCCGCAAAGAACGGCAAAACCGTTCCTCAGCATACCTTCTCCGGTATTGTCGAGCACGCAATCGCACATATCGAGGAAGCAGCGGTACACGGTCTTCCCGAAGAACAGCAGAGATGGTATGCGATCAAGATTTTCGAACGCGACGACAAGGTACTTGCACAGCTGAACCTTGGCAAAACTGTTCTTGAACATATCGAAAACGACATCAAGGCTGCCGAAAAAGAGCTTGATGACGATGCGGAATCCATTATCACCAATGAAAGATACGTCTACATTGGCTCTGTCATCAAATCATGCTACAAGAAAAAGAGCACCGCAAAGCTCTCAACCTCCGACAAGATCGATAAAGTTGTCACAAACCGCTGGCTCGGACTTCCGATATTCGCCGCAATAATGTTCCTTGTTTACTATCTTTCGATGGTAACGGTGGGCTCTGCCGCAACCGACTGGGCTAACGACGGTCTGTTCGGCGACGGATGGCATCTTCTTGGAATCGGTTCCGCCGATTATGAAGACGCTGACGGTGAATTCGGTGATGCGCTCCATGCTATTCAGGCGTTCGTTGATATCGATCCCGACGCCGAAGACTTTGATCCCGAAGCAGCTCTTGCTCGGATCAAGGAATTTAAGCCCGAAAGTGAAAACGCAACCGGTACAGTCACCATCGAGGATGAAGAGACCCTCGCACAGGATGACTACACCGTATACTATTCCTCAGTTCCCGAAAGTGAACGGAAAAATAAGAGCGTTATCCAGACCTCATATCTTGACGCTGTGAAGTATTTCACCGAAAGCAATGCCGAGTTTGCCGCTCCCGACCCCGCTGATTACGGTGTATGGGTCCCCGGTATCCCGGTACTCATCGGCGACGCTCTCCGTGTTGACAGCGACAATCCGGTATGCCCCGAATGGCTCAGCGGTCTGATCCTTGACGGTATCGTCGCAGGTGTCGGCGCTGTTCTCGGCTTCGTACCTCAGATGCTCGTTCTGTTCCTGCTTCTCGCATTCCTTGAAGGGTGCGGTTATATGGCACGTATTGCATTCGTCCTTGACCGTATCTTCCGCAAATTCGGCCTTTCCGGTAAGTCCTTCATTCCTATGCTTATCGGTACAGGCTGCGGTATCCCCGGCATCATGGCATCCCGTACCATTGAAAATGAACGTGACCGCCGTATGACCATCATGACCACGACCTTCATCCCATGCGGCGCCAAAGTACCTTTCATCGCAATGATTGCAGGCGCGATCTTCGGTGGCTCGGCATGGGTTGCAA
>ERZ827440.3494-NODE-3494-length-11803-cov-3.655090_pt1 | contig 11803 bp, 6 predicted proteins | sample MGYA00519774_ERZ827440 | MGnify/ENA primary metagenome ERZ827440 (study PRJEB31778, sample SAMEA3449302) | human gut metagenome | biome: human gut; feature: human-associated habitat; material: faeces | place: United Kingdom | collected 2010/2012 ... | reverse complement strand
AAAAATATTTTTTATAATAAAAATTTAATCAATGTTTATTAAATACAAGTTTTTCAAAGGAGGATTTTTGTTATGTCTAAAAAAAAGACAATGATGTCTGAAGCACTAAAAGAGGAGATAGCAAAAGAGCTTGGAGTATATGAACAAGTAAAAAAAGATGGTGGATGGCAAAATGTTTCATCTAAGGATTGCGGAAACATTGTTACTAAGGCTATTGAAATTGCAAATAGAAAAGTAGAAGAGTAAAATGAAAAAAGGCAGAAGGCAATAAATGCTTCTGTCTTTTATAATATAAATTTTACGCATGAAAATAGCCTATTAGCAGAAGTTTTTTGCAAGAGCCTTTCATTTCAATAAGAAGAAAAAATATAAAAATGAATAAAATATGGCAAACTATGGTAACTGAAAATTTACATAGGTGTTTCTACAAATAAAAATATTAACTATGGTGATTTGCAATATAAGGAATATAATAAAGAAGATGATGTAGAGGATATCTTTATAATGTTTAATAATATAATTTGCAAAAAAATATATATTTACGGATACTTATATTTTTTATTTATGTAACAATAAAGTAATAAATTTGTAAAAAAATAAAAATATTTAAACAAATTATTTAAAAAAGGCATAAATCCCTAAATGTATGACAGTATTTTATAAAAATATGCGACTTGAAAATTAAAGTAATATTTATATAATTATATATAATGAAACAAAAGAAGGTGAAATATTTGTTAGTAACATTAATAGGGAAAAATAACATTATTAAGTTAACATTACCCAAATTTCCAGAAGGTAGCTATTGGATAAATGATGTGACAGGAAAAAAAATAATTAATATACAAGGTAAATTTAATCAATGGCAAATTATTAGTAGTGATTTTGCGAAAATTATAAATTCACAATATATAAAATTCAGTGATAATGTGTTAAAAGTAATTCCGTCAAAATACACAACAATAAAAAATATTATATTAAAAGAATATAGTATGCATTTTATAAGTATAGGAAATAATAATGAAATTTATGTTTTATATTGTTCGCCAGTATGTGAAAATGAAATATTGCATTTTGATATAAAAAACTTTTCTGAAATTTCGATTGGTAAATCAGCTAGTAATGATATTTCATATAATAATACACTGATGAGTGAAAATCATGCACGAATATTTTATAATGATGGAAAATGGAATATTAAAAATTATGATAAAATGTTTGGAACGTATGTTAATGGTGAACAAATTTATGAAAAAGAATATGAGTTAAAAAATGGTGATGTAATTTTCATATTAGGGCTAAAAATTATATTAATAGGAAATAGTATATATATAAATAATCCAATGAATAAAGTAAAATATCTTTTAAATAATTTAATATTAAATAAAAGCAAAAATGAACTTAAAGATGAACCAGATGGCGAAGAAACTGAATTGTATACTGAAGATGATTATTTTTCAAGAGCTCCTAGAATAGTTGATAAAATAGAAGAAGAAAAAATGATAATTGATGGACCACCAAGTCAAAGAGAAGAAAATCAAATGCCTCTAATTCTAAGTATGGGGGCTTCACTTTCTATGGGAGTAATGATGGTTCTTTCATCGATAAATCTATTAGATGGATATACTAGTAAAACAGCAGATTCAAAAGAAATAATTATGAGATTGGTAATGACTTTATCAATGTTAATAGGAATGATTGTAATTCCTATTATAAGTAGAAAATATCAAGAGAAAATAGATAGAAAATATGAAAAAGAGCGACAGCAAAAGTATAAAAAATATATTAATTCAAAAATAATGAATGTAAATGAAATAATGGAGAAACAACATGAAATACTTGCAAATAATTTTGTTTCAGCAAATGAATGTGAAAGAATAATTTTGGAAAAAGATTCTAGGTTATGGGAAAGAAAAATAGAAGAGCATGATTTTCTTACAATTAGAGCTGGAACAGGTGATGTTCCATTAAATATAGATGTACAATATCCACGAGATTCATTTTCAATGGCAGATGATGAACTTATTAATATATTGAATACAATAGGGCAAGCGTCGAAAATTCTTGAAGATGCACCAATAACTATATCACTTGTACAAAAAAATGTTTCTGCAATAATTAAAAATAAAAGCTTTGAAATAAAAAAATATATAAAAAGTATTATAACTCAACTAGTGGCATTACACAGCTATTCGGATTTAAAATTAGTGTTTTTATTAGATAATGATAAAGATGAAAATTGGAGTTATGTAAAATTTTTGCCACATGTTTGGGACGAAACAAGAACAATGAGATTTTTTTCATATGACAACAGCGAGATGAAGCAGATATCAAGATATTTAGAAGATGTTTTAGAAGAAAGAAAAGAATATGCAAAAGACAAATATGACTATAAATCATTTATGCCATATTATTTAATCATAACAGATAACTATAAAAAGATAGAAAACTTAAAGATAATAGTTGATATTCTAAAATTAAGAAAAAATCTAGGTTTTAGCTTACTATGTATTACGAATAATTTAACTCAATTACCAAATGAATGTAAAGCATTTATAAATATAGAAGATGAAACAAGTGGAATAGTTTTTGAAAATGAAAATTCATCAACAACACAAAAGAAATTTAAAATTGATATAATTGAAGATTATGATTTTGGCGAGATATCGAGAAAATTAGCTAATATTCCAATAAGATATAGTCTACAAGGTTCAATAGGGTTACCTGAAAATTATAGCTTTTTAGAAATGTATGATGTTGGACGAGTTGAACAATTAAATGTTTATGAAAGATGGACATCGAATGATTCGACAGCGTCTTTAGAAGCACCAATAGGAATAGATGCACAAGGAATGCAAGTAGTATTAGATGCTCATGAAAAATTTCATGGACCACATGGATTAATTGCAGGTAGTACAGGTTCAGGAAAAAGTGAATTCATAATTACATATATTTTATCATTAGCAATAAATTATCATCCAAATGATGTTAATTTTATATTAATAGATTATAAAGGAGGAGGTTTAGCAGGAGCATTTGAAAAAAAGCATATAAAACTGCCACATTTAGTTGGTTCAATAACAAATATAGATACTATAGGGCTTAAAAGATCATTAGAATCTATACAAAGTGAGTTAAGAAGAAGACAAGTTATGTTTAACAAAGCAAAACAGGAAACAGACGAAAGTACTATAGATATATATAAATATCAAAGGCTTTATCATGACGGCATATTAAAAACACCAATACCACATTTATTTATAATTTGTGATGAGTTTGCTGAATTAAAGCAACAACAACAAGATTTTATGGACGAACTAATAAGTGTATCAAGAATTGGACGTAGTTTAGGTGTGCACCTTATTTTGGCAACACAAAAGCCAGCTGGAATAGTAAACGATCAAATACGAAGCAACAGCAAATTTGGTGTTTGTTTAAAAGTACAGTCAAAACAAGACAGTTCAGATGTTATAAAAAGACCAGATGCAGTAACATTAAAAAAAGCAGGTCAATTTTATATGAATGTAGGTAATGAAGAGGTGTTTGTACTTGGACAATCAGGTTATGCAGGTGCACCATATTATCCACAAGATATATACAAAAAGAAAGTAGATACAGCAATAGATGTTGTATCTAACATAGGAAGCACTATAAAAAAGATTGATAATGTAAGAACTAAAAAAATTGAAAGTAATGGAGACCAACTTACAAATATTGTAAAATATATCAGTGATATTGCAAAAGAAAAAGGAATACAACGTGAGAAGCTATGGTTAGACAGTATTCCAGAAAATATTTATGTAGATGAGTTAAAGAAAAAATACAATTACAAAATAAAAAAAGACAAATTAGAAGTTGTTGTTGGAGAATATGATGATCCATCAAATCAAAAACAAGGACTATTAAATATTGACTTTACAAACAATGGAAATTTATTAATATATGGTAGTGCTGGAAGTGGAAAAGAAACTATGTTATCAACTATCATATATGATTCAATGAAATCGTATTCAACAAAAGATGTAAATTTTTATATATTAGATTTTGGTAGTGAAGTTTTAAAAATATATAAAAAAAGTCCACATGTTGGTGATATTGTTCTTATGAATGATGATGAAAAAATTGACAGGTTAATTGAAATGATAGAAAATGAAATTAAAAGAAGAAAATCAATTTTAGCAGAATATAATGGTGATTATGAAGTATATAAAAAAACTACTAAAAAAGTTATACCAATGTTTATAATTATAATAAATAATTATAGTGCTTTTTATGAAAATTATGAAAAATATGAAGATAGAATTCAAAGTATTACAAGGGAATGTATTAAATTTAGAGTTAATTTTATTATTACAGCAACATCATATAGAGATTTAAGATATCGCTTAGCACAAAACTTTAAACAAAAAATAACATTACAGTTAAATAATGATGATGAATATATATACATATACGAAAAGATAGGTAAAAAAAGACCATCACATTTATTTGGTAGAGGTTTAGTTCAATTAGATGGGGCAATATATGAATTTCAAACTGCAAAAGTTTGTGAAGCAGATAAGATTCAAGAAAAAATAAAAAAGCAAATAAATATTGCTAATAAAGTAAGCAAAGTAAAGGCTAAAGAAATTCCAGTTATGCCAGATAGAGTTATGTTTAAAGATATAAAAAGGTATATAAAAACAATACAAAATGTGCCTATAGGAATTTCTGTAAAATCATTAAAAGTAAATACTTTTAACTTTAAAGAAGACCTAATAAATCTTATACTTGCACGAAGTATGACAAATTTAATGGAATATATGAAGTATTTTTATAAAGAGCTATCATTATACAAAGATATAAATATATATGATTTTAATACAGAAACAAGAAGTGTATCTGAAATGCAAGATGAATTGATAAAATTAAATAATGAAAAAATAAATGAATTGCAAAAAATTGTAATAATAATAGGAATTGATAAATTTGTTAACAATGTTTTAAATGGAAAAGAAATGTTTGGAAAATTTGTTAAAGAATATAGTAACATAGATAATTTTAATTTTATTATTGTAGAAAGTGAATCGAAAATAAAGAATTACCAGTATGATGAATGGTATAGAACATTTTTTAATAATGATAATGGTATATGGGTAGGAAATGGATTAAATGATCAATATATATATAATATTTCTAATAGAAAAATAATTGAAAACAATTGTGATTCATGTATGGGATATACTATAAAAAAAGGAAATATAACATTTTTGAAATTTTTAGGACTAATAAAAGAAGAAACAAATTAAAAAAAAATATAAAAAATATTGCTTTTTAATTTTTTTTATGTATTAATAATATTAATCAATAGTAAATATTGATTAATATAAAACAATTAGGAGGTATATAATATGGGAACAAATATTCCAGTTGCAGACTATCAAGGAATAGCTAGAGCAGCTATTCAAATTCAAACTCACGGACTAAGCATGAATACACAAGTATCAAATGCATATAATGCAATAGATAATTTAAGAAGTTCATGGCAAGGAAAAAGATATGATGATTTAATAAAATTATTTAATGATGTAGCGGTAGATATAAATAACATGCTACAAGTTGCAATTGTAGATATTCCTACAGCAATGTCAACTGCTGCGCAGAACTATGCTAAAATAGAAGGTGAAAGTGTGTCAATGGCAAATAATGGAACAGTTAACAAAGTTCAAACATTAACTGCTACAAATGCTGCTGATATTAAATATCTTGGAGATGCCGCTGAGACAGCTAGAAATACTATAGTAAAGTATTTTACAGAAATAAAAGACATAATGCAAAACATAAATCAAGCACTTAATAGTGTTTCTTGGGAAGGTTCTGCAGCTGAATCTTTTAAAAATACTATAAATACATTATCAGGAAGAATATCATCAAATTTTGATACAATAAATGTACAATTTACAGAGCTTATGTCTTTGGCTGCTGAAGATTTTGCTGCTGTTGAAAGTAGTAATACTGTAAATTAGGCTTTTGCCTAATTACAGTATATTTTCTGTGAGAACTTTTGAAAGTTAGTAGAGAAAATATACTGTATAAAGGGGTGTTATATATGAGTGAAGAAGATGCAGTTAATTTATATAATAAATATGTAGATGTAATTAATACTTTAGAAAATAGCGTTAAATCTAATTTAAATTTAGCATTATCAAAAATACAAACAGCATATGAGGTGTTAAACCGAAGCTGGGATAGTGAAACAAAAGCATCTAAAATGAAAGAGCTTGAAGAAATAGAAAGAAGGATATCCGAAAAAATTAAACTACTTAATACTATAACAATAGAAATAAGTAATGTAATGAGCTCTCTTGAGAATAATTATGGTATATAAATTAAAAATTACAGAAGAATGAGGGGAAAGCACATGGGAACATTAAGAGTAGATGAAAACGAAATTAATTATGGTTTTGTAAATAATATGGATGGAGCAAAGTCTAATATAGAGTATGCAAATACTAAGATTAATTGGTTATTTGATAATTATTGTGTACCAATTGATTTCGCCTATTATAATTCATTAGTAAGAATGAAATCTGATTTAGAAGATGAAGTTACTAAAATAGAAAAATTTAAACAAGATATTTTAGATTTTGTTGCGTATCTTAAAGAAATTGAAGCAGAAAATTCAAATTTAATGAATTCTAGTACTGTGGTATCATTACTTTTAGATGTTAATAACAATAAGCAAAGTAATTCAAAAGAAAATAAAAAAAGCAATTTAAAAGAATATTCTTTTGCAGATTATGAAGAATATATGCAATATTTAAAAAATAGTCGAAATGTAGATGCAGTTGGAGTAGACTTTTATGTAGGAAGCAAAGTAGCCATGAAAAATGGAACAAAGTATACTGCAAATTCCTTAGGAGAAGGAAACTTTGGTATTATAGGACAAACTGATGGAAGACCAGAAGGCGACTATTACGTAGATAGAGTAGCATTATATCATAATGGAAAATTAGTTGCTAACATAGGAGAAGAAGGAACTAATATAGATGCAGAAATTAAAAAATATGCAAAAGAGCAAGGATGTAGCGAAAGTGAAATAAAAACAGTAATGCATATAAGTACAGGTGCTGAGCATGAAGGAGCAACAGGCTGGGTAGATGTATCTCAAATGACTTATAACGATTTTAAACAAAATAGAACTGAATACTATCAGAATGTTAATAATGAAAGTGGAACAACATCAAATATACAAACACGTGAGATTGCAAGTGGAGTGGTAAAAGAAACTATTAGTGGTGCTACAACTGCATTAGCTGGAATTAATAGTGCAGTATCTAAATCATCAAGTCAAAATGGTCGGATTTTCGAATAAAAAAGAATCTAAGAAAAATTCAAAAAAAAATAAGGATGAAGATAAAACTCCAGATATAGATTTTTCTGATTTTTTTTCAATATTAAATACAGACACTTTTGCAGACTTTTCAGATGATTTTATAGGACCGAGACCATCAAAGAAAATGATTAAAATGCAATACGTGAATAAATTAGAGGAAAGTTTAGTGTCAACGAAAGAAAAGCTGCAAGAAGAAATAAAACCTTATGAAAGTGAAATAACAGATATTAATGAACAAATTGAACAATTAGAGAAAAAAAGGGGAGCATCTCAGCGCTATGGATATAATAAAGTTTCAGAAATTAACGGCGAGATAGAAGATTTAAAAGCCAAGCAAGAAAAAATTTTAAATGATCCAAGTTACCTTAATTTATTAAAAGATATAGCTACTGTTGATTACTATCAAACGAAAATAAATGATAGTAAAATATTAGTAGACTATCTTAATGACGATTTAGAGCTAGATTATGACTCGGATTATAAAGTGAATGATGAAAGACTTAAATCAATGCATAATAAATATACAATAAATGCAAATGATAGTAGTTTATATTTTTATGAGGGGTATGAGAAATATAATCCATTATTAATAGCGCAATATGCATATACCGAAGCAGGGAATAATAAATTTGAAGGCAGTGTACGTGAGAGAGATGTTATGATGAATGGTTCTGATATTGGAGCAGAATATTTAAAAGCTTATGCATATATGACACAAGATCAAAGAAATATGTATAATTATTTATATGATTCAGAAGGATTTGAGTCTGCAGAAAAATTTTTATCAGCATTAAAGAACACAACAACATGGAAGGAACAAGCAGGAGCATATGAAGCTCGTGAATATATAATATCATTAGATTTTGATGTAGATAATAGTAAAATGACATCTCAAGATTTTGAAAATTTATCAACTGATTACGAAGTAATAGATGGAAAATATGTAAAAAAAGATCTTTCAAATGTGGTTCTTAAAGGTGAAAGTGCAAAAAATATTTTAAAAACTTTTGATACAGGTTTTTCAGATGGAATAGATGGTTGGTGTGATGGCATTAAAAATCTTTTCATAAATGGGCCAGAAGCATCGAAAAGATCTATAGATGACTATAAAAATGCTGGAATTCTAGGATGTTTAAGCCAAACAAAATATTTTGAATCATATAATATAGGTCAAACAGCAGGTAATCAATTTATTCCAACGATGATAGGTTTAGCATCAGGAGGAATTTTAGGCGCAGCTGGAGTGGGTTCAAAAATAGGTGCTACATTAATGGGAGCTTCTGCTGCAGGAAATTCTAAGCAAGAAGCTTTAAGAAACGGATATACTTTAGAAAAGTCATGGACATATGGAATTTTAAGTGGATTAAGTGAAGTTGGAACAGAATACTTTTTAGGAAGTATACCAGGACTAAGCTCAGTTAAAGGTTTGCCAAGTAAAATGGCATCAGCAATAGCAAAAGGTGGAAAATATGGAACTGTACTAACTAAAGCATTAACTTGGTCTACTGAAACATTGGGTGAAGGTTCAGAAGAATGGTTACAAGAATATATAGATGCAGGCTTAAGAGCCACAGTGCTAGGAGAAGAAATTAATTTTGATGAACTTAATGATCAAGCATTAGAGGCATTTAAAATTGGTTGCATAATGGGAGGAATATCAAATAGCCCAGCTGGAAAATTAAAGCAAGAAATTGTATATGCGACTGTCGGCGGAGAAAGAATTCAAATTAATCTTAGCAATGAAATAGAAGGAATTAGCAGTAAAATTGAAACTAATTCAATTGAAAATAATGCCATATCCGCTACAAAAAAGAAGACTATAAGTACTCAGTTAAAAGATACAAACAATGTAATGGGAAATATAAATGATGTAAACTTATTAGAAGCACAATATAATTTGAGTCCAAGCGAATTTTATCAAATTATAAATGAAGTAAGAACCGAAAAAGGTGATAATTCAAGTAAAGTTTCGTTTAATGAGTTTTACAACAAATTGGAGGAAAAAAATAACATTATATCTGCAGTTGACCAAGAAACTAAAAATAGGTTAGTAGATACAAATGATGTTTCAAATTTAACAGATGCAAAATTTTTAAAGAAAACATACAATTTAACAGATGCAGAATTTAACACTATAATTAAAAAAGCAAAGTTATCAAATAAAACAGGTGAAGTTACATTTACTGAATTTCTGAAAAAGTTAGATGAATTAATAGATACAAAAATTGTAACATCAACAAAATTAAATCAAAAGATAAATGAAGGATTAAAAAATAAGAATGATGTTTCAAATACAACAGATAAAGCATTTTTACAACAATCACATAATCTAACAGATGATGAAATTAATCGTGTAATAACAAATGCAAGAGCAACTAATAAATCAAATAAAGTTTCATTAGAGGAATTTCAAAAATCATTGGCAGAATTAACTGAGCAAAGACTAATAAAGAATAAAAACGAGAGCACTAAAATAAATAATATAGAAAAGAGCATAAATTCAATAATAGATGAAGCAGAAAATATATTTGAAATAAAAGGAGAATATGCAAGAGAATTAAAGGGAATTTTGGATAAAATAAAATCTGTAAATCCAGAATGCTTAAATAAATTTTTTAAGGAATTAGATGGAATATCAGATAGTAAGGAAAAAATACGAATAGTTGATACTTTATGCAAAAGAATAAACAATGGTGCAATAGATATAGATAAAATATCAGTTGAAGATATAATGCATATATTTAATGAATTAGAATTTAGCAAAGGAGTATCTTATGAAAAAATTCCGGCAGATAAGATTGAATATGCAGCAGATTTATGGAGTGAAGGATATGAGCCGTTAAGGAACCTTTTGATAAACTGCATGAATAATGATATTCAAACTTATGCATGTTGTTCTGGACATGATATAGATATATTGAACTGTGACAAATTACATGTACCATATATTATGTTCAGTCTAGAAGATAGTAATACTATAGAATATATAAAGAAAATATGTCAAGATTCGTATTTCAAAAAAATATGTTTTAGAAATCTTGCTGGAAAAATAACTGTAGCTATATATGGTGATGATTTCTATAATAGATCACAATTTTTTTCAAATTTGGAATCACATATTGATAGTAAAGATATAATACTTAGTTCAAAATCAGATGCTATAGATAGTATAATTGATTATCTAAATAGCACAAAGAATAAGGATTTATCAGAAGTTTATGGTTTTGAGTATGATGCGGCAAGAAATACTTTTGATATATTCAGTGATTATGGTACTAATGAAATTGCAACAAAAGTTGCTTTAAATGACCTACAAAACTTTATAGGTGGTAGTAAAGAATTATCAGATGTTAGAATGAAGGCACTAGCTAATAAATCAGACCTGTTTAACCAATCAAGCAATTATGTAAAGCAAATAATACTAAAAGCATATCAAGAAGGAACGATTGATATTAATAGTATGACGGAGCAAGACTTTAATAATTATATTAAAAATATCATAGAAAATAATATTTTTAAAAATAATGGCAATTTAGAGTTAAGTGATTTTATAAAAGAAATTCAGGCAACAGAAGATTTATACAAAGAATCTAGTTTGGATAAAATATTTCAATCATTGTTTGATGGTAAATATGGAACAGATCAAGGAATTTTCAGGGATAAAGATATAAGAAAAAAAATGAAACGAGAATTAATGAAAGAATATAATATGAGTGCATTTGATACAGAATTGCTAATGAAAAGACTAGATAGTGTGGGCGCTTGTTCATATGCAGCAGCTGCAAATGATATAATTTCGTTTTTTAGATACAAGCCAAATCAGTTTGAAAAAGTATTTGGTTTTCCTTTGTATAAAAAAAATTCAAGTGGATCATATGCTATTAACTGTGCTAGATTATTAGCAGATATGTATATTTGGTTTAATAGTGCAGAAAACGGTGGTAAACTATTTTATAAGGAAAATGGCAAACTTAAATATAGTAAGAAATATAGTAAGACTGACTTTTCAGAACAAAAGTATGTAAGTTATAGTGATGGTGAATACATAATTGGGGAATATGTACATTCAAAGTCTAGGGATATAAGATGCGTAATTAAAAGTCTTGATGGTATGTATGTAGATATGAATGAATTAAAGTATTTTGTAGAAAGGGAATTAAGATATGAAGGTGAAGTTACTTTGGCCATTATAAAGCAAAATAGTAAAATTAGATTTATTGATATGGATACTGGAAAAACATATGTGTCTACATTTGATTGGAATGAGGGTAGTGCTCATGCTGTTAAAGTAACTGGAATGACTGATACTGGATTTATTGTTTCTACATGGGGTAAAAGAAGCCTAGTACCATTTGAAGATTTGCAGAAAAGTGGAGGATTTACTGTAATAGATTTGTTACTAAAATAATTAGATTAGCTTTAAAGCAA
>ERZ827440.3493-NODE-3493-length-11803-cov-48.165901_pt1 | contig 11803 bp, 12 predicted proteins | sample MGYA00519774_ERZ827440 | MGnify/ENA primary metagenome ERZ827440 (study PRJEB31778, sample SAMEA3449302) | human gut metagenome | biome: human gut; feature: human-associated habitat; material: faeces | place: United Kingdom | collected 2010/2012 ... | reverse complement strand
GTGAAAGTCCTTTGTTTTCGGTCAAAAAAAGAAGGGACTAAGCCAGAATGCCTTGATTTTCAAGGTCTTTCTGATTTAGTCCTATTATCGCACAATAATCCTTTGCAATGATAACGCCGATCTTGTTGTCCTTTACCAGTTCGATCATGCGGTTCCAATCGGGGCGGTTGAAGTTAGCACCGGAGTAACCATCGTCCACAAAAAACTGGATGTTTCGGAAACCTTGTTCTTTTGCGTATTTCTTGAGAATCGCCTTTTGAGACGAGATTTGTCAAGGGTATTCTCTTCTCGAAAATACAATTTCAAAATCATTATATGAATGAGTCAGTCCTCTTCCAGGTCTGACTCTTTTTTCTTAAAGACTAATACAATCTTAGTTTCGATTGCAGGACCCTTTTCCCCACTTAATACTTTTAGCGGTATTATGGCCTTGCAAGAAAGAAATGAGGTGAACAATTATGAGCATTACAAATGCGGCGAGAAGATTTGAACAGAGATTTGACGCAAAAGCGGAGCGCTTTATTTGGCATCATCCGCTACTTGGCTTCATCTCCATCTTTGTTGGAATGCCCTTACTGGTTTTGGCGTGTGTCTGTATCAGTACGATCGTTATCGCCTTTCCTATGGCATGGCTTTTGGGTTGGTTGTAATCTTTATTTCATCTTTAAACGCACAAAAGATGACTAATGCCATTTTTAGAGGAAAGGTTTTATGATATTGGGGACAGCAAAAAAGGAGGATGAATCTTATGCAAATGCTAATTGCACTCATAGGTGTATGTGCGACAGCAATGCTGCTGTGGTATGTCTATATTTTAATGAAGGGAGATGATCAGGCATGAGCACCATGATTCAGTATGTTTTATACCTTGCCATTCTGGTTGTTTTGGCAATTCCGCTGGGCGCATACATAAAAAACGTCATGAGCGGCGAGAAAACTTTTTTGTCCAAAGTTCTGACACCGTGCGAAAACCTGATTTACAAGGTTATACGTGTAGACAGAGAAGAACAGATGACATGGAAAAAATATGCGGTAAGTGTAATGATCTTTTCCGGTATCGGGCTTGTTTTTCTGTTTCTGCTTCAACTTCTGCAGGGAGTTCTTCCCGGAAACCCGCAGCATCTTTCCGGTGTGAAATGGGATTTGGCATTTAATACTTCTGCAAGTTTCATTACCAATACAAACTGGCAGGCGTATTCCGGTGAATCCACATTGAGTTATCTCACTCAGGCTTTAGGTCTGACTGTTCAGAACTTTGTTTCCGCAGCCACGGGTATCGCCGTTCTATTTGCGTTGATCCGTGGCTTTATCAAGGTGAAATCCTCCGGGTTGGGTAGCTTTTGGGTGGACTTGACCCGCATTGTAGTTCACATCCTGCTCCCGCTGAATCTGGTCATTTCTCTGTTGCTGGTAGGCGGCGGCGTGATTCAGAACCTGAAAAGTGCAGAAACAGTATCCCTTGTAGAACCGATTGCCGTCAGTGCAGAAGGCGAAATCCTTGAGGATGCGGTAATTGACTTAGACACCGAAACCGTCACTGTAGATGGCGAAATCGTTTCGAATGCACAGATCGTCACCGAGCAGTTCGTACCGATGGGTCCTGCGGCCAGCCAGGTCGCAATCAAACAGACCGGCACCAACGGCGGCGGTTATATGGGCGTCAACTCCGCACATCCTTTGGAAAATCCCAATGCCTTTACCAATCTGATCGAAATGATTTCCATTCTGCTGATTCCGGCGGCACTGTGTTTCACATTCGGTTCTGCGGTAAAGAACAAGAGGCAGGGTATTGCAATCTTTATGGCAATGTTTCTCTGCCTGGTTGTTGCCTTGGGCTGCATCGCCGTCACTGAACAGGCTGGCACATCCCAGCTTGCACAAAACGGCGCAGTCAATATGTCAATGGCAGAACAGGCGGGCGGCAATATGGAGGGCAAGGAGACTCGCTTCGGCATTGCAGCGTCCTCTACCTGGGCAGCCTTCACCACAGCAGCTTCTAACGGCTCTGTAAATTCCATGCATGACAGCTACACACCGCTTGCCGGTATGGTGACTATGCTGCTGATGCAGCTTGGCGAGGTTATTTTCGGCGGCGTAGGCTGTGGCCTTTACGGTATGCTTGCTTTTGCCATTCTGGCGGTGTTTATTGCCGGTCTGATGGTAGGCCGCACTCCGGAATTCCTTGGAAAGAAAATTGAGCCTTATGAGATGAAATGGTCGGTACTGGTTTGCCTTGCAACACCCATTGCAATTCTGGTCGGCAGCGGCCTTGCCGCTGTAGTACCCTCTGTCATGGATAGCCTGCATAACGGCGGTGCCCACGGTTTCTCTGAAATGCTGTATGCCTACTCATCCTGTGGCGGCAATAACGGCTCTGCCTTTGCCGGTTTCAATGCGAATACCGTATTTCTGAATGTAAGCCTAGGGCTGATGATGCTCTTTGCCCGGTTTCTGCCCATCATCGGCACACTTGCAATCGCAGGCAGCCTGGCTGGGAAAAAGAAAATTGCCACGACTGCGGGCACCTTGTCTACCACAAATGGAATGTTTGTTTTCCTGCTGATTGTTGTGGTATTGCTGATCGGTGCGCTGAGCTTCTTCCCGGCGCTTGCCCTTGGTCCGCTTGCTGAGTTCTTTGGCAGCATTGCGTAAAGGAGGTTTACAGATATGCGTACAAAGCAGAAAAGTGCTTTTGCCGACCGGAAAATGCTCGGCAGGGCAATTAAAGATTCTTTTGTGAAATTAAGTCCGAAAACACAGGCAAAAAACCCGGTCATGTTTCTGGTTTTTGTGAGTGCGATCTTGACCAGTATCCTTTGGGTGGTATCCCTGTTCGGGTTAAAAGACGCTCCAAGCGGATATACACTGGCGATTGCCATTATCCTTTGGTTTACCGTGCTATTTGCCAATTTTGCCGAGGCCATTGCAGAAGGCCGTGGTAAAGCGCAGGCAGATTCTCTCCGGGCATCCCGAAAGGATGTGGACGCACATAAAATTCCCTCCGTATCGCAGAAGGACAGCGTGACTGTGGTTCCATCCGCCCTGCTGAAAAAAGGGGAACTGGTGATTGTCAAAGCCGGAGAGCAGATTCCGGCAGACGGCGAAGTCATAGAAGGTGCGGCATCTGTGGATGAAAGCGCCATCACCGGCGAATCCGCTCCCGTAATTCGTGAGGCAGGCGGCGACCGCAGCGCTGTAACCGGCGGCACCTCTGTACTGTCGGACTGGATTGTTGTCAGAGTGACCAACGAAGCCGGAGAAAGCTTTCTCGACAAGATGATTGCGATGGTAGAAGGTGCTGCCCGAAAGAAGACGCCCAACGAAATTGCTTTGCAGATTTTTCTGGTAGCCTTGTCCATCATCTTTATTTTGGTGACAGTCTCCCTCTACACGTATTCCATTTTTTCTGCAAAGCTGGCGGGAATTGAGAATCCAACCTCTGTAACAACTTTGGTAGCGCTGCTGGTATGCCTTGCTCCTACTACCATTGGTGCTTTGCTTTCTGCCATCGGTATTGCCGGTATGTCCCGACTGAACCAGGCAAATGTTCTGGCCATGAGTGGTCGTGCCATTGAAGCCGCCGGTGATGTAGACATTCTGATGCTTGACAAAACCGGAACAATCACCCTGGGCAATCGACAGGCATCGGAGTTCATTCCGGTAGATGGTGTTGATATTCAGGAACTGGCGGACGCCGCTCAGCTTTCTTCTCTGGCCGATGAAACCCCCGAGGGCAGAAGCGTTGTTGTGCTGGCAAAGGAGCAGTTTGGAATTCGTGGCAGAAGCCTTCAGGACAAGAATATGCACTTTGTCCCATTTACTGCCGTGACTCGTATGAGCGGCGTCGACTTTGACGGCAACGAAATCCGAAAAGGCGCAGCAGATGCCATGCAGAGTTATGTGACCCATGCAGGCGGAATGTATTCTCCAGACTGTGATCGAGTTGTCAAGTCTATTGCGTCCAAGGGCGGCACACCTCTGGTTGTGGCTAAGAACCACAAGATTCTCGGCGTTATCTATTTGAAGGATATTATCAAGCAGGGTGTGAAGGAGAAATTCGCAGATCTGCGGAAAATGGGCATCAAGACCATTATGATCACCGGCGACAATCCGATTACTGCTGCGGCCATTGCTGCCGAGGCAGGTGTGGATGACTTCCTTGCGGAAGCAACGCCGGAAGGAAAGCTGGCAATGATTCGTGATTTTCAGGCCAAGGGTCATTTGGTCGCCATGACAGGCGACGGCACCAACGACGCTCCGGCTTTGGCACAAGCAGATGTTGCAGTTGCCATGAACAGCGGCACACAAGCAGCAAAAGAAGCAGGCAACATGGTGGATTTGGACTCTTCCCCCACAAAACTGATCGACATTGTGCGCATCGGCAAACAGCTTTTGATGACACGAGGCAGCCTGACTACCTTCTCCATTGCCAACGATGTGGCAAAATACTTTGCCATTATTCCGGCGCTGTTTATGGGACTTTATCCGGGACTGTCTGCTCTGAATATTATGGGGCTACATTCCCCGCAAAGCGCTGTCCTCTCTGCGATTATTTATAATGCACTCATCATTATTGCGCTTATTCCATTGGCACTGAAAGGTGTGAAATATCGTGAAGTTGCTGCCGGAAAGCTGCTGTCACGGAACCTGCTTGTTTATGGTTTGGGCGGTCTGGCGGCTCCCTTTATCTTTGTGAAACTGATTGATGTTCTGCTGGTGTTTACCGGCTTGGTATAAGGAGGGGATATATCATGAAAACAATAAAAAGTGTATTACCAAAGGCAGGTATGATCTTTTTAATCTTTACTCTGCTGTGCGGCGTGATCTATACGGGTGTTGTCACAGGAATTGCTCAGCTAATTTTCCCGGACAATGCAGACGGAAGCATCATTGAAGTAGACGGGAAAAAATATGGCTGTGAATTACTTGGACAGCAATATACAGATGAAGCCCATATGTGGGGGCGCATTATGAATATTGATGTTTCAACCTATACGGATGAAAGCGGAAAGGCACTGATGTACGCCGCTCCCTCCAACCTCTCTCCGGCAAGTGAGGAGTATTCTTATTCAGTTTTTATGTGTGGACAAACTTCCACGACATCATTATACAAATAGCGACACCGATTGTCAATATTTGCACAGGAGATGTTTGGTATCGTAATTGCAACTTTTTTATGAACAGGGGCGGCAGCACTTTTTGCTGTCGCCCCCTTGATTACCATACAGCGGAGACGGGAGAACTTGTCAACGGCGGGCGAAGCCCGTTCATCTCGACCGTTGACATGGGCGCTCGGCTTTGCTATGTAATAACAAAACAAGGCGACCAACTTTTTACGGTTGATCGCCTTTGGCTTAGCTATTCAGTTGATTGTTTTTTGAAACCAATTCTTTTGTTGCTGCGATCTTTCGATCACTATAAAGTACAACTTCCTTGATTGCCAGTTTTTTGATGGCGGATATGAAAGTATCCATAAAAGCAAAATCAATTTTGCCATTCTTTTCGGGCAATCTAATCTCTTTGGTTTTTACAACATTCCAGCCGCCGAGCTTGTTCTTATAAGAATAAATCGGCAGGTCGGTCACTTTGTTAATGCACATGACCATGAACAGATATTGATTCGGGGAGAGTTCAATTTCCTTGGATTTCCAGCGAATAGCATAAGCATCGGACAAAACAGTAAAATCTCTTGTCTGATAATATGCTCTGTAGACATCACTATTAGAAGGAATAGAAATCACATTGTTCAATACAGTTGCTCCGGCTTTGGGTGCATAATAGTTCAATCCTTGATTTTGGAAACTTGATGTGAGACAAGGAAGAACATAATCGTCTGTGGGCTGCTTGGGTAATTCCTTCGCCTTGTACGGCAATTTTTTTGTTGCTATTTTTTCAAAAAGATTACCTACGGTATATGTGCCCCAATTATCATCGTCGAGCTCAGTAAATCTTTGAAGAGCGTTAAGCTCTTCAGCCGACAATTCATAATTGTCGTATCCGCTTACTGTTAAGTAAGCGGATAGCTCAGCTACCCGCTGAATTTCCAGCTCAGCTACCCGCTGAATTTCCAGCTCAGCTACCCGCTGAATTTCCAGCTCAGCTACAAATGATTCCATAAAATCAAAGTCGATGTAGGAACGAAAAACCACTTCTTCCCGTACACCGAAACGCAGTTCTTTGAATTTGATAAGTACTTGTTTGCCAATTGGCACCGTGATTGGACGATTCCTACTCTCTAAAATAAGTGTAGAATTAAAGCGGGACTTGCACCCCATTGGAGCGCAAGTCCCGCTTGCAATATTCGGTTATTCTTCCATGACCTCTAACATCATTCGTGCGCCCAGCTTAAAGCTGTTCTGGAAGATTAGACAATCCGTGATGGTTTGATATTCTCGCACACAGTCTGCGTACTTCTCGAATAAATCTTTCTGTTCGTCTGTCATGGTTGCTTGGAGTTTTTCTTCATTCCTGCAAATCAGCTCCAACAGTTTCTTGTATTCTTTGCAAGAGGATGTGTCATACTCGGTTGGCTCGATGTTGCCGTACCAAAATTCTTCAAGGATTCTCATACGGCATCCTCCTCGTAGATCATTTCACGAAGGACGATTTCCTCAGCTCGGTTGCGTATGCTGTTCATAGCTCTAACCCATGTCATCTGATTGTGCTGCTTCATGCCCTCTGTCACGCCCTCAGATGCCTTCATCTGCTCGATGATAAGTTCAAGGCGGCTCTGTGCCTGCTCGTTCAAATCAGCCAGATAAGTCCACACTTCACCGCTAAGACACAGATCATTGAAGCGGATGGGGTTGTGCTCCTTGATATAATCTCTGTGCATACGCCCCCAACGACCAATAGGTCTGGTTTCCTTCGGTAAGCGAATATCGGGAATATAGTAATCGCCGCAACGAATATAGTTCAGTTCCTGCATCATATGTACCTCCAATAAGATTCAAACATTCTGTTAAAGATAGAAAAAGGCGATACCTGGTTATGAAAACCAAGTATCGCCAATTTTTCTTGTCGCACTCCTGTACGGCAGCTACCCTATGTCAGTAATGTTCTCGTACTGTCTTATTGGAAACTACCCTTCGGCGGTCTTTTTTTTGCATAATGTGATCTCCGTTAAAGTAGTGTCTTGTTATTGACAAAACTCTTGCGTTAGCGTAAACTAACATAAGTTAGAGCAGCCTAACACGCGCTGCCCGGAGGTTATATATGACGCTTGATAATCTGCCTATTGGCAAACCTGCAATAATTCTTACGGTTGGCGGAGAAGGAGATCTTCGCTGCCACCTGCTTGATATGGGACTTATACCGCATACGGAGGTCACGGTGCGCAAGGTCGCGCCGCTCGGCGATCCGCTGGAGCTGTATTTGCGCGGCTACACGATGACACTGCGCAAGGAAGACGCAGCGCGCATCGAAGTAAGACCCAAGGAGGAGATATAATATGCTTCTTGCGCTTGTCGGAAACCAGAACTGCGGTAAAACAACGCTTTTCAACCAGCTCACCGGATCAAACCAGCACGTCGGAAATTTTCCCGGCGTTACGATCGAGCACAAGATCGGCCAGATCATCGGATGGAAGAACTACGACCTTGTCGATCTTCCCGGCATATACTCCATCCGCCCGTACTCCGGCGAGGAGAAGGTATCGCGCGATTTTATAATCGAGCGCAAGCCGGACGCGATAATAAACATCGTTGACGCGACGAATATAGAGCGCAACCTTTATCTCACGCTGCAGCTTATCGAGATGGGCAAGCCCATGGTTCTGGCGCTGAATATGATGGATGAGCTTTTGGGCAACCACGGCAGCGTGGACATTCAAAAGCTGTCCGACCGCCTTGGCATACCTGTTGTACCGATCGCAGCGGCCAAAAACGACGGCGTTGACGAGCTTATGCGCGTCGTTGCCGAAACGGCGGAAAATACGGTAAAGCCGCGCAGGATTGACTTCTGCTCGGCAGGCCCCGTGCACCGCTGCATACATACCGTCAGCCACGTTGTCGAGGACCATGCCGATAAGATCGGTGTTCCGTCGCGCTTTGCCGCGACGCGCGTTATCGAAGAGGATGCAGAGATAATCTCGGCTCTCAAGCTCAGCGATAACGAGCTTGAGCTGATCGGTCACGCCGTTTTGGAAATGGAAAACGAGGGCGGCCTTGACCGCAACGCAGCGCTTGCGGAGATGCGCTATCGCTTTATTGAAGCCGTGTGCTCGGAATGCGTCATCAAAGCGCAGGAGAGCAAGGAGATGCTGCGCAGCGTTAAAATAGACAAGGTGCTGACGAATAAATACCTTGCGATCCCGACGTTTATCGCCATTATGGGCTTTATCTTCTGGATGACCTTCAGCGTGTTGGGCAAGTGGCTCTCCGACCTGCTCGCGCTGGGCATCGACGAGGTAACGGCGCTGGTCGATAATGCGCTTACGGCCTACGGCTTAAACCCCGTTGTACACAGCCTTGTCATTGACGGCGTGTTTGCCGGCGTCGGCAGCATGCTAAGCTTTTTGCCGATAATCGTTGTACTGTTCTTCTTCCTCGCAATTTTGGAGGACACGGGCTATATGTCGCGCGTTGCGTTTGTCATGGATAAGCTGCTGCGCCGCATCGGCCTGTCGGGCCGCAGCTTTGTTCCGATGCTCATCGGCTTCGGCTGCTCTGTTCCGGCCATCATGGCAACGCGCACGCTCTCGTCCGAGCGCGACCGCAAGATGACGATGCTGCTCATTCCGTTTATGAGCTGCTCTGCGAAGATACCCATTTATGCCGTGTTCACGGCGGCGTTCTTCCCGGATCACAGAGGCCTTGTCATGACCTGCCTGTATGTTTTCGGCATGCTTGTGGGCATAATAGCGGCAAAGGTGCTCAGCAAAACGGCGTTCACAGGCAAGCCCGTGCCGTTTGTCATGGAGCTTCCGAACTACCGCATGCCGTCGCTCAAAAGCGTTCTGCTGCTCATGTGGGAAAAGGCGTGGGACTTCATCCGCCGTGCGTTCACCGTCATTTTTGCGGCGACCATCGTCATATGGTTTTTGCAGCACTTCGACGTGCGCCTCAACGTTGTCGGCGAGGGCAGCACCGACAGTCTGCTTGCCATCATCGGCACATGGATAGCGCCGGTGTTCGCGCCACTCGGCTTTGGCGACTGGCGCGTCGCAACGGCACTTCTTACAGGCCTCATGGCAAAGGAAGCCGTCATAAGCACGCTCGGCGTTTTGATGAATGTCGGCGCAAACCTCGGCTCGGCCGCGCTGGGGAGCCTTTTCACTCTGCCCTCGGCCGTGAGCTTTCTCGTGTTCTGCCTGCTGTATACGCCCTGTGTGGCGGCTCTGGCGGCGCTCAGGCGCGAGCTTGGCAGCGGAGTGAAAACGGTGCTCGTAATGATCTCGCAGTGCTGCGTGGCGTGGCTGGCGGCCTTCTGCGTGTATGCGCTTATCGGGGTGATTTTTTGAAATGGAGCTTGTTATAATCGCCGTTCTTGCCGTGTGGCTCGTGCTTGCCGTGCGCAGCATGAAAAAGGGCAGAGGCTGCTGCGGCGGCAAATGCTCCGGCTGCTCGCAAAGCTGCAAGGACTGCCGCGACTGCAAAAAATGATTTGATATACAAAAAGGTCAGGATTAAGATCCTGACCTTTTTGCTGTGCCTGTTTATTTCTGTGCGTCGATTATGATGTCGAACGTTTCTTTTTCACCGGCGGCGTTCGTGCCCTCGCCGGTCATGATGTAAACGGGGAAAAGATAGGTCTTGCCGTCGTGCGCGACTCCGTCGGCGTAGTAGCCAAGCTCACAGTCGTTTAATTTGGCGGCAGTGAGGTTTTCGGAAAAGCTCGCCGAGTAGTTTTCCGAACGCACATCTGAGGATAATTCGTTGCGGCTTTTAACAGCCACGTTTTTTGCCTCGCCGATGGGGGTGGCAAGGTAATAGATCGACTGTATCTCGCCATCAAGGCTCAGGTCGATGCTTATTCTGTATATGCCCAGCACGGTTTTTCCGTCAACTCTGGGATATAAATAAACCGTTTTAAAGCTGAGCGCGTAAGTGCCGTTTTCGTCCAGACCGAATTGGTCGGCTACCTGAAAGTTTTCCATGCCGTACGGCCACAATTCATTTTCCTCCATGAAGCTTTTCGCAATCTCTATAGCCTTGTCGTCTGACATCGCTGCACCGGCCTTGGCAGGTGGAATATCATTAAGAGAATAAATCCAGTATCCGTTCTCACTGTCGATATCGACGGTGTATTCTTTGGTTATGTATTGAGTCCCGAGAGAATAGGTGCTCCTTTCGGCAGTCGATAAGTCTATTCCAAGGCAGCGCTCAATTTGCTCAACGGCTGTTGTCTCGTCTGTTTTCAGCTCGTATATCGGAGCGGTCTCACCGGCAGACTCCACTTTGATTTCTATAGGCAGAGACAAAAACGCGTGAGCATCAGCTCCGGGCTGAGCAATGTCCGGATGCACAGCGGTCAGCGTTGCATCATTTCCGCAGGCGCACAGAGCAAACAGCATAAGCGCGGCGAGAAGAAGTGCTGTAAATTTGTTGTGTTTCATAATTGCCTCCTTAAATTTTATATTATTTTTGCCCCTTTTGGGTCCTTCATATATATAGACATTAATTATCCGAAAAACAGGACAGCTTTTTTGAAAAAATTTTATTCTGATATCATCATAACGTATAATTTAACATTTTTGGTGAACAATCTCCTAATTGAGCCGATTTCTGCGTTCTGCACAAGGCAGAGGCGTGGCCTTTGTAAATAATCTACAACGGCAGAATTCAATTGCACGCTTTTTGTATATTATTGCGCGAAACGGTCAACAATAGCAGCAGTTAAAGGAGGTTTACCTATGCAGAACGAAAAAAGCGGCAAGCTGGATAAGTTTTTTGCCGGCAAGGGCTTCTACATAGTCCTTGCGCTATGTGTGATCGTGATAGGAATATCGGCTTACAGCCTTGTTAAAGGCGCGGACGACACCGGCGTCGGCCTTGATCCGGGCATAAGCGCCGCGCGGCAGACCGAGCGCCCGGAACCGAGCGCAGAGCCGCCCGTGAGCACCGAAAAGCCGCAGCCGGTGGATGCTCCGAACGAGGACGACGTCGTTTCGGCCGGAACTCTCACTCAGGACGATGTGTGGCCCGAGCAGGTGACGTGGCGCTGGCCGGTCTCCGGAGAGATCGAGCGCGGCTACAGCGTCGAGGCGCTCAGCTATGACGTCACTATGGCCGACTGGCGCACGCATGACGGCGTTGATATCCTTGCCCAGCAGGGCGAGGTGGTCGTCGCTGCCGGAGACGGCGAGGTCGTGAGCGTGACGCAGGACGATCTCTACGGAACAACGGTGGTCATTGACCACGGCAGCGGCATCAAGACCCAATATTCAAACCTTGCCGACACGCCGACCGTCAGCCCCGGCGATAAGGTAAAAGGCGGCGATGTTATAGGCTCTGTCGGAAAAACGGCCATATGCGAGATAGGGCAGGGCAGCCATATGCACTTTGCCATGAGCCGCGACGGAGCGAGCGTAGACCCAACAACCTATATTCCGATATGAAATTTGAAGAAAAACAAAAAAATATGTTGACAATCTGAGCTGTGTCTAGTATAATCTCAATTGCTCGTTTGAGAAATGGCGGCATAGCTCAGTTGGCTAGAGCATGCGGTTCATACCCGCAGTGTCCCCGGTTCGAATCCAGGTGCCGCTACCAAAAAAGGCGCAGATACTTTTACCTGCGCCTTAATTTTGGCCCGTTGGTCAAGCGGTTAAGACACCGCCCTTTCACGGCGGTAACATGGGTTC
>ERZ827440.3485-NODE-3485-length-11823-cov-2.757733_pt1 | contig 11823 bp, 10 predicted proteins | sample MGYA00519774_ERZ827440 | MGnify/ENA primary metagenome ERZ827440 (study PRJEB31778, sample SAMEA3449302) | human gut metagenome | biome: human gut; feature: human-associated habitat; material: faeces | place: United Kingdom | collected 2010/2012 ... | reverse complement strand
CGAGATCACCGAAGAAATGAAGGCGCAGCTGGCTGACTTCTATGGTAACTTTGCAAGTGAGGCAGAGACGGCAGCAGAAATTCGTCGTCTGTATGAGAAGTGCGGCTATGTGATCGATACCCATACCGCAGTAGCTTCCGCAGTATACGGAAAATATGTGGCAGAGACCGGGGATCATAAGACCACTGTCATTGCTTCTACCGCAAGCCCCTTCAAATTCACCAGAAGCGTCATGGATGCGATTGACACCAAATATGATGTGATGGGCGATTTTGAACTGGTGGATGAATTATCCAAAATTGCTAAGGTGAAGGTGCCCGGAGCAATCGAAGAGATCCGTACCGCACCCATACTTCATGATACGCAGTGTGATGTGGATAAAATGAAGGATACCGTAAAAAGTTTTCTTGGTATTTAATGTGGAATAAGATCATGATCAGAGAATCCCTCTTTGTGTGAGGGATTCTCTTTTTGTGGAAGGGTTAATTGTCACAGGAGTCACAGCGGTCAAACCCGGGGTTAAAGGCATAGAAGTTCTTTGCATTCAGGTGGTCCTGGGTGATACGGAGGGCTTCTCCGAAGCGCTGGTAATGGACGACTTCGCGAGCCCGCAGGAATTTGATGGGTTCGCAGATATCCGGATCCTTGATCAGACGTAAGATGTTGTCATAGGTGGAGCGGGCTTTCTGTTCCGCAGCCATATCCTCGTGCAGATCGGTGATGATATCTCCCTTTACCTGGAACTCACAGGCATTAAAGGGAACACCGCCTGCTGCCTGGGGCCAGACACCGATGGTATGATCCACGTAATAGTTGGCGAATCCGCTTTTCTCAATCTCTTCCATGGAGAGGTTACGGGTCAGCTGGTGGACGATGGTGGCTACCATTTCCAAATGCCCCAGTTCTTCGGTTCCTATATCAGTAAGCAGTCCGGCTACCTCCTTATAAGGCATGGAATATCGTTGTGACAGGTAACGCATGCTGGCCCCCATTTCACCGTCCGGTCCGCCATACTGGGAGATGATGACCTGCGCCAGCTTCGCGTTGGGTTCTTTGATATTTACCGGAAATTGCAATCTTTTTTCATAGTTCCACATCAGTTACAGCCTCCTTCCCAGGGGAGAGGGGCACTGCCCCAGCGCCAGTCCCTGTTACTTTCGGCGAGATCCTTGCGCAGTGGGTAATGATCTCTGGCGAATTCCCGCTCCATCTGTGTTTTGATCCGTGCGTAGTGATTGAAGTATTCCATGGCTTTTTGATCCGAAGGGTGGGTGTCCAGATACAGCATCAGATCTGTCAGGACGAAATCAGCGATGCCGATATCATGCAGCTTTTTTTCTTCGCTGTTCATTTGATACATCTCCTTCCTGTAAAGGGTTTGTCAAGTTCGGGGAAAATGGTACCGGCTTTGTAGCCTTTTTCCAGATTTTCATACATTTGCGTAAAATGCTGCCAGGGGACATAAGCCATGGCAAGAGGATATTTTTCAAAAGGTTCCTCGAAAGAATAATCTTTCATAGCAATCCGCTTTCCTTTCCGTAAAAACATTTATTATATGGTATGAACAGAGAAGAAAAGAGTGCATAGCTTTGGATGATACAAAATGGATACAATCAGGAGTTAAAGTAATATAAGAATTTATAGAATGAGGGGCAGAAGAAATGTTCAGGATATTAATTGCGGAAGATGAAGAGCCGATCGCTAATCTGATCCGGATGAATCTGACAAAGGCAGGGTATCTGTGTACCTGGGCGCCGGATGGAAAAAGCGCGGCAGATCTTATGGAACGGGAGAAGTATGACCTGGCATTGTTAGATATCATGCTGCCGGGGATCAACGGCTATGAGCTGATGGATTATGCGAAAGCCTGTGAGCTGCCGGTGATCTTCCTGACGGCGCTGGGATCTACAGAACATAAGGTGAAAGGACTCCGAATGGGGGCGGATGATTATCTGCCCAAGCCGTTTGAGATCGTAGAACTGCTTGCCAGAGTGGAGGCGGTGCTGCGCAGATATCATAAGACGGAGACGGTCATCCGGGCGTGTAATGTCACCATTGACACGGCATCCCACAGAGTGACTCTAGACGGGGAGGAAATCTATCTGACACCGAAGGAATTCGATCTGCTGTTATTATTTGCCAGAAATAAAAACAGGGCGTTGTATCGGGAAACCATATACGAGACTGTATGGGGTGGCGAATATATGGGACAGAGCCGGACCGTGGATCTGCATGTGCAGCGGCTGAAGAAAAAGTTACATTGGGAAAATATTATTATAGCGGTATATAAAGTGGGGTATCGTTTGAATGAAGTTCACGTATAAATTATTTTTTTCCATCACAGCACTTCTTACGGCAGCCTTCATGCTGTTTGGAAGCTTTATGCTGTTTTCCTATTTTAACCGTATGTTAGAACGGGAGACGGAGCAGGGAAAACGTGAGAACCTGTTCTTTCAGACCATTTATGATATGGTGTATCAGAACATGGAAAAATACGGAGCGGAATTTGCGGGGATACAGGCAGGAAATTCTGCCACAGAACGGATGACGGATCAGAACGGTACGGAATGTATGATCCTTGAAACGGATGGCACGATCACTCTGGAGGGCAGCCTGAAACTGCCACAGGATGAGATCAGGAGTCTTGCGGAAGAAATGATCCGCACCATGGATCCCGGTGCAGATCAGGTCTACGGTGTCCGTAAGGTAGGAACGCGTTATTATCTGCTCAGCATTATCACAGATCAGGCGACGGATTCGGCAGATATGGTATATCTTGGGATCCTGAAGGATCTGAGCGGCATTTATGAAGAGCGGAGCAATATGATGCGGCAATATGGTATTGCTCTGGCAGGTCTGCTGGTGATCGGTGGTCTGGCAGCTTTTTTACTGTCCAGATATCTGACCCGGCCCATAGAGCAGTTAAACCGCACGGCGGGGAGGATTGCCGAGGGAAATCTGGAGAAGAGGGCTGCCTATCAGGGTGCAGATGAGATCGGAGAACTGTCCCGGAGTTTTAACCGGATGACGGACAGACTGGTACGCCAGATGGAGGAAAAAGAGCTGGAAGCAAAACAGAAGGAGGATTTTACGGCGGCATTTGCTCATGAACTCAAGACACCTTTAACTTCCATCATTGGATATGCGGATATGCTGAACTCCTATGAACTGACAGAGCAGGAGCGGGGCGAAGCCACCTATTATATTTTCAGTCAGGGAAAACGTCTGGAAAGTCTGTCTCACAAATTGCTGGAGCTGGTGGGAATGGACAGACAGGAATTGGAATTCAAGAAGATTCAGACGAAAGAACTGGAGGAAAATATCCGGGATACGATGCGGATCCCCTTTGAACGCAAAGGGATCCGGGGAAAGATCAATCTGGAAAAGGGGGTGATTTTAGGTGACAGGGATCTGCTTTTGTCACTGTTATATAATCTGCTGGATAATGCTGTAAAGGCTGTGGAAGAAGGCGGATTTATCCTGATGAAGGGAAGTAAGCTCACACAGGGCTATGAGATCAAGGTTGTAGACAACGGCAGGGGGATCCCGCAGGAAGAGATCGCGAGGATCACGGAGGCTTTTTATATGGTGGATAAGTCCAGATCCCGCAAGGAGGGCGGAGCCGGCATCGGAATGGCTCTCTGTCAGAAGATCATCACCCTGCATCAGGGGGAACTGAAGATTGACAGCAAGCTTGGAGAAGGCACGGTAATGCGGTTATATTTTCCCGGGGAAATGCAGGTGGTAAAAAATAAAAGCAACAGGGGAGCAAAAGGCGGAATATGAAAAAACAGGAGAATAAGAACCGGCGCAATTTCCTACTATGTATGGGTGGACTGCTCGTGCTGATCGTATTTGCATTCGCAGGACCGGAAGGGTTGCTACAATTGCAGGATAAGAGCAGGCTGACCAGGTCAGTCAGCATATCAAATACAGGAACGGATTATACCGTCTGGAAGGAAGAGTATGAGACAGACACCATGCGCAGACTTCAAAATCTGGCAGACGGTATCGCTGCGGGAAAACACTACTATATCTCTGAACAAGATTATGAAGCTGCAACAGATGGTGAAATATATGGTCTGATCGATGAATATATTTTAAATACGGAATGGAATTACACTTTTCAGGACATGGGAGTGATCCCGGAGGATTATTTTTTCAAAAATATGGATACAGATAACATTTCCATCAAACGATATATTTTGTATGATGAAAAGCTGTCGGATGGAGTCGCGATCATGGCCTATGACATCTGTATGCGCATGAAGGAAGAGGAGGTTACGGGAGTCAGTATAGAGTGTGTCGTGGATTCTGAGACCGGAACACTCTATGCCATGAAGGTTGTGCTGGAAGATGAGACAGAACCTGTCACCTGGGATGATATCGGTGCAGATGCCCCTTATTATTTTATCACTGATTATATGCAGTCTTATCTGCATGATTATAATTCCGGGACCTATATTGAAATCGAAGGAGAGATGCCTTATGATACCAATGCACAGATCATGTGGGATAAAGAAGCTGAAATAGAGGCTGAAACAGAAGCGAAGTCCCAGACGACCATGGAAAACGACAACGGTGAGTATACGTGTGATCTGGAATACGGAGAGCATAAGCTGCATCTGACCGCAACACTGCTCAATGCTTCCGAAGGACAACTGGAGAAAGGCATCGGATATTTGTTCGGGATTCGTGAGATCGCAGAAAAGATCCCGGGTTTTCTGCCGGATATCCAGTAAATACATTCCGGAAAATACAGGAATCCGGAAAAGCAGCCGGACAGTGATATCAATGTATAAAATAGAAAAATAAAGAATATAGTTTAGAAAAATAAGTCAGGGAGACAGACTTTTTATGATCACAGAGGTAACAGGCTTTTTACAGCAGACAGACCGGATCGTATGGGGACCCTGGCTTGTTTTTTTATTATTAGGCTGTGGCTGCTATCTGATGATAAGTCTGTTCTTTCTTCCTCTGAGAAATCTGTTGGCGGCACTTGGGCTGGTGTTCCATCCTAAGAGCCGGAAAGGCACAGATGGGGAAGGGGTTTCTTCTTTTTCAGCACTGACTACGGAACTGGCGGCAACGATAGGCACGGGAAATATCGTAGGCGTGGCTACTGCCATGGTGCTGGGAGGACCGGGAGCATTGTTCTGGATGCTTTTGTCCGGGATCATCGGGCTGTCGACCAAACTGGTGGAAAGTACGCTGTGTGTCAGATATCGTGTAAGAGATCACAAAGGAAAACCGGTGGGTGGTCCCATGTATGTTCTTCAAAATGCATTTCCGTATAGACGTATGGGGCGGATCCTTGCGGTACTGTTTGCGATATTCGCAGTACTAGCCTCCTTTGGCATGGGGAATATGACGCAGGGGAATTCTATTGCGGAGGCACTGGCAGTGACTTTTGGAGTCGACCGGACAGTGACAGGACTGGTGATTGGTATCTTTACGATTCTGGTGATTCTTGGAGGAATCGATAAAATAGCAAGGGTCACGGAATATCTGGTGCCTTGTATGGCAGTATTTTATCTTTTCGGAACAGGCATGGTGATCTTTACGCATTTCCATAATCTACCGTCAGGAATTCTGCAGATTTTATGCGGTGCTTTCTGCCCGGAAGCTATGGCAGGAGGGAGCATTGGATTCTTATGTTCCGGCAGGCAGGCCATGCGCTATGGTGTCTCCCGTGGAGTATTTTCCAACGAAGCGGGACTCGGAGCAGCCGGAATCAGTGCGGCTTGTGCAGATACACCGGATGCGGTGCGGCAAGGCTATATCAGCATGACGGGAGTTTTTATCGATACCATTGTGATCTGTTCCCTGACAGGGCTTGCCATAGCATCCAGCGGTATGCTGGGGCAGAGGGATGCGCAGGGGGAGCTTTTGAACGGAACAGCGCTTATGATCGCTGTATTTTCCGCCACATTTGGCAGGGCGGGGGAATGGATGCTTGCACTATCTATCGCATTGTTTGCGTTTGCTACAATTATTGCCTGGGAATATCAGGGAGAGAAAGCCTTTGAATATCTGGCTGGAAATAGTCGCCGGACAGGGTGGTATCGTCTGTGCTATGGAATATTTGCCTTTTTTGGGGCGGTCTGTTCGCTGGAAGCGGTATGGGATTTCTCGGATATCTGTAACGGTCTGATGGCGGTGCCGAATCTACTGGCGGTAGTGATGCTGTCGCAGGGAATCTGCCGGGAAATAAGAACCTATAAGCTCTGAACGATCACGCCGAAATTACCTTTTAAATAAAATTAAATATTGAAGCGATGCGGCCACCATGATATGATAAATAAGATATGGCTATTCGAATTTGAGAGAAGAACATGCCCGGATAAGTTGTATTTGTGTTGAAACGTTAGGAGTGAGATTATGACTAAGACGATAGAGAATTTTTTGCGATATGTGAAGATCGATACCCAGTCCAGTGAAGAGAGCACCACGACCCCCAGCACCATGAAGCAGCATGACCTGGCAGGTCTGCTTGTCAGTGAACTGGAAGCTATGGGCGCCACAGAGATCACTTATGATAAGGAGCACTGCTATGTCTATGCTACCGTTCCTGCATCCGCAGGCTACGAGAATGCACCGGTACTTGGATTTATCGCCCATATGGATACATCGCCTGCGGTGACGGATACCAATGTGAAGCCCCGGATCGTAGAGCATTATGACGGAAAAGATATCGTACTGAATGCAGCAGAGAACATCGTTATGAAGACAGCGGATTTCCCGGAGCTGTTAAATTATGTGGGAAAAGATCTGATCGTGACAGACGGAACAACGCTGCTTGGCGCAGATGACAAAGCAGGTGTTGCTGAGATCATGACCATGGCGGAAGACTTGTTAAATCATCCTGAGAAAAAGCACGGCAAGATCCGCATTGGTTTCACCCCGGATGAGGAAGTCGGTGCCGGAGCGGATCATTTTGATGTGAAACTGTTTGGTGCAGATTATGCGTATACCGTAGACGGTGGTGCACTGGGCGAACTGGAATATGAGAATTTTAATGCCGCCGGGGCAAAGCTTCATGTATATGGCAGAAGTGTGCATCCCGGTTCCGCCAAAGGCAAAATGAAAAATGCCATTCTGATCGCGCAGGAGTTCCAGAAGCTGCTGCCGGTAGAGCAGAATCCAATGTATACCGAAGGCTATGAGGGCTTCTTCCATCTGGATGCTATATGCGGCAATGTGGAGGAAGTTACTGCGGACTATATTATCCGTGATCATAACAGACAGCTGTTTGAACAGAAAAAAGAGCTGTTTTTGTCCTGTGCGGATTTCCTGAACCGGAAGTATGGGGAAGGCACCGCTATAGTGGATATGAAAGATTCTTACTATAACATGCGGGAGATCATGGAGCAGCATATGCACCTGATCGACAATGCGAAAGCTGCCATGGAAGAGCTGGGAATCGAGCCCAAAGTATCTCCCATCCGCGGCGGTACCGATGGCGCCAGACTGTCCTTCATGGGACTGCCCTGCCCGAACCTGTGCACCGGCGGAGAAAATTATCACGGCAGATATGAGTATGCCTGTGTACAGTCCATGGAAAAAACGACCGGACTATTGATCGCCATTGCAGCAAAATACGCAGACAGATAATAGATACAGATATGTTAGAAAGGCAATATTTTTTATATGACAAATGTAACACAAATGAACGAAACCGACAGACAGTATTATTTTATGGAGAAAGCCTCCGGTCATGTGGCAAAGCTTGGAGAAGAACTGGGCAGAAGGCCTACCTGCTGTGTGACTACTTTCGGGTGTCAGATGAATGCCAGGGATTCGGAAAAACTGGTGGGAATCCTGGAAAAAGTCGGCTATGAGATCATTGAAGATGAGAATGCGGACTTTGTGATCTATAATACCTGTACGGTGAGAGATAACGCCAACCAGCGTGTCTATGGAAGACTGGGAGTATTAAACGGCTATAAAAGGAAAAATCCTCATATGAAGATCGCACTGTGCGGCTGTATGATGCAGGAACCCACCGTGATCGAGAAGATTAAAAACAGTTACCGCTTCGTGGATCTGATCTTCGGAACTCATAATATTTTCAAATTCGCAGAGCTGTTATGCTCCCTGTTTGAAAATGAGGAAATGGTCATTGATATCTGGAAGGATACGGACAAGATCGTGGAAGATCTGCCGGTGGAGAGAAAGTATTCTTTCAAATCAGGTATCAATATTATGTTCGGCTGCAATAATTTCTGCAGCTATTGTATTGTCCCCTATGTCCGCGGCAGAGAGCGAAGCCGTAATCCGAAGGATATCATCCGGGAGATCGAGGGACTGGTGGCAGATGGCGTTGTGGAGATCATGCTGCTGGGACAAAATGTAAATTCCTACGGTAAAAACCTGGAAGAGCCCATTACCTTTGCACAGCTTTTGCAGGAAGTAGAAAGAATCGAAGGATTGGAGCGGATCCGTTTCATGACTTCCCATCCCAAGGATCTGTCAGATGAGCTGATCGAGGTGATGAAGCATTCCAAGAAGATCTGCAGACATCTCCATCTTCCTTTGCAATCCGGTTCCACGAAGATATTAACAGCAATGAACCGTCGTTATACCAAGGAGCAGTATCTGGAGCTGGCGGAGAAGATCCGTAAGGAGATTCCGGATATGGCGATCACTACGGATATTATCGTAGGATTCCCCGGAGAGACGAAGGAAGACGTAGACGAGACCATCGATGTGATCCGTCGCGTAAAATACGACAATGCCTTTACCTTTATCTATTCCAAACGAACCGGAACACCGGCTGCAACCATGGAGCAGGTGCCGGAGGAACTGGTAAAGGAGCAGTTTGACCGGGTGCTTAAGACCGTGCAGGAGACAGCCAGAGAACAGGTATCCAGGTATCAGGGACAGATCTGCGATGTGCTGGTAGAAGAGATCAATGAAAACGACAGTTCCTTAGTGACCGGAAGAATGTCAAATAATACGCTGGTACATTTTCCGGGAGATGCATCGTTGGTGGGGAAGCTTGTGAATGTTTCACTGGATGAATGTCATGGATTTTATTATATGGGACATATGGTTCAGTCATGAATATGACAGGCGAATAAATAGTAAAAGGGAATCGAAATGGAAGAACAAGAGAAGAAAAAGAGAATAGAACTGGAACAGGACATGTCCTGGAAAATGTATCAGATACTGACGATAACGGCGTGCACTGCAAATCTGATCGGAACAATCTGCAATTTCTGTATTCACGGTACGAAACTGCCGACCATACTCTGCGGGATATGCCTGCTGATGATCGTGACCATCGGCATTATCGGATGGACTACGAAAAAGGTGCAAATACCGGCGGTCTTGATCATATTAATACTTGTATGGTTTGAATTTCCTTATTTGTATTATTGCTACGGGGATGCCTCTATCGTATATCTGGTCCTGGGGGTCGTTGGACTGGCGATATTTTTCCCGAGAAATGTGGTGATCGTTTCTTTTGCGGTCACGTTGCTGGAATATCTGGTGATCATGATGAGCAGCTTTGAACGGCCTTCCGTATGGAGAAATATGGATGAAGCGGGTAAAATCGGAACTACGCTTGGCTCCTTTGTTATTGTGGGAGTGTCTGTATTTGCCATGATATTTGAATTGCTCAGAAGTTACGAGGAACAACGAAAGCAATTGCTGAGTCTGAGTGAGGATCTGAACTTTGCAGCGAACCATGATCCTCTGACCAGGCTGTATAATCGGCGCTATCTTGTAAATCAGGTGAATGAATGGATATGCAAGCCGGAGAAGAGCTTCTGGATCGTATTGATGGATGTAGATGATTTCAAGGCAGTCAATGATACCTATGGGCATGGATACGGTGATGATGTACTGCGGGAAGCCGGCAGACTGATGCTGGAAGAAATGATGGGAAAAGGAATCGCAGCCCGGTTCGGCGGCGAGGAGTTTATGCTGGTGTTTGAACAGGATGATCGGGAACAGGTGTTACATTCATTCCGGAATATCCAGGAAGGCTTAAGGAGATATTCCCAGAACACCAGACAGACGGATATTACCATCAGCGGTGGAATGGAACGTTATGAGGCTGATAAACAGCTGGATCTATTGTTTACTTCTGTGGACCGGAAATTATATATTGCCAAAAATAACGGTAAAAACCGTATTGTAGAATAGGTTTAAAATAATAAAAAAGTCTTGCAAAGCTTAAAAAATAGAGCTATGATAAGACCCGTGTGATTTTATAAAAATTTTATAATTTCACACGGGTCTTTTTACTGAGGAGATTATATTGAGGAGAATGTTATGGAAAAATTGAAACCGAAGCTTTTCTCAGTGATGAAAAGCTACACGAAAGAACAGTTTGTAAAAGATGTGATCGCAGGTATCATTGTGGCGATCATTGCTCTGCCCTTATCCATTGCACTGGCACTGGCTTCCGGAGTAACACCGGAAAAGGGTATCTATACAGCAATCACCGCAGGCTTTGTGATCTCTTTTCTGGGTGGCAGCCGCGTACAGATCGCAGGTCCTACTGCGGCATTTGCCACCATTGTTGCAGGAATTGTAGCGAAGAACGGCATGGACGGTCTGATCATCGCGACATTGTTAGCGGGTGTGATCCTGATCCTGATGGGATTTTTACGACTTGGCAATCTGATCAAGTTTATCCCCTATACGATCACCACCGGTTTTACTTCCGGTATTGCTGTGACGATCTTTATCGGACAGATCAAGGACTTCCTGGGACTGACCATTGTCAGCGAAGAGCCGCTGATCGAGACCATGGATAAACTGAAAGCAGTATTTCAGTTCATCTCCACCACAAATGTGCAGGCACTGCTTGTAGGTGTGATCAGTCTCCTGATCCTGATCCTGTGGCAGTATCTGCCGGGCTTTTGCAAGAAGATTCCCCCTTCTCTGATCGCAGTACTGGTGGGAAGTGCCATGGTTGCACTACTTAACATGAATGTAAATACGATCGGAGATCTGTATGAGATTTCCAATAAGCTTCCGTCAATTTCTCTGCCCGCTTTCAGCCTGAAAACGGTACAGAACGTCCTGCCGGATGCTTTTACCATCGCGATTCTGGCTGCCATTGAGTCATTGCTTTCCTGCGTGGTAGCGGACAGTATGGTGAACAGCAGACATCGTTCCAATATGGAACTGATCGCCCAGGGCGCCGGCAACATTACTTCCGCATTGTTCGGTGGGATCCCCGCCACCGGAGCCATTGCGAGAACTGCTGCCAATGTGAAAAACGGCGGACGTACCCCCATTGCCGGTATGGTGCATTCCGTGACACTTTTGTTGATCCTGGTAGTACTGATGCCTTATGCGGCACTGATCCCCATGCCCACCATTGCAGCCATTCTGTTCATGGTGGCTTACAATATGTGCGACTGGCGTAAATTCATAGGTCTGTGCAAGACCGCACCCAAGAGTGACATTATCGTTCTGGTGACCACATTTGTACTGACTGTCGTATTTGATCTGGTAGTAGCGATAGAGGTAGGTATTTTACTGGCAGCCATTCTTTTCATGAAGCGTATGAGTGATGTGACGGAAGTGGAAGGCTGGAAATATGTGGATGATGAGGATGATGCGGACAGCGTGTCCTTAAGAGTCGTACCTCACAATACCATGGTATATGAAGTGAGCGGTCCCTTATTCTTCGGTGCAGCGGACAAGATCCTGAAGATCACATTAGATGAGAAGATGAACTGCCTGGTACTGCGTATGCGCAGCGTGAGCGCCATCGACGCCACGGCCATGCATAATCTGGAGCAGTTATATGCGGATTGTAAAAAGAAAAACATCCAGATCATTCTGTCCCATGTAGGG
>ERZ827440.3483-NODE-3483-length-11831-cov-4.700488_pt1 | contig 11831 bp, 16 predicted proteins | sample MGYA00519774_ERZ827440 | MGnify/ENA primary metagenome ERZ827440 (study PRJEB31778, sample SAMEA3449302) | human gut metagenome | biome: human gut; feature: human-associated habitat; material: faeces | place: United Kingdom | collected 2010/2012 ... | reverse complement strand
GGTATGGAAGTATTAGAATACGCTAAGAGTTTAAATGTTGAATATGAGTACACAATTTATGAATACAAGAGAGTGAAGAAGAATTTAATGAAACGGATGTGTAATATGGATAGAACATTATACGCAATGATACTAATAATGTTGGCGTTGTCAACAATATGTTATTTGGTTGGTTATAGTGTGGGGTTAGGATTGATATGATTAGTTTAGACAAATATGCAAAGAAATACGGTGACATACCATACCCAGAAAACATAAGTGAGAAACAGGCAAAAAAGTATGTTGAAACATATGTTAAGCTTGGTCGGTCAAGGGGTCGCGCAAAGGACGAGGTATTAAAAAAATATAAGAAGACCATATCAAGACTTAGAAAGTCCGGTTATGTCGTCCCCGAAAACATCAAGTTACCTGCAAAATACGACACATCATACATATACGCGCAATCCTTTAAACCCGACCCACAAACAGGGAAAGTTTATCCAGGTTTATATGCACGTGGTAAGTCGTTCGGGGTTAAAACAAAGCCGTCACCACCAACACCCCCCAACATTTATGAGTTGATTTATTTTAACACAATTTCATATATAAGAGATTTTGAGTCAACATCCAATCGCAAGGCGGAGGGTGTCCCGACTTTGATTGACTTTTTTGAGGGCATTGCAGAAGTATATGGAAATGAAATTGCGGGGAGGTTGATAGATGAGGCAGAAAAAGCGGGCGAGACAATAACAGCAGATGAATTATACAACGAAACAGACGCGCAATCATACACGCGAAGTGTAGAAAGATTTGTAAGAAAGGTTTTAGAGTTATTACCACAAACCGATTGATAGGGGTGATACTATGACATTTGTTGGAGATTTTGAAACCACTGTGTATGACGGACAAGAATACACTGAAGTATGGGCCAGCGGTGTTTGCAATATTTCAGATTTATCTTGTGTTATTCATAACAGCATTGATAAGACGTTTTCATATCTTGAAAACATTGGTGAGGACGTTGTCATATATTACCACAATTTACGATTTGATGGTGAGTTTTATGTTTCATATTTATTGAATAAATTGAAATATAAATATTACGAGGGGCCTCGAAAAAAGAAAAAGACTTTTAAATGTGTGATATCGGACGCGGGATTGTGGTTTAATATCACAATAACCACACCCAAAAATATAATATCAATTCGAGATTCACTCAAGCTGATACCGTTATCAATTGAGACTATGGGCGTGGCCTTTAATACAGACCACCGAAAAAGCACGATTGAATATAAAGGATTTAGAAAGGCAGGTGGTGTGATTACAGAACGTGAGGAACACTATTTGAAAAATGACTTGTTAGTGTTGGCTGAAAGTTTACAACATATGTTTGCTGTGACGACCAAAACCACAATATCATCTGCAGCCCTAAGTGAATTTAAAAAAACGTTTTATGGTAGAGATTATCGCGAGTGGTTCCCGAACTTAGAAGCCGTTGAAACGCCTGACTATTTTGATGAAAAAAACGCCGATGAATTTATACGAAAAAGTTACAAAGGCGGGTGGTGCTATGTAAACCCAAAAATACAGGGTCGAGAGGTGGGGAAAGGAAAAACATTTGATGTCAACAGCTTATACCCGAGCGTGCTCCACGGCAGTTCAGGGTGTGTTTATCCTGTAGGGAAGCCTTTTTTTTTCAAGGGCGACATCCCAGCTAAAGTGAAGAATTCTTCAATGTATTATTTTATAAGGATAAAAGTTAAATTTAAACTTAAAGATGGTTATTTACCCACGGTGGCGAGTGGTGGGAGTATGCGGTATGGCGGTGTTAAATGGTTGACATCAAGCGATTATCGCTATAAAGGCGGTGATATTGACACTGTGGAAGTTGACGGTGTGGAAGAGCCAGTTTATTTTGAATGTGTTATGACAATGACAGACTATGAATTGTTTCATAAGCATTATGATGTTATATATGAAAAAGTTTTGTATGGGTGCTATTTTTACGTTATGGGAGGAATTTTCGACGAGTATGTTGATAAATGGGTTGACGAAAAAATTAAATATAGTGGTGGGCGTAGAACAATTGCAAAGCTATTTTTAAACTCATTATACGGGAAGATGGCGGCAAACGGACGGCGTGACCACAAAATACCAAGGCTTGATGACGGTGTTGTGAAATATGATGTTGTTAAAGGGGAAGACAAGGAACCCGAATACATAGCGATAGGGTCCGCAGTAACCGCTTACGCCCGAAATTTTACAATCACCCACGCACAGGACAACTATGATTTGTTCTGTTATAGCGACACAGATTCGTGCCATTTGTTAGAGGGGGAATACAAAAACATAGAAGTTGATGATAAAAAACTTTTACACTGGAAAATTGAAGCGGATTGGGACAAGGCAATTTTTGTGAGACCCAAATGTTATATTGCGGTTGGGGATAAGATGGAAATAAAATGTGCCGGTCTAAATGAAAGGGGGAAAGAGTTAATGAAAATGTCTTTAACCGGTGACATACAAGAACCATTAAGCGACGAAGAGCGCGAATTTGTAAATGTTAAACGAAATCTAACAGATTTTAAGGTGGGACTGGAAATACCGGGGAAATTAGCCCCCAAACGAATAAGGGGTGGCGTGATATTATCAGAAACAACATATAAAATAAGGGCGGTATAACCGCCCTTTATAATAGCACCGTGCACGTTTGCTAAACGAGAATTTATTGGAACCATTTAAGGTTTAGCACCCAACAAAATACACGGTGATATTAACGAATTGATAATGCGCTTAAAATTTTTTCTTTTACGCCAATGTTTGAAAACCTTATTAAACCACGATGAAAAAAATCCCTCATCATCTTATGTTTGGTAGAACAATTTAGATATGAATTTGTATAATCTAACACGTCATTACAATTTTTGTCGTATTTTTGCGATATATAAATGATGTTAAGGTCATAATAAAAGAAAACCCCGAACGTTTCACCCTTATAATTTATTGTTAGCAAGTAAGAATTTTTTCCAGACGGTTTATCAATGAGTGCCACTGAATTATTAAGATATACACCCTCTGATTCATATTTACTGTATTCATCGTCAAAGGCAGAATTAAAGGTAGAATTTTTCAGAGAATTTGCGGCGTAATTATTAAAATTAAATTCACACACCCATCCATTCCCTCGCAGAAATTTTGTGTTTGGTCTTATTCTTTCTGTGATGTGTAGGGCAGAATAATAGGGATTTAATAGATTCAAAGTGTTGCCAATTAGAACAAGCTTTACATATCTTGAGGGCTCACCCGCCTTTCTTGCAATTGATGTGTGAATACTTCTCACCTTTTCCACTTCGCCGGGTAGGTAGTTGTCATATTCTTCTTGAAATTCATCGAATAATATCGTTGTCACGTTTTTAAAGACATGGGAACGATTTTTTAATTTTGTTGCTTGATTGATTGAAAGGGCGAATCCACATGTTTCACCATTCAACAGCAGAGAATAATACAACCCCTTGGCGTATGGTTTTGACGTCATTTCATCATATGGAAAATATAAGTCGTGAATGTCGTTCCAAAACGCAATATGCGCGTCTGACAATTCATAACCAGTTCTATAAAGTACAACAAATTGAGACCCGTCACGCTTAAAATTATCAATCACATGCTTATTGAAAAACGTTGTTTTTCCTGCACTTCTGTTAGATGTGACAATAAATATTTCCGGGGTGTTTTTATTTAGGTCTTTTGTATTTAATAACTTATTTCCATTATAAAATTCCATACTTTATTATAACACAAAATAAATATATGTCAAGACTTGACAAGAAAAAGTTTTGTGATATAATATAAGAAAGGGGGGTATTGATGGAAAACATTATCACTTTAATAAACACAGCAGGCTTCCCCGTGGCTATGTGTTGCGTGTTGTTGTATTATATAAATAAGCTGATAGATAGTCACCGAAAAGAGGTTGACGAGCTTACAGAAGCAATCAACAACAACACAAATGTTATAAATATTTTATTAGAAAGGATAAACAATGAAGACAAGTAAAGAAGACATTCTGTCCAGACTTTCTGCGATTTTTGACGAGGGAGAGTTGACCGAAGAAAAGGTTAAAATTGTGGAAGACATTTCAGACACTTTCGACGAATTATCGCGCGCAAGCGGTGACGTTGAAGAGGTTGAAAAGAAGTGGAGAAAAAGGTATATTGAAAGATTTGGAAGCCCAAAGGTTGAAGATGAGGGCGAAAAAATTGAGGAAACTGAAACAATTAAAATTGATGATTTATTTGAAGAAAGAGGTGACAAATAATGGCAAATGTTCCGCAGCCTGTAACACTCACTAATTCCAGTGTGAATATTTTAAATGCGATTAGAAATTCGGCAACCATAGACTATAGAAACTATGTGCCATACGCGACAGAGGACGGCGATTCAATTCGTGCTATTGGTGCCATTATTATGGACTACCCCGCACTTCAAAACGAGTTTTTAAACGCGCTCATTGGAAGAATCGGGCTTGTTATTGTCACGTCTAAATCATATCAAAATCCGTGGTCTGTATTTAAAAAGGGCGTTATGGAGTTCGGCGAGACCGTCGAGGAATTATTTGTAAATATTGCCAACGTCCAGAATTACAACCCCGAAGATTCAGAAACAACAATTTTTTCGCGCAATATTCCGGACGTAAAAAGCGCGTTTCATGTTGTAAACTATAAGAAAGTTTACCCTGTAACAATTCAAAATGACCAGTTGCGAGCCGCGTTTTTATCATGGGCTGGTATATCCGACTTAATAGCAAAAATCACCGATTCATTATACACATCAATGAATTATGATGAATACCAAACCATGAAATATCTAATTGCAAAAGCCATTATTAACGGCCAAATGGAAATTATTGGTGTTAGTGGGACGATTAGCGAGGATGTCGTGGCTTTTAAGTCAATTAGCAACGATTTGACCTTTTATTCCAACAAACATAATGTTGCTGGTGTTTATACTTCAACTCTTAAAGATGACCAATATCTCATTATCGACACCGCCACTGAAAGCCAGATGAACGTTGAAGTGCTGGCCACGGCGTTCAATATGGATAAGGCCGAATTTATGGGTCATGTTATTTTGGTTGATGGGTTCGGTAATTTAGACACCGCCCGTCTCAATGAATTGTTTTATGATGACCCGGCATATGAGGAAATAGGGTCAAGTGACTTGGATAACCTCAATTTAATACCGGCTGTCATTGTAGATAAAAACTGGTTTATGGTGTATGACCAGATGATGCAATTCACCGAAAACTATAACGGCAAGGGGCTGTATTGGAATTATTTCCTGCACACGTGGAAAGTGATGAGCGTGTCTCCCTTTGCGAACGCGGCTGTATTTACCACCGGAACCCCCGCTGTTACCTCCGTGACCGTTTCACCGTCAACAGCAACTGTGGCCAAGGGCGGAAGCGTGCAGTTAACCGCCACCGTTCAAACAACTAACTTTGCTCCACAACGTGTTACGTGGTCATCTGCCAATGCGAAAGCTACCGTGGATTCACGTGGCTTTGTAACAATCGCGTCTGACTTTTCAGGGTCGAGTGTTGTCATCACCGCTACTTCAACCTTTGACCCGAGTAAAAATGGAAAAGCAACAATTACCGTAGAATAATGTACATTGCACCTAATTCAATTATAAAAATATTGACGAATGTTCCTCTTTCAACTGGTTATGCAGACACGCTCTATTTTTCGAGTGTGTCTGCACAGACCAGTTATTTCAGCGCGAAAGTTAAACCAAACACAACCCTCGGCAACTTAGGAACATTTTCATTTACCCTTGACGAACAAAACTATGTTCGTTCATTTAATAATTCGATTAAGGTCAATATCCCTGTTGATTTGTTAAACGACTGTAACTATGTAATGTTTCAGAATTCATCGTATACTTCAAAATGGTTTTATGCGTTTATCACTAATCGAACCATGTTGAGCAACGCAACAACCGAATTGTCGTTAGAATTGGACGAGATTCAGACATGGTTTTTTGATATGACCATTCAGCCGGGGTTGGTGCTTAGAGAGCATAGCGTAAATGACACGTTGTATGAAAATTTAATGCCCGAACCGTTTAATATCACAGACTACACATATCGGTTACAGACTTCTGTGAGTTCTTTAATTAGTGGTATAGGGATGGTTGGGTCTAAAACATGGGACGGCGCGCAACCCGTTGGCACGACTATTGATGGTGTGTTTACAAATTGCTATTCTGGGCATTGGCTCACCTCACAACTATCCTATGTTGAAATCGCGGAAGCAATAAATGCGTATGTTGCGACGAACGGGGTTGAATCCATTGTTTCCATATACCCATATTATTCACCAAGTATATCATCGTACAAACTTAATAATTTATCGTTAGATGGGTATGTCCCAAAAAACAACAAATTAAAAACTTATCCTTATTCTTTTGGCCGTGTAATTTCACTTGATGGAAATAGTCGTGATTTTAAATTTGAGGAAAGCGACGAGGAAAATCAGTTGATATTTACTTTACAGACAGTGTCATTCCCGGATGTTGCAATGAGACTTGTGTGTGAAAATTACAACGGCTTGGATGGTGCAAACAACCAAATAATTTATACTGCGTTTCCTGTGCCCGCCATCAACACCCCCGCGTACCTTAATTTCTGGGCGACCAACAAATTTTCATGGGGGTTTTCTTTGTTGAAAGATTCTATCACTATTGGCACGGGGGTGACAGCGATTGCTGCGGGGGATCCAACCGGGATGGATTATTTATCGTCGGGGGCTTTCTCATTGGCCGAAAAGGCTGCTAATATAGGCGATTTAATGAACGCGCCGCCGAATGTTGCTTCATCCGGGGCTGGGTTGTCATTTGTCACTAAATATCTGGACCCAGTATTCAACATATACCAATGTACCCTGCGTTATGACGCGGCTAAAGCGGTTGACGATTATTTTACCCGTTTTGGCTATGCGACTAACACTATTAAACAACCAAACATATCAAGTCGCCCGGCGTTTAACTATGTTAAAACCTCAAACATTCATGTGTCTGGTTCGGCACCCGCCGACACAAAGCGCGTGTTTGAAGAGGCTCTTGACCGGGGTATGACGTTTTGGAAGTCTACGGCAACCCTCGGCGATTATTCACAAAATAATGGGGTTTAAACATGAAAAACATATCACTACCAAGAAACGAGCGTAAACGGTTCTATGATTCCATAGTGGACAACACCACCACATATAATTACTATGTAGAACGATTGACTGATATAGCAGTTTCGCGTTTCAAATGGACTGGATTCCCGGATTCAATTGACACACGATTTTTAGAATTGACTTTGTTTGAAAAGGGGCAAGCTGTTGTCTTTGAAGATGATGTCATGGGTCTTCTTTCCCTGAATACCGCTATTTCTGGGTCATGGAATGTGTATAATGTGCCAATTAAGCGCAGAGCATATGCCACTAACGGATATAATAAAAACCTGACAATTGAAAACAGTGTAATAGTGTTTAATAACTATATTAGAACACCGTCTGTACAGCACATTTTAAATTTTTCAAAAAAATTGGCCAACATAGACGTTACAATTCAAATAAATATCAACACCCAAAAGACCCCAATAGCACTTAAAGCGAATAAAAAACAGCAATTGAGTGTTTTAAACGCTTATAAAAATTATGATGGAAATGTGCCCGTCATATTCAAAGAAGATGAATTTAAAGACGATTCTATATCTTCAATGTCTTTGGGTGCGCCGTTTGTTTCCCCTGATTTGTATGAGCTTAAAACGAAAATATGGAATGAGGCTCTTACGTTTTTAGGCGTTCCAAACATTAGTGAAACGAAAAAGGAGCGCATGATAACCGACGAGGTTCAACGCCAGATGGGTGGTGTGCTGGCAAGCAGAACGTCCTTTATATCAATGCGAAAACAAGCATGTGAAAAAATAAATAAAATGTTTGGATTGAATGTTGACGTTGAATATAATTATGGGGGTGATGGTGATTGTCAAAATACACAACAGAGCTACGATTCATAATTGGCTCGCTTGCTGGGTCGACAGACACGTCATTAACTCAGCTTAAAAAAGACATACCAAAAGCTTTGCCACTGATATTTGACGGCGATTTGTCTCTTGACAGCCCTCTGTCCATAACTACCTTTGAAACACTGTTTTTAAACCACTTCGCGTTTCATGAGATTGGTTTTGAAACATTTGCGCGGTGGAAATATGAGATAAATAATCATTTAAGAGAAATTATACCATATTATAATGACTTGTCTTCATCAACAACGAAAGAATTTTCTTTCTTCTTAACATCACCCGGCTACACCGACACAATAAATGATGTGGCTGGCACTGAAACCACAACCGGGGGTACAACAACCAACAACCTATCCACGGAAACCGAAGCTTCAGAAGACTATACAAGTGCGTATTCTGACACGCCTAACGGCTCATTGACAGACGTTAAAAACTTGAACTATTTAAGCACGGCAACTGTGGACGATAGGACAAACAGCCAAACTACCACAAATACTGGGACTGTTACAACTTCAAACACTGGTAAACAAACTGTGACAAAAAATTATGTGTTAGAACACGTTGAAACAGTTAGAGGTGAAGACAATTTAAAGGCAATTAAACTGTTTAGAGAGGAAATAAAAAATATATATTCACTCATGTTAGACGAATTCAACGAATATTTTATTACTTTATGGGGGTAAATTATGTTACAAAAACTAAATCTAATTATGAATCAGACGCTACCGGCTACGTATGACGATTCGCTAAGCTATTATGAGGCACTATCAAAAATCTGTTATGAGGTCAATGAAATAATTGACAAGATTAACGCTGATGAGGCGTTAATCGCCGCAAATTCGGAAGCTATCACTTCCATCAATTCTCAAATTACTTCTATTAACAATTCGCTGAGCGCTGACGCGGAAAAAATCCAACAGCACACCACGCAAATTAACGGGTTGTTGCAAACTATGCAACAGCTGGCAACACAGGTTAATGACCTTGGCGACGAGGTGTCCTCGTTCAGTTCGTCAATTTCTTCCCTTACAACGCGAGTGAATAAAATTGAAAGTGATTTTAATACGGGGTTTGTGACACCCTATATCACATTAACACAAGAATTATTGCCTGGAAGCCCGTCAGACCGGGCGGCCACAAAGGCATATGTGGATAGCAAGGTTTCGAGTGAATTCACGCCGATTGTGTTGACCGGAAATGGCGGCCCCGCCGTTCTAACTCAAATTACTGTTAGATTTGATAAAACTGGGTTGATTATTTATGGGTCAATTTCACAAGACGAATTGCCCTCCGGTGGATATGAAGTGTTTACTTCAAGCACTCGGAATACTTTGGCTAATGGGATATCGGCTTGGGTTGGGGGCGCTTTGGCAAATAAAACAATTTTAGTTCCCATATTTAAACAGGCAAGCAATTTAGATTCGCCAACATTTGATAGCGAAAGGTGGTTTTCACTTTCGTTTAATTCATCCGGGGTTCTTAGTGATTTTACCTATGTTAAAGGCTCTGGGGCTTCTACTACCGCACCAAATTTTGTGGCACAAACTGTAATATAAAAGAAAGAGGATTATTCCTCTTTCTTTTTATTGTTCTGTGTGAATATGATGTTTTTGACTACGGCACTAACATATTTCTTTCCATCTTTCTCACTAATTGACAATTCACATTCATATACGCAGTAATCGCCTTTTTTAATGTATTTTTCTGCTATTTCACACAGTTTTGTTGTAAATATCACAATATCAACAAATACGGTGTTATCTTTCGATTTTTTTATTGCTAATGAATTTTTTAACATCAATTGCCCGTCTGTGGTTTCTCTTTTTTCAAAATCTTTAACTAATCTTCCACCAAAAAAACATACATTCATTGTTCTAATACCTCATCCTTTAAATTATCAATCATTCGTTTGCAGATTACAATTGCTCTTACGGTGTCATAATTCATAGACAAAACTTCGTCACCCTCTCCGACTATAACACCCTGTTTATACAATGTGTTTATAACTTCGGCCAATTCCCCGTAATTTTCGGGTGTGACATCCTTGGGTATTACATGTCGCTTTAACCAATACATAGCCCTGTCTGAATTATCAACCAATACTTGGGTTTCACCTAACACATATGACACCACCTCATCTAATTTCTCAAGCTTTGATATGATATCATTCTGCTTTTGTTCAATTTCTTTATAAAAATCTTCTGCCATGTTTAAAAACCTTTCTAAACCTAAATCTAATGTCCTGTGTGGGCAATATTTGCCTGACCAGTGTTGGTGTGTGTATGCGACTTCCTTAACCTCCTTTCTAAATATGAAATAAGACAACAACGCTAATAAACGGGCGGCGTTCTGTTCAGCCTTTTCAAACCTTTCACCTCCAGACTTAGAATAACAAATTTCTATTGCTATTGTCCTCATATTACCATCGCCGTGGCCGTCCCCCGCGTGCCATGCGGTTCTGTTTAATGGTAATATTTGAACAACTTCACAATCGTCAACCGCAAAGTGAAAGCTTCGTTCTTCACTTGGGTCGTTTTGCAAACATTTGGCCTCATTGATGGCTGGTGCGTCGTTTGCAGTGTTGTGTATTGTTACACCTATAGGTGTCATATAATATGGAGACTTAAATTCATACATTTCTTCGGGTATCATGTGTTTTCTAAACACCATTATTGAACCCCCCTTCGATACCTCCCGGATTCTATATAATCGTTGATGTGTTCTGCCATATCGTCTATTGATTCGGCTGTTGGAATGTTCAAAATTAGACACGCCACATTCACCTTTTTAATAAATTCTTTGAGGTTGGTGTTTTGCGACAATTCCGTTGGTCTATTATCACCTATCCTCTTCCCACACACGGGACAATACTTATAACCAGCGTAATATGCGTCCCACGCACATCCTTTTTGCCGTTCTTCAATTTCTTGCATTGCGGAAATAGCTTTTTTGCATGCTTCTTGAAATTTCTCATTGCAGTGTTCGTTTCCTACATATCGGTCTAAATATTCAATCGATTCTTTGTTAGTCATGGTCTACTCCTTTCATAACACTATCCCCATATCTCCCTTATATTTCACTTTAATTACATAACCATCGAGTTTGTAAATATCACAGTGAGATTTAAAGTTTTCGTCCCGATACAGGATTTGAAATTCCCAGCCCGTTGTTTTGTGCTCCATTGTTACCGATATCACCTTGTTTAAAAAGATAACATCATGACAAATAGGTTTATTTATATTCAGTCTGTGATGTATCTCTACACTGCCATAATCAAAATTGAATTCTTTACTCATGTGAGACCTCTCTCCTACACCTTTCTATAATTTCTTCGCCATGTCCTCTTGATAACATTTGCCCCCATTCGGATAAAAACCATTTTTCAAGCCTATGTCCGCCGCCACACTTTAATTCTATTTTATAATCATGTATGGCCTGTTCTAATATTGCTGCCTGTAACAATATTAGACCCTCATCATTGAAATGCGTTGTATTCATTGTAGTCCTTTATTTTCCAAATAGTTGGCGTGGTTTTAAGCCCACAGGAAAAGTTAGGATTTGGTGATTTTAACGGACATCGAGAACAAACAACACTTTCTTTGCACACCATTTTTATTATCATTAGCGCGGTGTAAATCTCATGCGGTGGTGTCTTGTTTTTCATCGTTATCCCTCCTATTTAAATATCAATACAATTGATTTCATCTTCAGACCTGTATTCGTCAATTGTAAAACCATAATCACTATTTAGACTTTTGGCACAATTTAATACCTCACTATG
>ERZ827440.3482-NODE-3482-length-11833-cov-5.305909_pt1 | contig 11833 bp, 9 predicted proteins | sample MGYA00519774_ERZ827440 | MGnify/ENA primary metagenome ERZ827440 (study PRJEB31778, sample SAMEA3449302) | human gut metagenome | biome: human gut; feature: human-associated habitat; material: faeces | place: United Kingdom | collected 2010/2012 ... | reverse complement strand
GGGGCTTACCTGGACTTATGCAGGAGTTATAGCAACACATTTTTTCCTATAACCCCTTATCTGTCTAATACCGTAAAGTCCTTCTGAACGAAAACTAGCGCTTGTTTTCTATATGGCCGATGTTTTTTAATTCAATAGAAATCATGCCATTAGGAGTACTTGCAAATTCAATGAAATCGGGATTATTAACGTACTCTGAAGGAAAGGTAATTTCGATACCTGTATCTGTCCTGATCTTATGATTGCGTGCAACTCGCTGCACGGCCTTCTTTTCTACTTGCACACGCTCAGGAATTTGTTCTTCAACCGCACAAGCTACAAAGCGCTCACGTAATGGCTCATCATCGAAAACTTCTTGAGCTAGATCAAAAGGCGCAATATCTGCCACTTCTTCACTATCATCACTTGACTCACTTACATAGGCCTTTGCTCGAGAAAGCGAAACAACCGGATCTGCCCCATATTCGACGGCTACCTCTTCAACAATTCGGGATAATTCATCAATTACCTCTTTACTGGAAGCCTGCATAGAGCACTGCAAAAGACTATCGGGAATGAGCCACACCTCTTCACCAGCGATCACGCGCTTCTTATCCTGAAAAGCAACGTCGAGCGTGCGCATATTGATAACTGCAAATGATGCAATTTTCTGAGAAGGATTAGGCAAAATAGCATGATGACGTTCAATGTCATTGCACGGCTGACCATCTTCGCTATAACCTACCGAGTGCATAAAGGCTTGTCTACTTTCGAGAAAGAAAATACCAAAATAGCGATTTACTCTTCCCTCAAACGATGCTACAAGCGCCTCTTCATCGCTACTGCCGCCATCAAGCTTTTCCTCCTCCTCAAAATCAACCACCAATAAGTCAGTCGATTCCGATTTACTCATGCGCCCTAGTTCGGTTGCAACAAATTCGGCAATTTGAGTGGAAAGTCCAATAAAATCACGTTGACCTGCAAAATAGGATTTGAGCTCGTTGGCAAACATGCTATCCGGGGCAAATTCTCCTCGCTTATTTTCAATGTTGCCAAAGGCCTTTTTCACGTGCTTCGTTACATAGGATTTTACCTGACGGCTCTCCATATCAAGTTCGGTTTGAGAAAATACATTGACGCATGACGTGAAATCAAACACGTGTAAAATGGCGTGATTAATTCGAAGCATATATCCTTCTTCATCTGTGGTTACAAAAGGGTTTGCAGTCTTATCTAACTCGAAACAGCTTTACCCGTACCTTATGAATATTTATCAAATAGAGAGTATAGCGACATATAAGACGAATAGCGCAACGTAACCTAACACCCAACGACTACCGTCAGAAGAACAAGATCTTCTTCACCAGTATTAGCAATAGAGTGCGCTGCCCCCTTAGGACATACATGGCACACTCCTGCTTCAAGCTGCTCTTCTACTCCATCACATATTGCTATGCCTTTACCAGCAAGCACGTAATTAATATCATCGCTCGTTTCGTGAACATGAAGGCCAATTGATCCACCTGCATGAATTGAGCAAGGAATAATCTTTCCTTTATCGCTCATATACATACGAGCCGACATGGTGCCCGTTCCATTATTCATTCCTGGAACGGTTATTTCAGCTATCTCATTGAAGTCAATCAGCATATCTCAGTTAACCTTCCGTTGTAGAGTGAGTAAACATAGAATCTAACATGCTCGGAGTTCTTTATTCAAGTTAGCTCTGTTTTATCTTAAGGCATCAAACAGCAATCTTACAATTTGTCTGACTACTATTTGACAGTTCAAATGGTGAGAGTAGAATAATTGTTCCGCAAAACTAAGTTGTTTAGTTTTGCTACGCACATTTACAAGGGTATAACCCTCCTTATTGGGGGCGACTGGTTTCGACATGGTAAGTCGGATTCGAGGAGCAGGTCGTGGTCTCCTCGCCACGTTAAACAGGGGTAAAGTCAAGTTAATTGGCAAAACTAATACTCAGAGCGCTCCTGCGCTCGCCATGGCTGCTTAATTAATGCCTGGCTGTCGACCTGGTGAATTTCCCCGCCACTGGGAAGGCATTATTTTAGGGGAACGCTCTTTGGCACGTAGCTGGTATGGCCAAAGCTAAGATTGAACCCGCTAGAATACTCTGTGGCCTGTCGGTGGGCTTGGATTATTCGAAACTTAAACATCGACTAAGCTTGTAGTGCCTTGCTGATGATTTAGTATGGACCGGAGTTCGATTCTCCGCGCCTCCACCAGAGTAAAAAGCGTCGAACTTTTCTCAAAAATCGATTCGCCGCTTTACTTATATTATTAGGGACATCCAACGGATGTCCCTCTTTATGTCTATTTTTGATTGTTTGCGAAAACAATAATCGCTCTAGGCAAAATCAAATGAAATATAAGCAAGTCCCTTTTCGAGCGAATTGCCGCCAGTATCTTTTGCGTAGGTCCATTCATAAACAGGACCGCCTTCATACGTTAAACCAGACCCCTCTTCGGCCTTTGGATCGTTAAATATTTCTTCTACTTCATCGATAGGATACGTGTTATAGCCAAACACTTCCGCAATCATTTCTGAAGCGCCCACTGCATCCTCAGCGTCAACACAATACAATCCCATGGAACCATACATACCAGTTGCAGGCATTACTTGAATTGAAAGGGAATCACCGCCATAACGATCATCTACGGCATCAGCATCTTTAAAGTAGTAGCGCCAACCGCCCCCATCTTCGAGTGTCTCAATGAATTCAAGACCTAGATCGTACTTTGCATTGATGCGATCAACCAAATCTTGAATTTCTGGCGTTGGGGCTTGCCAGTCATCAATTGCGGAAGTATCGAATGTTCTATATCCGTTAGTAGCTGAAGAACGCCAGTCGGGATCAATCGTGCCATATCCTGAAGAGAAACTAGACGTAGAGCTAGAGTTTGCAGAAAAACCCGCTTCATCGTCACGAGACGTATCATCATCAAGCATAGCATCCTTTTTCGTATGTTTCTTCCTCATCTGTATAAGAAGAATCAGAACTAGAAGATGAGCTGCTTTTCCCAGAAGAAGCACCAGAAGTTAAAGCTCCTGTACAACCAGTAAGACCAGCTATTAAAAACAACGCAACAAAAAGAACGAGCAGTGGTTCTATAAGCTTTGTTTTAATCATTGAATGTCCTTTTCCCCTGCAGTAAAACTAAACTTATTAGAACAATTTAACGTATTTAACAATGGAATTACATGCCCTTTTGTAATGATTTATCGCAACGAGTAGCTCAGAAAACTTGATGTAAGAATCACCGTTATTCGTTACCCACAATAGAACAAAACTAATATCCGCAATGAAACAAACTAGATAGGTGAAGCATGTCTCTCTTTTATCTCCCAGGTTGCAAATTCACAAAATACGACCCTACCGCAAGCGACAAACTTGCTTACTTTTGCGAATCTTACTTAGACGCTCAAGTATTGGGATGTTGCAGTAAAGATTTCAATGCACCAAAACCTGGCGATACGGTTTTGTATGTCTGCCCCACCTGTGCACTAATCATGAAGGAATCAAATCCCTCTGCAAAACTTAAAAGCGTCTACGAAGCCGTACTTGAATATGAAGAACTACTTAAAAGAACAGTTGGTCACACTAACAAAGTTGGTAACAACACATTGAACAACGCAACCAGCAACGCCATTCAAACTAAACCATCTTTTCACTGGATAGACTTAAAAAAGAAAGCAATAACTATACAGGACTGTTGGCGATCAAGAACAGACCTTGACCTTCAGTTGGCTATTCGCAAAGTTTTATTCAAAATGAACACAACCATCGTTGAATTAGATAGCAATTTCGATAAAGCAGATTTCTGCGGTTTAAGTCTTTTAAAAGAACCTTCTCCGCGTTATGAATGGCTTGCACCTAATCTCTTTCATGATCCGATATTCAAGCCACAGGAACCCGACGAGCAAATCCAATTACTCAGCAATCATGCTCAGCAATACACAACTTCTACCATAGGCTGCTATTGCACTGGTTGCATTGAAGGTATAGATAGAATGAATGCTATCTTTTCTTCTGGAGAAACTAACAAAAGCAACGCCAAAAGACTTGAACCTATCCATATAGCAAGTCTCTTGGCACAGTCAATTGAACTTTCGAATTGAACTTTCGTAGCCTACTTGCAAAATTGAGGCCAGATGAAGTTTGATCATTATTACGGTTATTCTCTTCATCCAAAAAACAAACCAAGGAAGCGAAAAAAAAAGAAAAAGTGCTGGCCAATTAATGACCAGCACTTCCATTTAACAAATCAGACTTTACGAGACGCTATGAAACGTTACGAAAACCTGATGAAAACTACTTGTCAGCCAATGCAGCCTGAGCAGCAGCCAAACGTGCCAAAGGTACACGATAAGGAGAGCAGCTTACATAATCCAGACCGATGCCGTAGAAGGTCTTAACAGAATCAGGATCGCCACCATGTTCGCCGCAAACACCGCAAACGATGTCTGGGTTACCCTGGTGACCAAGCTCAACACCCATCTTAACCAGCTTAGCAACACCAGGATCAACGGTTGCGAAGGGGTTATAAGGCAAGATGCGCTCTGCCAAGTACTGAGGAATAAATTCAGCCTCAACGTCGTCACGAGAGAAGCCAAACGTTGTCTGGGTAAGGTCATTGGTACCGAAGCTGAAGAAGTCTGCCTGAGTTGCAATTTCATCAGCAGTTACTGCAGCACGAGGAAGCTCGATCATGGTACCTACCGGAATCTCAAGTTCAACACCCTGTTCTTCAGCAACTTCAGCAATAACACGCTCTGCAAGTTCACGAAGCTTAGCAAGTTCAGGAACAACAGAAACCAAAGGAATCATAATTTCAGGCTTAGGATCAAGACCTTCCTTCTTCAACTGAGCAGCCGCAGTTGCGATTGCGCGAACCTGCATTTCAGGAAGGATAGGGAACTTGATAGCCAAACGGCAACCACGAAGACCAAGCATTGGATTCTGCTCTGCGAAGCCATCGATCTGTTCCATAAGCTGACGCTTCTTCTCAATTACATCAGGATCGCCACCGGATGCTTCAAGACGAGCAATTTCAACATCCAAAGAACGAGCGCTTTCGAGGAACTCATGCAGAGGTGGGTCAAGCAAACGAACGATTACAGGATAGCCGTCCATTGCCTTAAACATTCCCAGGAAGTCGCCTGTCTGAGCCTTAAACAAATCATCAACAGCCTTTTCGCGAACTGCTTCGTCCTCATTCAAAATGAAGGTTTGAATGATCTGCTTACGATCGCCCAAGAACATATGCTCTGTACGGCAAAGGCCAATACCCTGTGCACCAAACTTACGTGCAGTTTCAGCATCCTCTGGATTATCGGCATTAGCGCGAACACCCATGGTGCGGAACTCATCAGCCCACTCAAGGATAGTATCGAGATCGCCTGCCATTTCAGGCTCTACTAATTCAACAGCGCCAAGAACAACAATACCGGTGGTGCCATCCAAGGAGATCATGTCGCCTTCCTTGATAACAATATCGGTACCAACGATCGTTGCTTGCTTTGCTTCAGCATCAATCTTCAACGTATCAACACCGCATACGCAAGGAGCACCCATACCACGAGCGATAACAGCTGCATGGGAAGTCTTGCCGCCGTGAGAGGTCAAAATACCTTCAGCAGCAATCATACCTGCCAAGTCATCAGGGGTGGTTTCCCAACGTACCAATACCGTCTTGCGGCCTTCCTTGGCAGCCTCAACAGCAGCCTCAGAAGAAAATACTGCCTCACCTACCGCAGCACCAGGAGATGCATTTAAGCCCTTAGCTACCACATCATAGTCAGCTCTGGTGTCAAACTGAGGATGGAGCAGCTGATCGAGCTGTTCGGGGTCAACACGCTGAACAGCCTCTTCCTTGGTGATAAGGCCTTCTTTTTCCATTTCGATTGCAATATGAAGAGCAGCCTGTGCGGTACGCTTACCTACACGAGTCTGAAGCATCCAAAGCTTGCCCTGTTCGATAGTGAACTCAATATCGCACATATCGCGGAAATGGTTTTCGAGGATAGTGAATACCTCTTCGAGCTCACGACCAGCCTCTTCAAGGCCCTCAACATGCTTAAGGTCAGAAATTGGGCTGGTGTTACGAATGCCAGCTACTACGTCTTCGCCCTGTGCATTTACCAAATAGTCGCCATAGAACTCTTTTTCGCCGGTAGCAGGATTACGGGTAAAGGCAACGCCGGTTGCAGACGTATTGCCCTTGTTACCAAAAATCATGGACTGAACGTTTACAGCAGTGCCCAAATCATCAGAAATCTTGTTCTGCTTACGATAAAGAATTGCACGAGGATTGTTCCAAGAACCAAATACTGCCTCGATTGCTAAACGAAGCTGAACGTCAGGATCTTGAGGGAACTCAACCTTACCGTCAACCACAAGAGCAGGATATTCATCGGCGCTTACATTGTCAGTAAAGATACCCTTGAATACCTCTACGAGCTGCTCGAGATCCTCAGCAGTAAGATCGGTATCAGATTCAACACCGCGGTCACGCTTCATAATATTGATAGCATTTTCAAACAGATCGCCATCAAGACCCATTACCACGTTGGAGAACATTTGAATAAAGCGGCGGTAGGAGTCCCACGCAAAGCGAGGATTTTCCGTCTGCTTGATTAAACCGTGGATGGATTTGTCGTTAAGACCCAAGTTCAATACGGTGTCCATCATGCCAGGCATTGACATTGGTGCGCCGGAACGAACAGATACCAACAGTGGATCTTCAGGATCGCCGATCTTTTTACCAATACGGGCTTCGAGATCTTCACGATACTCTTCGATAGTGTCCAGAACTCCCTCAGGCCAGGTATTGTTGGAATTTGCGTATTCCATACAGGTCTGGCAAGAAATAGTGAATCCGGGAGGGACAGGAAGGCCGATGTTTGCCATCTCAGCAAGGTTTGCGCCCTTACCACCAAGAATGGCCTTCATGTTGGTGTTGCCTTCAGTAACGTTCTTACCATTTGCGTCCTTACCGAAAGCATAGACGCGCTTTACTTGGTCAGTCACCATGTTCTCCTTAGATTAAACTTTTCTCCTTCACGCACATTAATCAATTTGTGGGTGAGCATTCTCATAATACCGCAAAATTTCTTGTGCTGTTTCTTCGATTGCCCTGTTGTCGGTGCGAATAACGATGCATCCGAGCTTGCGCATAAGGGATCGCGCGCTTTCCAAATCTTGGTAAACACACTCCAAATCCGCATAAGAAGCAGCCACATTAGTCGCTTTTCCCAAACGTTTTTTTCTAATATCAGCTAGAATTTCCGCAGAAATTATGAGACCAAATAGACGGGTTGGATCAACTTCGAAAATCTCTTTAGGCGGATCAGATTGGGGGTCGAGCGGCACGTTTGCCACCTTGTAACCCATCTGAGAAAGATAGATTGAAAGCGGAGTTTTCGACGAACGAGACACTCCAATCAACACAATATCAGCCTTGGTAAGGTCTTGAGGATTACGCCCATCGTCGTGTGAGATAGTAAATTCCATCGCATCGATACGACGGAAATAGTACTCATTGACTGAATGTATTTTGCCCGGCTTTGCAATAGGTTCCTGACCCGATGCCTTGGTAAGGGCATCAAGCGCGGGGCTCATCGCATCAACCGCGATAATAATGTCGTTGTTCTTCTCTATGTAGTCCTGCAAAGCCTGGCGCATATCAGGAGATACCAAGGTGTAAAACAAAACGAAAGGATACTCACCAATACGACGATGAAATGAAACATGCGCATCGATGTCTGAAATCATTTCTTTTTGCGAACTTACCCGTGGAAGAATTTCGATAGCAGGATCAAACACCTCAAAGCACGCAGCAGCGGCACGCACCAAACCGAGTGCTGTCGTTCCAACCGAGTCGGACACAATATGAACCGTAGGCAATGCTTTGGAGCTTTTCCCTTGCAAAATCCACTTTTGCATTATTCCCCTTCCTCTACAAAACTCTACAGAACCAAAAAGCGGCCCTTAATTCAAGAGCCGCTGATCAAACACTATTTTGAAAGTAACGAAAAATCGGCAACGTTGGTAAATACGCCCACAAAGCGATTCAGAAGCCTGAGGCGGTTTTCGCGAAGCGTCTGATCTTCATCCATGATCATAACGCTTTCAAAGAACGTATCTATCGGTGCACGCAGAGCAGCAAGCTCTTTGAGAGCCTCTGCATAGTTATCAGCCTCAAGTGCCTTTGCAACCTTGCTTTCAGCTTGAGCAACCGCACACGACAAAGCATGTTCCACTTCACTAAGGAGGCTCTCGTCAACCTCGCTACCCAACTGAGCATCACGCAAATTGTTAGCACGAGCATAGGCGGTAGCCAGATTTTCAAACGTGTCGGGTTCATTGCTTCGAGCCTGCTCGAGCGCTTCAACGCGCTGAATAAGTTCAAGAGGCTCTTGTACTCCAGCTGCAAGAACTGCATCAATTGCATCAAGGCGCTTACCACCATCACGAAGCATGACACGAGTTCTTGTAATAAAGAACTCAATTACTTCATTGCGTACTGCCTGAGCATCAAAGGTAATACCCGCCTTAGCATAAAGAGCCAAAGAAGCATCGATAGCAGAAACTAAGCTGATCGGCAAAGGATCATCGCAGGAAAGCATAGCTACGATACCGATTGCGCTACGACGCAAAGCAAAGGGATCTGAAGAGCCACTCGGACCTTGTCCTACCGAGAACAAGCCGCAAATGGTGTCAAGTTTGTCTGCAAGCGCAACAACTTTTCCTACCAGTGTCTCCGGAACTTCATCACCAGCAAAACGAGGACGATAATGCTGTTCGATCGCTTGCGCTACTTGCGCCGTCTCACCTGAAGCCAGAGCATAGTAAGAGCCCATAACGCCTTGGACTGAGGTAAATTCAATAACCGCACTTGTTACTAAGTCTGCCTTGCAAAGCTGCGCTGCACGAAGAGCATCAGCGGCATCTTGACCGGCAAGCCCAGCATCTTCTACTAAATGACCAGAAAGTCCCACGATGCGATTAGTCTTATCGAGCATAGTGCCCAGCTTTTCTTGGAATACCACTTCGGCAAGCTGATCAACATATGCCTCGAGAGGCTTTTTGAGGTCTTCATCATAAAAGAACTTCGCATCATAAAGACGGGCACGCACCACGCGCTCATTGCCGTCAATAATCGTCTCCGAGCAGGCAGGATCTCCATTTCCTACCACAATAAAGCGGTTGGTTAAATTATCCTTATCATCATAGAGAGGAAAATAACGCTGATGCATAAGCATTGCATCGACAATAATTTCCTCAGGAACTTGGAGAAATTCCTTGTCGAAGGTACCTACGAGAACCGTTGGATATTCCGCAAGATTTACCACTTCAATCAGTGTTTTTGGCGGCAAAACAGCATGACAACCTGTTTCTTGTTCTACCTTTGCCACGCCCTGACGAATAACCTCTTCACGTTCCTGTTCACTTGGAACAACAAAGGCAGCGCGTACCGTAGATACCAACTCATCAGCACATGACACCGAAAAAGGACCAGGTGCCAAGAAACGATGACCATAGGTAAGGCGATCGGCGGTCAGGCCCGCAAAGCTAAAGGGAATCACTTCCGAACCAAACAGAGCAACAAACCAGCGAATAGGACGAGAGAAGTACTCTGACTCACTACCCCAGCGCTGTGATTTTGGCCACGAAATACCGCGAACGATACCGTCTAGCACATCGGAAAGTAACGTCGATACCTCAACAGAGGGAGTATGGGTGTGAGCATACACATAACCCTCTTCTACCACCAACTCCGAAGGATCTACCCCTTTACCGCGAGCAAAACCTTGAGCTGCTTTGGTAGGATTTCCCTGTTCATCAAAAGCAATTTTTGCCGAAGGACCCTTGAATACCTCGTTTTTTTCCTCTGTTGCCTCAGGGATATCATGAACCACCACGATCAAACGACGAGGAGAGGAATATATTTCAGTTTCGCCATGAGGAATCGCTGCTTCATCAAGCAAACGCGGAGCAAGGCTTTGAAGCTGTTTTACCGCATTGGATAAATCAAAAGCAGGAATTTCTTCAGTGCCAATTTCAAAAGCAAGACTTTGCTGCGCCATTCCTATTCTCCTTTTTCGTCTTGAGCAGGCTTGATACCAACGACATGTTCCAAATACGATGCACAGCACGCCTTTGCTATAGTGCGAACACGCAGGATATAGGCCATACGTTCTGTCGCACTAATAACACCACGAGCATCAAGCAAATTGAAAGCATGGGAGCATTTCAAAACGTAGTCATAAGCAGGAAGAGGAAGACCCGCCTCAAGGACTCGCTTGCATTCAGCTTCATATCGGTCAAATTCTCCAAAGAGCAATTCCGTATCAGCAATTTCAAAGTTGTAAGCAGAGAACTCTCGTTCGTTTTCGAGGAATACATCACCATAGGTAAACACCGTACCATCGTCCCCGCGAGCCCAAACAAGATCATAGACAGAATCTACGCCCTGAATATACATAGCCAAACGCTCAAGGCCATAGGTGATCTCCGAAGGAACAGGTCTACACTCAAAGCCACCTACCTGCTGGAAATACGTGAACTGGGTTACCTCCATGCCATTGAGCCATACTTCCCAACCGAGGCCCCATGCACCAAGAGTTGGGCTTTCCCAGTCATCTTCAACAAAACGAATATCATGTTTTTCAGGTTCGATGCCAATAGTACGCAAGGAATTAAGATACAGATCCTGAACATTATCAGGTGATGGCTTCATAAGAACCTGGAACTGATAATAGTGCTGCATTCGATTAGGATTTTCGCCATAACGACCATCAGCAGGACGACGGCATGGTTGCACATAGGCTGTCTTCCACGTATCGGGCCCTAAACTGCGCAGCGTAGTTGCAGTATGAAAGGTACCTGCACCAACCTCATTGTCATAGGGCTGCATGATAACGCAGCCTTGATTTGCCCAATAGCGCTGAAGAGCCAGGATCATATCCTGAAAGGTCAACACCTCAGAAGCACCTGTAGGAGATGACTCCGATGCGAGATTAGTCATTAAAACTCCTTTATCAAATAAACACCACTATATGTTTGAGTACTACAAAAGACCGATTCGATCAAACGGCCAATAAATAAGCACTGCTTTACCAAAAATCGTATCCGCATCAATAGCCCCAAAATAACGAGAGTCAGATGAGTTTTCACGGTTGTCACCCATTACCCAAACCTCACCTTTTGGAACAACATAGGGATAGCTGATAGATACATTATTAGCCGTTTGAGAAAGCGGATAGGTTTCGCCGGTTACATAAGGCTCGCTTTGCGCAACACCATCGATATAGAGAACACCGCCCGACATCGACACGGTCTGTCCTTCGGTAGCAATAACGCGCTTTACAAGAACACGAGAAGGAACTTGGGGATCAGAAAAAACAACGATATCCCCCGGTTGCACCTCGGTGAAATGGTAGCTCACCTTTTCAGCAAACAGCCTATCGCCTGTCATGATGGTTGTCTCCATCGAAGCTGAGGGAACTTCGAAAGGTTCTGCAACATACGTCCTAATACCCCACGCTGCAGCAAGCACCACTGCTATACAGATTACAAAACTAAGAAATCGCCTCAAGATGCCCGGCTGTCGCCTTGTAGCGTGCTGTCCGGAATCCACAGAGCCTCATCCTTTCTCATCACCATCAGGCCGGCGCAAAAGCCCCGCTTTTTGGGCAGGTCGGCATACCTTCTTCGTTTAACAGTTCTCCCATATTACGGCAAAGTTCATTACAAAAGCGCCTAGTCTTGAAGAGAATCAAGAAATTTTCGCTCAGATGCTGTCAAATTTGCACTTGTTAATAAATCTG
>ERZ827440.3481-NODE-3481-length-11836-cov-3.970206_pt1 | contig 11836 bp, 10 predicted proteins | sample MGYA00519774_ERZ827440 | MGnify/ENA primary metagenome ERZ827440 (study PRJEB31778, sample SAMEA3449302) | human gut metagenome | biome: human gut; feature: human-associated habitat; material: faeces | place: United Kingdom | collected 2010/2012 ... | reverse complement strand
GCCATCCTCTACGCGCTGAACAGCAGCTCGCAATTCAGACCAGCTGCTGACACGGATAACACTGCTGGACGAGCTCGAACCGCCGCCCGACGAGCCGCCGCTCGAAGTCGAAGCAGTACCGACGGTCTCGGTCTTTCCGGCCTCTACCGTCTTATCGCCCGCCTTGACGCCGGAAACGCCGCTGCCGGCTGTTACCTTGGCACCCTTGCTGGTGACGGTAACATTGTTCGCGTTGGCCTGTACGTTCGTTACCTTGCCGTCGCCCGTTACCTTGGAGCCTGCCGCAGATACGGTGACAGTGCCGACGGATGCGTTCTTTTCGACGGTCAGGGTAGCCTTATCGGTAACAGCAACATTGCTTACCGAGCCGGACAGGGACAGATCGGACTTCGCGGTCACAGTGCCGACGCTGCCGCCCGATACCGAGATTGCCGCCGCGCCGTTCGGGCTGCTGACCAGCACGCCCTTTCCGGCCGTGGTATCCTTGATGCTGACCGCGTCCGCACCGCCGCGGATGACGATGCGGCCGGTAACTTTGACGTTATCCAGCGACGCCTTGTCCGCGCTGTCCGCGATGATGAGGTCGCCGTTGATGGTCATGCCGGAGAGCGACGCGCCACTCTCGCGGACGATCACGTTGCCCTCGACTGTCTTGCCGGAGACGCCCTCTGCGCCGACATAGGATGCCGCCATGCCGGTGATGACCTTGGCGAATTCCGCGCGAGTGATGTTGTTCTTCAGGTTCAGCATTCCGTTCGCGCCGTTGACATAGCCGCCTGCGACCAGCGCCGCAACGCTCTCGGACGCCCACGAGGATACCGTGCCGCCGTCAACAAAGTCCTTCAGCGTGGCGCTGCCGCCGCCCTCGAGCGCAAAGGCGCGCGCCAGAACGGTGAACGCCTCCTCGCGGGTGATCGGTGCATCCGGGTTCAGCAGGCCATTCGCGCCCTGGAACGCGCCCATCTTGACTGCCTTGCCCATATCGCTGTAATACCATGCGCTCGGCAGTACGTCTCTGTAGTCGTCCAAAGACGCCGTCTTAGCCGCGCCGAAGGAACGGGAGACGATCGCCGCCATCTGTGCGCGGGTCAGCAGACCCTTCGCGTCGATCATACCGTTCGAGCCGTTCAGCAGGCCGTTGTCGATCGCCTGCTCGAGCGACTTCGCGGACCAGTCGTTCGGGAAATCCTTGTACTGGCTCAGGTCGGCAGCAAAGGCATTGCTCGGCAGGAGCATCGCGCCTGCCAGCACCATTGCAATGGTGTTTTTACACTTCACTTTTCGATTCCTCCTTTTGTTAGACAAAGCTAACCATCACGTCGAAAAATAACATTTTTCCTCGCGCGTTTTTGCTGCCTGAGAAAAAATGCTATGGTTAGCTTTTGCTAACATTATAAGCTGACCTTAGTCTACACCAGCGCTTTTTATTTGTCAACCGCACTTTTTCGCGAGATGAACCACGGTTTATCAAGATTTCGCAGCTTGACAAGTCTTTTTTGCCGTGATATGCTATTTTACGGTAAGCAAACGCTAACTTTCGGAGGATATTTGTTTATGAAGAAAAAAATCAAGGCGCTGCTGCTGCTCGGGCTTGTTTTTCTGGGCGGCTGCGGACAGGCTTCCGCCCCCTCGGGATCGTCCGCCGGCACAGACTCCCAGTCGATCGACCTGTTCGCGATGGACACGGCCATGACGCTGACCGCCTACGGAGACCATGCCGGAGAGGCGCTGGAGGCGGCGAAGAGCGAGATCGAACGTCTGGACGCGCTGTTCTCGATCAGCAGTGAGAGCGGCGACATTTACGCGCTCAACCACGACCACACCGTCGCGCTGCAAGAGGACACCCGCGCGCTACTTTCCCGTGCGCTCGAGGTCTCGGCCTCGACTGGCGGCATTTTCGATTGCACCATTGAGCCGGTCATGCAAGCGTGGGGCTTCACGACGCAGGACTACCGCGTGCCCACCCCGGCAGAACTGTCCACCCTGCTCGCGCACGTCGATTACACGCAGGTGCAGCTCGACGGCAGCACTGCGGCCATTCCGGATGATGTGCAGGTTGACCTCGGCGGTATCGCAAAGGGCTACACATCCGACCGGATGATGCAGGTATTCAGCGAAAACGGCGTTACGAGCGGCATCATCTCGCTCGGCGGCAACGTGCAGGCGCTCGGCCTCAAGCCAGACGGCAGCCGCTGGCGCGTCGCGGTGCAAGACCCAGAGAACAGCGAGGAAAACTTCGCCGTCATTGAGATTGAGGACGAGGCCGTCATCACCTCGGGCGGCTATCAGCGTTATTTTGAGGAGGACGGCGCGACCTATCACCACATCATCGATCCACGCACCGGCTATCCGGCCGACAGCGGCGTCATCTCCTCGACCATTATCAGCCATGACGGCACACTCGCGGACGGTCTCTCGACCTCGCTGTTCATCATGGGTGTGGACGATGCGCTGGATTACTGGCGCGCGCATTCGGACGAGTTTGATGCGATTTTGATGGACGAAAACGGGACGGTGTATGTGACGGACGGCATCGCAGACCGCTGCTCGCTGCTTGAGGACCGCAAAATGCAGGTTGTTCACTAAATCGCAATTATAATATTAGCCAAGGCTTGTCTCATGTACCGGGATAAGCCTTTCGCTATTATATATCATGTTATTCCTGTGAAATTATAATTTGATTACGCTCTCAACAATGGAATAAAGGCAGTTCAGATGAAATTTCTAAATTTCAGTTTTGAACGAAAATTCTATGTTCAGGAGTGAAAATTATGACAAACAAACAGGAAAAGATGATATGCAATAGCTTTGGTATCGCAAAGCTGAAAGCGTTTCAGAAGGATGTAATTACAGACTTACTCAATGGTACAGATGTACTTGGCTTAGCTCGAACCTCTGAAGGCAAGTCAATCTGCTTTCTTTCGATGGTTGCTATGCACCCGAACGAATTACTGATTGGTATTCTCCCGACGGTTGCATTGATGCGGGACTTAGTGCAGCGCTGCGAGGACAATGAAATCCGAGCGGACTGCCTGTACAGTGGCAATGCGGAGAATACCAATATTATTGAAAGATTAAAGCATGGTAAACTCCAGGCGCTCTTTGTTGCACCGGAACGGCTGAATGATCCGCATCTGTGGAAGGCAATTCAGAAGAACAGGGTACACACGGTCGTTGTAGACGAAGTGCATTGTCTGACCGAATGGGGTAACGAATTTCGTCCAATGTATCGCAATATTGGTAAATTTATTAAGGATTTACCCTCATCCCCTGTTGTTGCTGCGTTCAGCGCAACCGTTATGCAGGAGGATATTCCGTATATCATAAAAAGTCTGCGTATGAACAATCCGGCGGTACATATCGGCAAGCTCAAGCGTTCTAACCTTTCTCTGAGGAAAGTGTTCGTGAAAACGGAGGCAATTCGTTATGAGAAAGTCAGAAAAACGATTCTAAAATATGCTGACAAGGACAAAATCGTTATCTACTGCACCCGTGTCTGTGATGTGGAAGAGATGCGCGATTACTTAATTGAAGATTGTGATATCGAGGCTGATGAGATTGCCATCTGCCACAGCAAATTATCCAACCGAGCGAAGCAGGAGCAGCGCTTTCGTTCCGGCAAGGCGCGTATTATGATTGCAACTTCTGCGTTCGGTATGGGCGTGAATATCCCGGATATTCGCCTGATTATCGTCTCTCAGCTGTCATTCAGCGCAGCGTCGTTCTATCAGATGGCAGGCAGAGCCGGGCGCGACGGCAAACGTGCAAAGGCGCTGCTGCTCTGGAATGACGCTGATTTTCAGATGAACCTTGACATCATCTCCAATACGGATGAACGCGCAATTGATGCCGTAAACGAGCTGTATGCAATCTGCGAGTCGTCGGACGATTTGCACGATGCGGTCATCGGCTGCTTTGCGAAGGACGGTGAGTGAAATGGACTCTCGCTATGGCATCCATACGATTGAATTGTTTCACAGAGTGTCTAAGAAGGACTTCAACAAGGTGTTTCAGCATCTAAAAAGTGTGAATTCCGGCAGTTTTTATCCGGACACGACATATCATTCCGAGAAAGGTCTGACGAAGTATATCTGCACCTCTTACTGCGGTCAGGGCATAGTGCTTTATCTGTACCAGCAGTTACGCAGCAAGAACAAAACAAAGAAAAATCACGCCCCTTTTATACATTTCCGTCTCAATCCGCACACTTTGCTGCACGGAGAATATTCGCCTAAGAAGGTATTCCACGCAGAAGATAAACAGTTGAAATCGCTCGACAAGGAAATGACCAAGCTGCTGCATGAAATCGGTCTGAACTGCGAGTTTGAGCAGCTGACACTTTCGCGCATTGACTGCTGTCTGGACTACTTCCCCAACTCGCAGGACTGGGTTGACGAGGCGCTGCGCGTCGTTCGCCGCAGTCCGTACATGAAACAGTACAAGCTGTGCACATTCGGTAAAGAATTCTCAAATCGTAAGAAAAAGAACGCACATTCGTGGCGTATTTGCTGCAAAACGACCACGTTGACGGTCTATGACAAGACGTTTCAGCTGATGGAGGAGGACTTGCTCGAGAACTACGATGCACCAATGCTGCGATTCGAGGTCTCCCGCTCGGGCGCGAAGTTCAAGCGCGGACTGTCTGAGCAGGTTAAGGGCAGCAACAAGAGAATCCTGAAAACTGTCATGGATGAGGCTGAGGACACTATTCATTCTTATATGGAAATGCTGCACGCAGACCTACCGTTTGTACGGTATTCGGACTGCATGGCGAAGGTTGAGACCGTAAAACGTGCCGATACACGAGAAAATATGCGGCTGCTTGTCGAAAAGCTGTCCGACTGCAAAAGTTATACACAGGCTGTGAAAAACAGCAAGCTGTCCGAGAGTCAGCTGCGCACCGTGCGCAAGCAGTTTGAAAAACTCGGCATTCAACCGATTACGTTGAAGGATAAATCAGAGATCGAAGAATTGAATTTTGTTCTGTAAATTACGGAATCCATGTCTTTTCAACGGAATTGGCATGGGTTTTGATTGCCATTTTTGAAATAAAATCACTAACATAGATATAAGATGGCATGAATTGCGGTGAACTGTGATCTGTGCTGTCAAATCTTATATGTAAAAGGATGATTTTTATGAAGTATCTGGATTATCGCGGAATGAAAGAGTTTTACACCATCGACGAGGTCTGCCGACTGTTCGAAATCAGCAGGCAGGAGCTCCGCCACTACGCGGACAAGTACAGCATTCAGCCGCAGGAGGACCAGTACGGCAACTGGGGATTCCGCAAGGTTCTGGTTCGCAAGCTGCACAATTTCATCTACAAGGAGCAGTATAATCAGCCTTGTACTTCGTCGCAGTCCAATTCGAGGAAGGACCCGTGGGCATGAGGAACGACGAAATTCTGACCGTCAAGGAAACGGCTGCCCTGCTCAAGACAACACGCCAGCAGGTCCGCAAGATGATTGCAAACGAAGAACTCCCTGCCGTGAAAGTCGGCAGGGAGTGGAGAGTGCTCAGAGCGGGAATTATGGAGTTTTTTGAGGAAAATCTGTGAAGGTCCTTATCGTATCATGCAGTCATATATTTTCCGCATCAACACATCCAGATAAAGTCTTTCTTTTGCGCTGTAGAACATGATTTGATCCTGTGGAAGATGAAAAATCTGACTGATATATTTTCGCTGATGTTCCAGATTGGCAATCTGAGCTGCCGTCAGAGATGCGCTGTGTCGCAAGATTGGCGCTGCTTTATCGGCGCAGTTAATCGCAATAATCAAACGAGAACGATACGGCGACAGCTTTGACTGAAACAATGCTAGATCATTAGCATAATCTCTTTGATCAGCGCGCAGCACATATACAATACAGAAGCAATGATACAGTACATTTTCGTACAGAGAAAGATATTCTTCCTCTGTGTTTTTGGACTCCGCAATACCGGGCAGGTCACAAAAGGATAAATATTGTGTTTTCTGTTCGTTTAATGCATATTCTACCGTAAAGGCAGCTTTGGTGCAGGCTTCCACATCGCTTGTTATCATCGCATTCTGACCGATCAAAGCATTGATGGTAGAGGACTTGCCATATCCGCTTTTGCCCATAAACAATACTTGATAATCCTCTGTTTTGCGGTCATCACGGTTAAATATGCGACCCGAATGACGGCGCAACTCCTCCGGAAGGTGTTCTAAAAAGGGAAAACGAGCAGACAGCTTATCAAAATGATATTCGCGCGTTATTGTGATCTGCATCAATCAGAACCACCAGAACAAATCACGAATAAAGTCTTTTGCGGTATCGATAACATCGATTACCTTTCCGATTACTTCCGCGCCCTTATCTACAGCATTTTCAATAATTTCGCCCACAGTTTCAAAGAAGCCTTTCTTGGCGTCTTCCTGCGCCTGAGCAGAAACATTTTCACGAGCAGCGCTGTTGACAATGGTAATTTTCTTGTCCTTCGGCATTGCAAATACCATTTCATCAATCAAGCGGACAAGATTGTACTTCTCACAGGCAGAAACCGGTATAATCTTGGATTCCGGAACAGAAAAACGAGTCGCTACATCGGTAACCTTACGCTGAATGTTCTGAAGCTGCTTTGGACCGGGTTCATGACCGCTTTCATTCCACTCACGGAACGGCTCGATTTTATCGCACTGATTGATTACGAAGAAAAATACCTTGCCCTGCTCAACGTGCGGTTTAACGATTTGCTTGAAAAAGGCCTCATCAGAAGACATGGCGCGGTCATCCGCCTTGATGACCCACAGCGCTACATCAAGTTCCGGAAGGATTTTGCTGTACAGCTGTGCGTATTCGCGATCACGGTCTTCGTTCTCGCCAACACCCGGGATATCCACCAGAGTAATTTTTTTGCCGCCCATCTGCAGCAGAACCTCCTGTGGATTGCGCGTACAAGACTTTACATCGCTAATCTCACATACATCCTGACCGAACAGAGCGTTGCACAAGCTCGACTTACCAACACCGGTTTTACCAAATACACCAACTTTAGGTTCATAGTTCAGCACTTCATTGATGCGTCGGTTGATATTTTTGCGCTGTTCTTCCGTCGTCTGAATACCTTCCCTGGACAGGTTTTCAAACAAATCCTGATTGTTCATAATCGTTTCCTTCCCTTCGTGATTTCTATGAGCAGCAGGTTAAGCTGTCTATGGGTATCATTATACAATACCTATAGCGTTTTGCGCAATACTAATTATCAAGATAACCTAGTATCAAAGGGCAGGTGACGATGATGTATTGCGAAGTCAATGTAGGCGAGCGAATCCGATATTTCCGTAATTTACGCGGCTGGAGCCAGGAAACACTGGCCTTGCAGGCAGAGATCAACCCGGCTTTTCTCGGGCATCTGGAGCGCGGACTCAAAAGTCCGACCATCAAGACGCTGGAGAAAATCGTGCGGGCGCTCGACATTTCACTGGCGGAGCTGTTCGCCGATCCACAGCCGGTAGATAATGCAAAAGATGCCGTCATCGCACAGGTGTGCGACCAAATCCGCGACCTCCCGCTCGAAAGCATCGAGCGCATCAACGTGATCGTGCGGAATGTTCTGGCGATTGAAAAGTAATTTACAGGTATATTATAGCAAATAAGGTGGACAGAGATTGTCCACCTATGTTATTTCACAAGAGCACCGCAGCTTCATATGGACTTTCCTGTCATTTTAGCTGAAACGTACAATATATAAATTTGCACAGAATTAGCGCATGTGCTCACGAAACGTACGAATAAAAACGGCGATATCCATCATATTGCTGCATATAATATCATTTTTATGACACGAATTGTATAGCTGTCCCGTTGCACACCTATACATATTATGGTACAATAATTAAGAACTCAGGCACAGTGCCTGAGAAATAGGCAAACCCGTCGAAAGATGGGGACGCAAAGCCAGAAGGGTCTAAAGCGGCGAAAGCTGCAATGACAGCCGGTTGCAAGCATCAACGAGGACGCTGTTAACCTCTTCTGCGCTTTATTTGGCAGAAGGAGGTGTACGCCGTGAAAAAGAACTTGACAAGCCGATTTGCGGTGCAATACACTGACGGCAGAGCAGAGCAGAGCAGAGCAGAGCAGAGCAGAGCAAGTAAAACTCTGCCCTTTTGTGCTGTTCAAAAAAAGATATCAAAACGCTTTTAAGTCATGGGTAGCCATGTCTTGAAAGCGTTTTTTTATTTAAATTTGAAGCCGTTAAGGCAGATAAAATAAGGAGGAAAAGTTATGAAAAAACGATTGTTATCGGCAATATTGTCATTTTGCATGCTATTGACAATGGCGCCGACGGTCGCGTTTGCGGCAGAGGATGATGAAGCCGCTAACACCATATCGTTAGCCGATGCGACTGAAACATCCGGCACTTGCGGCGCAGAAAGCAGCGCGGACAGCGTCAAGTGGGCGCTGTCTGATGTCGATGGGGACGGTTCCTATACCCTGACCATCTCCGGCGATGGCGCTATGGTGGACTTCACTTCACCAACCGCACCGAACGCTGAGAACGCCAACATCGCCCCGTGGTATACCGCACTGACCGCTGATGGAAATAAAAGCTCGGTTCCGATTACAGAGATTAAAATTGATAAAGGCGTTACCTATCTCGGCAATTATGCCTTCTCCTATTTAACAAACGTAGTTAAAGTCAACATTCCTGCCAGCATTACCAGTCTGGGCGATTCCATTTTCCGGGGCGATACTGCACTGACTACGGTTGAATGGGCAAGTGATTTTAAGGCACCTAAGATTACCGATACTGATTCTAACTCCGCTACTTATACCGGGAATTATGTCCCGACCAGCATGTTTGACGGCTGCACCAGCCTTGGCAGCGGCGAGGAGCTTTCGGCTTGGCTCCCTGACAGCTTTACCGGCGTAGGCTGTGCCGCATTCCGTAAAACGCAGTTCACTGTAGATTTTGACAATTGGAGTAATTTGAACTATATTGGTGCATATGGCTTTGCCGGTATGCCTAATCTGGATTCCTTTACTCTATCTAATGAGATCACACTTGGCCTGCGCGGCAAGAATGAAGCATCCAATGCTTTTAACAGTTCCGGCTTAAAGTCGCTGACCGTTGCAGACAAGATTACAGTGATCCCCATGGGTATGTGCGACGGCTGTGAACAGCTGTCATCGGTTGCTCTGGCGGATTCTGTTACCACGATTGCTATGAACGCTTTCCGTAACACCAAGGCGCTCAAAGAGATCGACCTCAAGAAAGTTCAGACAATCGACGGTTACGCCTTCCAAGGTTCCGAATTGACCGATCTGGTACTGCCAGAAAGCGTGAAAAAGGTAGAAAACCGTGCATTTGAAGCATGTACTTCCTTGACGAAGGTAACGATAAATGCGGCAGAACTGACACTGGAAAACCGCAATACCTTCGCAGGCTGTAGTTCACTGAATACGGTTGTTACTTCGGCAGATTCTAAGATTAAAGAACTCAACGCCGGAGCATTTGGCCCGGATCAAACCGATTATGCACAGGCTCCGGTGGAAAGCATTGAAATCAACGGTACAGTAGATAAGCTGAATTTTTCCACTCTGGCCTCGCTGAAGGACCTGACGATCAACGGTAAAAACAATTTGACTTCCAGTGCATTGCCGTCCGGCTTTGAAAATCTGGTCATCAACGGTGATAGCTGGAGCTTCGGTGATTATCAGTTCCAAAGCACGGCGCATGTTAAGCATCTGACTGTCTTCGCAGATAAGGTTTCTGCTGATACGGGTGAAGCCGCTTTCCGCTCTAATTTCAACTTAGAGACGGCACAGTTTACCGGAACAACCGTAAATCTCCCAAAAAAAATGTTCATGGGTTGCACTGGGCTGAACTGGCTGGATCTCTCTGCTGTTGATACACTCACAGTTGGTTCGGACTGCTTTGGGGATGATACCAACTCCACCTATGGAGCCAGTACGGAAAACCCGAACAAGTTCAACGAAAATTGTGTAATCTATGCGAAGGATGCAACGGCGGCTCAGGTGCTTAGAACCAACCTTGGCACGAAGGGCATCGTCCTAGTTGTCAACGGCGGTACGGTGGATTCCAGCAAGACAGGTCTCGCCGCTGTCAGCAAAGCAGGTTATAGAGTGACTTGGACGAGCAGCAATGGAACACCATTCCCGGCAACTGCCTTCGAAGCAGGCAACACTTACTACGCTAAGTGGACTGAAAAGACTACTCCTGCAATCGCTATCAAGGCAACTCCGGATACGCTGACCGGCGGCGGCTCGGTTGAGCTGACGGTTTCCGGTGTCCCGACCGAGGGCCAGCTCGCTGTCACCTGTGACAACGACATCACGGTAACCGAAAAGGACGGCAAGTATACTGCTGCCCTGCCGAACGAGACCAAGGATTACACCTTTAAGGCAGATTACACCGGTACCGATCTGTATAACAACGCTTCGGACACCTGCGTCGTTTCCGTAACCTACAAGGGCAGCTCTCACCATTCTTCCAGCACCTCCAACACCGTTTCTGCATCCACTGCATCGAACGGCAAGGTTTCTCTGGACAAGAGCACGGCGAAAAAGGGCGATACGGTTACCGTAACCGTCACCCCGAATGCAGGCTATCAGCTTGACAAGCTGACGATCACCGACGCAAAGGGCAAAACCGTTGACGTCACCAAGAAGTCCGACGGCAAGTACACCTTCACCATGCCGGATAGCAAGGTAACGATCACCCCGACCTTCAGCAAAATTGAGGACGTCAAGCCCTCGAAGAACGGATTTGATGACGTTGCTTCCTCCGATTGGTTCGCTGACGCTGTTAAGTATGTTGCCGATAAGGGCCTGATGAACGGCACCGACGATAACCAGTTCTCCCCGAATGCGTCCACCACCCGCGGTATGCTGATGACGGTTCTCGCGCGCTACGCAGGCGAGGACACCACCGGCGGCGCTGCCTGGTACGAGAAGGGCATGAATTGGGCGAAGGCTAAGGGCGTGTCCGACGGCACCAACCCGAACGCCGACATCACCCGTGAGCAGCTTGTTACCATGCTGTATCGCTACGCAGGCACTCCGGCTGCAAACGGTTCGCTGAGCGATTTCTCCGACGCTGCAAGCGTAAGCAGCTACGCTGCAAACGCAATGCAGTGGGCAGTAGCTAACGGCATTGTCAACGGCTCCAACGGCAAGCTGAACCCGCAGAATAACGCAACCCGCGCAGAGGTTGCCGCAATCCTCATGCGCTTCTGCGAGATGAGCAAGTAAACCTCATACAGACAAAAAGCACAGCTTCGGCTGTGCTTTTTCTGTTTTCTCTCCCATTTCGATCTATATATTATAGAGATAGAAGCTCCCGGAAATATTCCGGGGGCTTTAATTCTGTCCGAAAGGAGAAGTAAAATGTTCGAAAATCAAAAATTTCTGACGCGCGGAATAGAAAGCGAGATTCCCGCATGGCTTGTTCATCTTATGTGGCACATGGTCTTGACGATGGAAGTTGAATCCAAGGATTACCTACAGGTATTCACGCTGACGAAAACGCCAGCAGGTCAGCACATCGTTCACGAGCAGGAGCAGTCGCCCTACCGTTACGAGCTCGATGTACCGTGTGACGATGCGGTAAATGCGAAGGTGTTCGTCATCGACGATTTGACGCATTCTACTATGCTGCTCGCTGAAGAATATTAAGATTTACTAAACGAAATGGAGGAACAACCAATGAAGGAAACGAGAATTTGTGCAAACTGTGGTGCGGAGCATCCGATTGACGAAATGTTCCAAGTAGAGAATGACTGGCTCTGCGAGGATTGCGCCGACCGCCTGACCGTCATCTGCGATCACTGCGCTGAGCGGGTCTA
>ERZ827440.3479-NODE-3479-length-11848-cov-3.774188_pt1 | contig 11848 bp, 10 predicted proteins | sample MGYA00519774_ERZ827440 | MGnify/ENA primary metagenome ERZ827440 (study PRJEB31778, sample SAMEA3449302) | human gut metagenome | biome: human gut; feature: human-associated habitat; material: faeces | place: United Kingdom | collected 2010/2012 ... | reverse complement strand
GTTCATTCCCATTTCTACTACCATTGCTTCATGAGCTTTTAACCTTAAAATCGTAAATGGTAATCCTATATTATTATTGTTATTTCCTTCTGTTTTTAAAGTCTTAAATTTTGTACTCACAACACTTGCAATCATATCTTTTGTACTTGTTTTCCCTACGCTTCCAGTAATTGCAACAACAGGTATATCATATAGACTTCTTTTATATTTTGCAATTTCATATAATGCTTTTAAAGTATCTTGAACCAATATAATTGTTTTATTTGAATATTTTACTTTTTCTTCTTCTGTTACCTCAATTCCTTGGATAATTACTGCAGCAGCACCATTATCTAGTGCTTGTTTCCAAAATTGATTTCCATCAAATTTTTCACCTTTTATTCCTATATAAATATCACCTTTTTGAATTGTTCTTGTATCCTTAGAAAAACTTTCACATTCAAGTTCTTCATTTCCATTTATTAATTTACCATTTGTAACTTTTATAATATTTTTTACGTTCATGTTTTACCTCCAAAATGAATTTTTTTTATTATATTCTATTTAACTATTTTTTGCAATAATTTATTGACTTGTATATTTTTTTATATTAAAATATTCTTGAGAAAGGATATACATTATGGAAAAAGAGAATAGAGAATTAGATGATTTCGTTCATTACAGACATGTTGCCAAAAGTGGTGAAAGCTACTTTTTAACAATTGTAGATGATAATGGATTACGATCAATAAATCTTTCAACATTCGGAAAAACACAAATGACATTCGGTAGCGCAAATTCTAATGATATTGTATTAGCATCAAATGCTGTTGACGATAATCAAGGATTAATAGAAATAAATGAATATGGCGTTTTAGTAACAAATGATAGTTTACAAGTTCCTATGTTAGGTAATGGAAATAAAGCTTTTACAAGTCTTTATTTATCTGAAGGTAGCTTTATAAAAATATTAGATTCTGACTCAAACATTGGAATTGTAATGATAATGTCTATTAATACAAACTTAGATGAATGGAAACCTTATCCACTATCTAATGGAAACATTTCAATAGGTAGTAGTGGTTCTTGTGATATTGTATTATCTCCAGCAGGTATTGCAAAACATCACGCAACTATTCATAAAACACCAACTAAAACATCTATTTTTGATGAATTTAGTTTGAACGGTGTATATGTTAATGGTCTAAAAATTCCTCAATCACAAGAAGTATTTCTAAACAACTTAGATGTTATTTTTATTGGAAATACAAAGATGATTTTGATTGGAAATACACTATTTTATCAAATCTTCGAAAGAGGTATCAGATTAGATGCTATTGATATTGTAAAAAGGGTTAGAATAAAATTCAAAGTCCGTGAAATATCTTCTCATGTAAGTATGAGTATAAATCCTTCTGAATTTGTTGCATTTGTTGGTGGCTCTGGAGCTGGAAAATCCACTTTTATGAAATGTATCAGTGGTGTTGATCGTCCAACATCTGGTACTGTTTTAATGAATGGTGAAAATTTATATGAAAATTATGAAAATTTAAAATATAATATTGGATATGTTCCTCAAGATGATATTGTATTTTCTAATTTAACTTTGCATGATATGTTGCAGTATGCTGCAAAATTAAGAATGCCTGATAATACTTCAAAAAAGGAACGTAACCAAAGAATAAAAGAAGTTTTAGATATAGTTAGTTTAACTGATTTTGAAAACTCATTTATTAGGCAACTAAGTGGTGGTCAAAGAAAAAGAGCTAGTATTGCTGTAGAATTATTGGCAGATCCAAATTTATTTTTCTTAGATGAACCTACTAGCGGTCTAGATCCTGGAACTGAAAGAAGTATAATGCAAACATTGAGAAAAATGTCTCAAATGGGTAAAACAATCATACTTGTCACACATAATACACTTAATTTACATCTATGTGATAAAGTTGCATTTTTTGGAGAAGGTGGTCATTTATGTTTTTATGGTTCACCACAAGAAGCATTGAATTTCTTTGGAGTTACAGACTTTGTTGATATATATACCAAAATAATTGAAAACCAAGAATACTGGTATAACAAATTTCAAGACGAAAGAGAACCAGTCGTACCAAAAATAGCCAAAAATGGAAAAAGTAATAATATTGCTAATAAAAAGAAGTCATTTTTTAAACAATTAATAATTTTAATAATGAGATATATAAAACTTATTTCAAATGATATTCAGCAATTAGTTATACTATTTGCTCAAGCCCCAGTAGTTGCAGTACTGCTATCAATGGTTACAACAGATAATTTGTATAAAAGTTATGATGATACAAAAGCAATTCTGTTTTCTTTAGGCTGTTCCGCTATTTGGCTTGGATTACTAAACTCAGTACAAGAAATTTGTAAGGAAAAAGTTATCCTGCAAAAGGAACATATGGCAGATTTAAAATTATCAGCATATCTATTATCTAAATTTATAGTACAAGGAATATTAGCATTCATCCAATCACTTCTTTTGGTAGCATTATTCCAAAAATTAGTTGGAGCTTCAGAATATAATATATTAATAGATTCATTCTGGGATGTGCAAATTATATGTTTCTTATCAATATTATCATCTGCAACAACTGGATTGTTCATATCTTCGTTTGTAAAAGATGCTAATATTGCAATGACACTTTTACCAATGGTTCTTGTACCGCACCTATTGTTTTCAGGAATGTTATTCAAACTTGAAGGATTTTCTGATTTCATATCTAACTTCGTTTTATGTAGATGGACTGTTGAGGGACTTGGTACAACAGCAAATTTAAATGAATTAACACATATGGTACAAACTATAAATCCATTAATAAAAGTAGACCCTGAAGATTACTTTACTTTTACAGTAGGACATATGCAACATGTTATATTAATAATATTATTAATGACATTTGTTTTATTACTTTTAAGTTATCTTGTTTTAAGAAAAAATGTTGATAAAAATATGTAAAAAAATAAAAGCTTGATATTCAAGCTTTTATTTTATTTCTTTTAATTCTCTATATTTTATCACAAATACTATTATACTAATTCCTGCAATTACAACTAAAATTTTGATTATATTTTGTGCTCCTGCATACGGAATTTTTTCTCCTGATGTAGTTGGATCAATTGTAGGATTACTTTGATCTACTTTATTTCCATTATTATTTGAGTCATTGTTTGCACCATCATTTGTGCCATTATTTTTATTATCATCTTTCTTTCCATCATCTTCAGATGTTCCTACTTTTGCATCTACCCATTCTTTAATAACTGATATTTCTTCTCTCATATCATCTATATTATCATCATCCAGATTATTTACTTGTGAATTTAATTCTATGTCCAAAACACTTAATATTAATGGATTTATTCCGTCAATGTTCTCAAAATTACTAATATCTTCTCTTAATTTTTCTTTTAGTGCATCATCAACTTTTGTTGCTGTATATAAATCATTATATGTAACATCTACTACTTTTTTTAATTGTTTTAAATCTCCTAAATCTTCTTCATATTCGTCAAGTAATTCTTTTAATTCATCTGCTTCTGTTTTTCCATAAACAATTGGTGCTCTAAAGCTAGCAAAAATTAATATACTAATTAACAATATTCCTAATATTTTTTCTTTAAAATTTCTCATGTTTATTCATCTCCAATATCTTTAGTTAATACACTCCTATAATAAGTATACCACACTAATTTTTTAAAAGTCAATATAATTGTAAGAAAAAATCAACCTTAAGATAAGGTTGATTTTTCCATTAATTTATTATTATTTTTTAATTATGTTCTTTATTAATTTTAATGCTTTTAATAATTGTGTAATTGCTGATGTCTTTTGTACTTCTTCTTGTTTATAATCTGATTCTTTATTTACTGTTTTTCCTTCAGATATTTCTTCTGCTTTACTAATAAAGTTTTCTACATGTCCTTTATAAACATTGTATTGTGAACCTAATACTACAAATGCGTGTTGTTGTCCTTCTGCACTATATCTTTGTACATATGGTATTTTTGAATTTGCCATTGCAGTATTATAAATTTCTGTACTATTTTCATATGGTACTGTTGTATCTTTTGTACCATGTACAATTAATATTGGTAATTCACATTTATTTAAACTATCTAATGCATTTTGGTGTTGGTCAAAGTTTTCATCTGTTAAACCTACATCAATTACGTTAATTAATAATTTTTTAATTACTTCATCAGATAAGTTTGAGCTTGATAAGCTTGATAAATTGTCTTTTTTAGATATACCTAATATTTTAGCTACTAATTCATTACTTGAAGAATCTGATGATGAACTTGAGCTTAACATTCCTTTTATGATTCCTGTTAATGAAGTATATCCACAGTCTTCAACAAGTCCTATAACATGTTGGTCTTTCATTGTTTTTCCATTAATTTCTAATCCTGAAGCAAATACTGTTGTTGCTCCACCTAATGATACACCATGTACAATTATCTTTTGACATTTATCTCCATATGTATTATTTAAGTATGTTAACCAATCCCATACATCAAGACTTTCTACATATCCCATAGCAACACTTCCGCCGCTACTTCCATATCCTCTTGAATCTGGTGCTAATACGTTATATCCTTTGTCTAAGTACATTTGTCCTAAAGAATCTGCCATTGCTTGACCATTCATTTGAGAACCTTGTACTAAATAAACCCATTTATTTGATGTTGGGTTACCACTTTTATCTGTACCAGCATAATATATTTTACCAACTAAATTTACTTTATATTTTTCTCCACATATCTCTCCAGCTGTTGTAGCAGTCATATTATCGATTGTTACATCTGGTGTTAAACTCTCTATTGCATTACTTGTATTTCCTAACAATTTCTTTAATGTACTTGTTATTGTTCCTAACAAGTCACTTGTTGATGTTGCATTGGAGTTTATTGTTGTATTAATAATTTGATTTGAGATTTTTGGAATTGCAGATGAACTACTATATTTGTTTCTTAGTTCAGTTGCTTTGTCAATAATTTGAATTTTCATCTCACTTACTGACATATTCTTATTCAATCCATTTGTAAACTTTGTCATTTCATTTAAATATTCTTTATATTTATTTACAGATTGATATCTTTGTGTCGCCATTTCTAGCATTGATCCAAAATTAAATCCTCTCGAATTTGATTTTGATGAACCGTAGTTATAAAATGATGCTGCATTAGCTACAGTTGGCATTGCAACTATTGCTGCTATTAATGTTAATACTACGATTAAATTAACGATTTTAAAAGATTTCTTCATATAATCCCCTCCTAAAAAATAGTCTTTAGACTTTCGAGCAAGATTACTTCTTATGTATGCTCATTTGTATTAGGTCACAAAACTTGCCCTCTATAATTAATTTTACCACTATTTAAAATTATTGTCAATTTTTTTGTAAAAAAATGCCGAATTCAAAATTGTTATCTAACAATTTGAATCCAGCACTTTCTGCATATCTAAAAACTATTGATTTTCAACAGCTCTATTTGCAATTTCTATAGCTTTTGAAACTATACTTCCACATTTTTTTGAAGATACGTTTTCCCAACTTCCGCCGTCTTTTTTTACTTGATCATAAACACCTAATTCTTTTGCTATTTCTGTTCGTAAGTTTTCAGATATTAATTTGTTGTTCTTAGACATAATAAAGTCTCCTTTCCAAATTTATCTGTTTACGGACCGTTTTTTGAAAAAGCTTATTTACTTTTTCGTTATTATTATTTGCATTATTTTATTTTTTATGTTTGAAATTTTTTCTATTCAGTTAATGTTCCATTAGGAGTATTTGTAATAATTAAAATATCTTCTTCCTCTCCATTTTCAGCATTAATATATGCAATAAAATCTGTATCATCTACTTTTCCTTTAAATTCATAACAGAACTTTTCGGTCTTCCACTCCGTAGGAATTATTGCTAATCCTTCACTTGTAATTTCTACTTTTGAACTTAATTTTTTTCTTGCATCATCTATTGAAATTCTATTTGTAGGAATATTTCTAGTATAATGACAATTTAAATATCCAGTAGTTTCTAATCCTATAACTTCACCATCATCTAAAGCTATTTTTACTTTAATTAAATCTGGGTAAATTACCACATCATCTTGTTGATATGCATAATTTACAGTTATAAATCCATTTTCTTTTAAATAATATGTTTCTTTCATATTATTAAATCCTTTATTTGCAAGGTATTCTTTTCCTTTTTGTACAGCATCTTGTTCACTTATTTTTTCCTCATTTACATCTCTGTTATAATTTAAAAATACAACATGACCACCTTTTTTAGAAATAGATATTCCTATTGTTTTATCTTCATTTGTCGTCATTTCAAATCTATATACAAGAATATCACCATTTTCTACATATCCATTATTTTTAGTTTCTTTGATTTTATCTTTTCCTATAAAATTTTCAGCAATTTGTTTTGCAGATTCTTCATCTATTTCATCTCCAGTTAATCCTTTTTTCTCTGAACTTGTTATATGTTCAGAAAATGCACCATCATAAATTAGACCAGTATATTCATGGAAATTTTCTTCTACAACATCAAATGTACTTACTTCTGATATTTGTGAGCTTGTGGCTTCACTTGTCAAATCAGACCATTTTAAAGTCCCATTATTTAGTTCTTCCGCCATTTCATTTAATGTATTTGATAAATCAACACTATAATTATGCAATTCTTTTATTTTTTCAATATCTTCATCTGTAAGTCCTGTACCTTCAATATTTTTTCTAGATAATGCATAACTATATTCACTTACTTGATTCAAAAATTTTTCTGTATTTTCTAATTCTTGGCTCTCTATTGGCAACATTCCTAAATATGCTTGTGCCATATTAGCTTCTCTCCACACATGTGTTAACATTTCAGCTCCATGCTCTGCAGATTTTGAAATCATTGCTTTTGCCAAATATGTTTTTACATGTTGAACATACTCCGTAACTTGATAAAATGCCATATTATAATCATTTTCTTTTGTTGTAGCATATGCAGTTTTTTGATTAAACAAATTAAATCCTAGTATAATCGCTACAATCACCGCAACCGCTGTTAAAAAAATCCAAATTTTACTTTTTTGCATTTTGACCTCCTTTTCTTAATATTTTGGTTTTTTTTGCAAAAAATATACAATTTATTTTAACTTTATGATAGAATGAAATAAAAAATATTTTAAGGGGATTTTAATATGAGAAAAGTAATGATTTTTTATGCTTCATATGGGGGTGGACATTTATCTGCAGCACGCTCTATAAAAGAATGTATTGAAACAAATTATCCTGATGTTGAAGTTGCACTTGTTGATTGTATAGAATATGTAAATAAAGCTATTAATACAGTCACAAAAATGGCTTATACAGAAATGGCAAAAAAAGCTCCAAAAACATGGGGACGATTATATTGGAACTCACAAAAAGGACCTATAGCTCAATTTAGTACAGCTTCTAATATGATACTTTCACAAAAGCTATGCAAATTATTAAAATCATTTCAGCCAGAAATTATAATTTCTACACATCCATTTGGTTCACAAATGTGTGCATATTTAAAAAAACAGGGAAAATTAACTGCAAAGCTTGCAACCGTAATGACAGATTATGCGCCACATGACCAATGGCTTGTTTTCAATAAATATGTAGACTACTTTTTTGTGTCTCATGAAGGAATGAAGAAAAAATTACATGAAAAAAATATCCCTAACGAAAAAATCTTTGCAACAGGAATACCTCTTTCTAATAAATTCTTATTAAAATATGACAAAGCACAAATACTAAAAAACTTTCGGATTATCACCTGATAGAAAAACTGTTCTTTTCTTCGGAGGCGGAGAATTCGGACTAGGCAAAAAGCAAACATTTAATATTTTCAAATCATTTGTCAAATCATATAAAAAAATACAAGTTGTTGCTATTGCTGGAAAAAATCAAAAAATGAAAGAAGATTTTCAAAATTTAGTTAATGAATTAAATAAAAATGAATTTGTAAAAATTCTAGAATATACAGATAAAGTTCCTCAACTTATGAGTATTTCAGATTTAGTTGTTACTAAACCTGGTGGTCTAACTACTACGGAAAGCTTGGCTTCTGGTTTGCCAATAGTAATAATAAATCCTATTCCAGGTCAAGAAGAAGAAAATGCTGCATATCTTGAAAAAAATAAAGTTGCAATTTGGATAAAAAAAGGCGATAATGTTGAACAAATCTTAGATGATTTATTCTCAAACCCAGATAAGATTCAAGAAATGAAAGTCAGAGCTAGACTTATTGCCAAGAAAAATTCTACTAAAGATATTTGTAAAATTCTTCTGCAATGCGAAAATAGGGTCGGTCCTTTTTTTAGCATTCCTTCGTAGATGCTAGCAATGCTAAATTATCTCCAAGAGCTGTTACAAAAGCAGCTAGAATAGCTAAATCATCTGCATCAAATTGTTCACTTATAACAACTGCTAAAGATGCAGCTAATCCAACCAAATTATAACCAGAGCAATTATTACAATTAGATTTTGAATCCATAAAAGCCACCTCATTATATGATATGAGGTGGCTTATTTTTGTGTGATTATATTTTATAACTCTCTTCTTCCTTCCAAAGCTTTTGTTAAAGTAATCTCATCTGTATATTCCAAATCTCCACCAACAGGAATTCCATGAGCTATTCTTGTAACTTTGATTCCTAATGGCTTTATTAGTTTTGATAAATACATTGCTGTTGCTTCCCCCTCTACCCTAGGGTTTGTTGCAAGTATTACTTCTTTTACAGTTCCATCCATAAGACGTGCTAATAATTCTTTTATTTTTATATCATCTGGTCCAATTCCATTCATTGGAGATATAGAACCATGTAAAACATGATAAACTCCTTTAAATTCATGAGTTTTCTCCATTGCAATAATATCTCTAACATCTTCCACTACGCAAATAACTGATGGATCCCTTTTTGGATTTCCGCAAATTGGACATGGGTCTGTATCTGAAATATTATAACATTTACTACAATATTTTAGATTCTTTTTTGCATTTATAATAGAAGAAACAAACTCATTGGTTTCTTCTTCTGATGCGTTTAACATATAAAATGCTAATCTTGCAGCTGTCTTATTTCCTATACTTGGTAATTTTTCAAAGCTCTGTATAAGTTTTTCTATTGATGGTGAATACATTGACATATGTTTTTCTCCTTGTAACTACATTAATCCTGGAATATTATATTTTCCCATAGAAGCTGCTTGAGCATCATCTACTTGTTTAAATGCTTGATTTAAACATGTTACAATTAAATCTTGTAACATTTCAACATCATCTGGATCTACAACATCTTTTTGTAAAGTTAAGCTTAATATCTCTTTTTGTCCATTTACTTTTGCTGTTACTGCTCCTCCACCTGCTGATGCTTCAAATTCTTTTGCTGCAAGCTCTGTTTGTGATTTTTCTAAATCTGCTTGCATTTTTTTTGCTTCTTTCATTAAATTATTGATGTTCATTCCACCAAATCCTCCCATTCCTGGGAATCCTCCTCTTTTTGACATTTCCTATTCCTCCTTAATTATTCTATTACGCCAAATGGTATATCAAATTCATTCGCAAAATTTGATAATTCTTGTTCTTCTGTCATTTCGCCTTCGCTCTGTGGCTTTGTATCTATATATTTTATTTGCATTGTTTTTCCACATGCAATTGAAACTTGTTTTACTATTTCTGCTTTATTCTCTGGATTTTCTAATACTGTTTTTCCAAATGGTGTTAATCCCTTAGGGAATTCTATTCCAACAGTCATATCATTTACTTCAATAGCATCTGTATTTAACAAATTCGTATATAACATTATTTTTCCATTAGCTTTAAAATTATTTACAACATCTTTCCAATATTGTGCAGGCTTTTTATCTTTTCCTATTCCTGCAATTGCACTTATTGCATTACTTTTAGGTGCCGTTGTATTTGTTGTTCTTTTAATTGTTTGAGATTGTACTCTTACTCCACCACCAGATCTTAAATAATTTTCTATTTTATCTAATCTAGCATATACATCTGAATTATCTGAATCTCCACCGTTTCCTGTTGGAGAAGCTGATGAAATTTCTTTATCACATAATCTTATAATTCCTGCTTGGAATATAATCAATCTCTGTGTAGAACTTTTCATATCATTTTCAAGTTTTGATAATTCACTTATTAGCCTTATAGCCCTATCTTTTGAGACTTTTTCAGCTAATGTTTTTAAATTTGCAAAATCATTTTCATTATATATTGTTAATTTTTGACCTGTTTTTACCATCAAAATATCTTTTACATATTTTATAATTTCCCAAAGTAAATTATTTAAGTCTTTTCCTTCATCTAAGACTTTGGTAATTGATTCCATTGCTTCATCTATATTATATTCAATAATTGCTTCTGTAATGCTATGAATATAAGTAATCTTAGGAATTCCGACTAATTCTTTTATCTTATCTTCATCAATATTATTTTCACCATCTTGTACACATCTCTCTAAAATAGATAATGCATCTCTCATTGCTCCTTCTGATAGTGAAGCTATAATATTTAATGCTTGTGGTGTTATACTTATATTACTCTCTTTGCAAACAATTTCTAATCTTTTTATAATATCTTCATTTGAAATTCTTTTGAAATCAAATCTTTGACATCTTGAAAGTATTGTTGCTGGCAATTTTTGCGGTTCTGTTGTTGCCAAAATAAATTTTACATGTTCTGGTGGCTCTTCCAATGTTTTTAACAAAGCATTAAAAGCTCCTTGAGATAACATATGTACCTCATCTATAATATATACTCTATATTTTGCTTTTGTTGGTAAAAAATTTACTTCTTCCCTAATAGAACGAATATCTTCTACACTATTATTAGATGCCGCATCCATTTCTACAATATCTGTTAATGAGCCATTTAACGCAGCTTTGCATATTTCACATTCATTACATGGTTCTCCATCCTTAGGATTTAAGCAATTTATCGCACGTGCTAAAACTTTAGCTGATGTAGTTTTTCCAGTTCCTCTTCCCCCATTAAATAAATACGCATGTCCTACCCTATTAGCCATTATTTGATTTCTTAGCGTTCTTGTTATATGTTCCTGACCAACCATTTCTGCAAATGTTTGTGGTCTAAATTTTCTATAAAGCGCTGTGTACCCCATAATTTCACATCCTTCATAAAGAAAATGGTGTGATTGTCAATCTCTCTATGGAAAACAACGCCCACATAAAAGTATCTACTTATTGCTGCTTCCTCCCGGACCTGACAAGATTCATAGGCTTTTATTGAGTTTGTTTTCCATACAGAGGTCAGTTCTCATACCTTTGTTATTATACAATGCAATTTGATTTTTTTCAAGTAATTTATTAAAGTTTTTCTTTAATTTTCAATTCTTTTAAACACTAAATTTTCAAAGTCTTTAATTTCTGTTCCAACTGTTCCTTTTTCAATTACTTCATTTGTCGGAATATCTATACTAATGTTTGTTTGATATGTTCTACCTGTAGTTAATCTTATTATCATATCAAAACTTATAGTTGTCTTTATATCTTCTTCTGTTATATTGGTTAATTTCAATAAATCACTATAATTGACTTCTTCTGCATCATCAGATATATAATTAGCGATATTATTTATTGCATATCTAAATGCAATTATTCCTCCTTGATTTGATATTTTTAATTGTTTTATATTTGATTCAAGTTCTCCAGTATATGTTATTCCAGATATTTCATTTTCTTCTGTATTTTTATACATAACTTTTTCATCTTCAACTGGTTTATACAATTTTGGTTCACCTTTATCATTTTCTTTTTTTATTACAATATTTGATAACTCTACAT
>ERZ827440.3476-NODE-3476-length-11856-cov-3.521312_pt1 | contig 11856 bp, 8 predicted proteins | sample MGYA00519774_ERZ827440 | MGnify/ENA primary metagenome ERZ827440 (study PRJEB31778, sample SAMEA3449302) | human gut metagenome | biome: human gut; feature: human-associated habitat; material: faeces | place: United Kingdom | collected 2010/2012 ... | reverse complement strand
AGAGTCCGAGGCCTTACCGCTTGGCGACATCCCAAAATAAAAAATGAAAACTGTTATTATAATAGCACATAAAAAAGAAAAAATCTAGTAGAAAAAGAAAAAATTTTAAATTAAAAAAGTATTATATGCTGAAGGTACTATAAATTCAAGAAAGTTATATGTCAAGGAACGAAAAAATGCTGAAAAATGATGTGAGGAGTCCGTAACAATGTGTTATAAAAATAATTTGAAAATAAAAATTCATAAATTTTACCTATTGCAATATTATTTAAATAAGTATATAATATACGCGAATTAGGAGATATAATTATATTTCCTTAACAACGCTTCTTTTTATAAGGAGAAAGTATTATGAAAAATATTTTAAAAACTTACAAATCAGTTATTATACTTTTAGCTGCGATAATAATTGGTGCCATATTAGGAATGGCTTTAAAAGAAAATGCAGCTGTCTTAAAACCCTTTGGGGACATCTTCTTAAATTTATTATTTGTTACAATAGTTCCATTAGTATTCTTAAGTATTACCACATCAATATCAAAAATTAAACAACCTAAAAGAATTGGAAAAATAATGATTACTATAATTGCAACTTTTGTTGTAATGTCATTAATTTCAGTTTTAGTAGGAATTGTATCAACTTATTCTTTTAAATTAGTTGATACAGAAGATGGAGCTCAAATAAGAGCATCATTAGAAGAAGATAGTGGAGAAACAAGCTCTACTGAAACAGACGAGAAAGAGCCAACTATATTAGATAGAACTGTTAGTGCTCTTACTGTAACCGATTTCAGTAAATTACTTTCAAAAGACAATATATTACCACTAGTTGTTTTCTCAATTTTATTCGGTGTAGCAATAAAAATGGCTGGAGAAAAAGGAGAAGCAATACAAAAAACTTTAGAGTCAGCTTATGAAGTAACTCTTAAATTTGTACAGCTTATATCTTACTATTCACCAATCGGACTTGGTTGCTATTTTGCTGTTCTAGTTGGAACTTATGGAAGTGCAATAGCAGTTGGATATGCAAAAACATTCATAATTTATACTTTGGTTTCAATAGTATTTTACATAGTTATGTATTCTATTTATGCATTTATCGCTGGTGGAAAAAAAGGATTAATTACTTTCTGGAAAAATATAATTACACCAACAGCAGTCGCATTAGCAACATGTTCATCTGCAGCAGCAATACCTGCAAACACAGAAGCTGCTAAGAAAATTGGAGTGCCAGATGATATAGCAGAAACAACAGTACCATTAGGAACAAGTTTCCACAAGGATGGATCAATAATTGGTTCTGTATTTAAAATAATGTTTTTAGTATGCCTATTTGGAACAAATGCAAGTATATTCCAAGTAATTGGAGTTGCTTTGGTTGCAAATTTACTTGTAACAGCTGTTCCAATTGGTGGTGGAACAATATCAGAAATGATGATTATTTCAATGATGGGCTATCCAGTAGCAGCATTACCAATCCTTACAATGATTGCAACTGTAATAGATGCTCCTGCAACAGTTTTAAACTCTGTTGGAGATTCAGCAGCATCAATGCTTGTAGCAAGATTTGTTGATGGTAAGGACTGGATGAATAAAAAAGAAACAGGAAAATAAATGGAAAAATCAACTATTATAAACAAATATGTAAATGAAGATGATAAATTATTTGTAGCAAAAATTTTAGACAAAATAAAGATTGCAAAAACAAAAAATCAAATTACTAACACAGATTTTTTAAGTATGCATGAACAAAATATAAGTAGAGAAATTTTGAATATTGAAAAGGAAAAAAACTATATTTATTACTTGCCTTGTGAGGAACTAGAAAAGGCAATGTTAATAATATATCCTGATAAATGTGAAGAAATTTTTCTAAATAATAGATTCAATTTTTCGACATTAGTTTGCCTAATAAGGATTACTCTTCCAAATGAATTAAAAGGAACTTATAGTCATAGAGATTATTTAAGCGGAATTATGAAACTTGGAATTAAAAGAGAAAAAATCGGAGACATATTGATATTTGAAGATGGTGCCGATGTAGTCTGCAGTAACGAAATTTCAAAATATATTTTGAACAATTTACAACAGCTTACGAGATTCTCAAAAGCTAAAATAGAACAATTAAATATTTCTGAAATTAGAAAGCCTAATATAAGAAAAGAGAAAAAAAGAATTACAGTTTCTTCTTTAAGGCTTGATAATATTGTTTCAGAACTTGCAAACTGTTCAAGAAATGAAGCAACAAAAATATTAGAAAATCAAAGAGTTATGGTAAATTATGAAACAGAGACTCGAAATTCCAAAATAATAAATGAAAAAGATGTTATTGTTATAAGAGGAAAAGGAAAATTTGAAATTTTTGAAATTTTAGGTGAAACAAAAAAAGGGAAAATTGCATTGAATGTAGAACATTATATATAGAGATAAATAGCCATTTTATTTTAAAGATAAAATGGCTAAAATAATAAGCAAAAGAAAGGATAAATAACATGAGAATAGTTGAACCATGGATCAAAGTCGAAAAAATTGACGGCGTAAAAATTATGAAAAGAATTGAAAGAGCTTGTAGAACCTGCTATCGTTCTGAAGGAAATATAACAGAAGATAGTTACAAGAATTTACTAAAAAATTGCCTTAATAGAGGACATGAGTCTGTACTAGAACATGAGAAAGTTACAGTAAGAATATATGGAGATATAGGAACTTATAAAGATTTAACAAGACATAGATTTGCAAGTTTCTCTGTTGAATCTACAAGATATTGTAGCTATGATAAAGACAAGTATGGAAATGAAATTGCAGTTATAAATCCGGCATATATAGAGGACGAACAAGTATATGAAACATGGAAAAAAGGAATTGCAGATGTTGAAGAGGCATATATGAAAATGAAAGAACTTGGTGCAACAAACGACATGTGTAGAGAATTACTTCCACACTCAACAGCAGCAGAATACACAATGACAGCAAACATAAGAGAATGGAAACATATATTATCATTAAGAACAACGAAGAATGTACACCCTGCAATAAGACAGATTCTTATACCACTTTTAAAATACTTTAAAGAACAAATGCCAGAAATATTTGGAGACATTCAATATGACGAGGAATTTAACGAAAAGTATTATGCAAAATTAACAGTGGAAGAGGAAGTATAAGATGTATCAATTAATTGATGGTAAAGAATTGGCAAAAAAAGTTAGAGAAGAGCTTAAAGAAGAAAATAAATTGCTTAAACAGCGAGGAATAAAAGCTAAACTTGCGGTTATTCTTGTTGGAGATGATAATGCTTCTAAAATTTATGTAAGAAACAAAAGTAAAGCTTGTGAAGAAGTAGGAGTTGAGTATGAAGAAATACTTCTTGATACAAATACAACTATGGATGAACTTCTTGGAGTTATTGACGAATTAAATAAAAGAGAAGATATAAATGGAATATTACTTCAAAGCCCTATTCCAAAAGGACTCAATATTCAAGAGGCATTTGAGAGAATAAGTCCTTTAAAGGATGTAGACGGATTTAATCCTGTAAATGTTGGAAAATTGATGATTGGACAAGACACATTTGTTTCTTGTACTCCTTATGGAATAATAAAAATGCTTGAACATTATAATATACCAGTAGAAGGAAAACATGCTGTAGTAATAGGAAGAAGCAACATTGTAGGAAAACCACTTTCACACTGTCTACTAAATAAAAATGCAACTGTTACAATTTGTCACTCAAAAACTAAAAATCTATCAAGTATCACCAAAAATGCAGATATACTTATTAGTGCAGTTGGAAAATTAAATATGGTAACAGAAGATATGGTAAAAGACGGTGCTGTTGTAATAGATGTAGGAATGAATAGAGATGAAAATGGAAAATTAAAAGGGGATGTCGATTTCGAAAATGTAAAAAATAAAGCATCATACATTACTCCAGTTCCTGGCGGAGTTGGACCTATGACAATAGCAATGCTTATGAACAATGTTATAAAAGCTACAAAATTGCAAAATGATGTGAAAAACATTTAAAGTGAATCACATTTGAACTAAAGAGGTGTAAGAAATAAATTAAATTGAGTAATAAAATCTATAAAACATGAAATAAAAAAGATTCAAGAATAATATTAATTTAAATTAAATCAGGGGAAATTAAGGCAGTATTAATACTGCTTGAATTCTCCTATTTTTATATAATAGAAAATTTATTGAAGATTTCAAATCTATGAAAAATCGTAAATAATAAAGTGAAAATTGAAAATTAGAAATTTTCAGATATTCATATTAAAATAAAAGTTAATTAAAGAGGAGCAGGAAGTTGATACAAAATAACAATGAAAAATTTTGGAAAAATGTAAAAATAGATACTATTACAAAAGATAACAGTTATTATCCGGAAAGCTTGAAAAACGTTTTTGATCCACCAGAAAAACTCTACTGTGCTGGAAATATTGAAATTTTAAAAAGTAAGAAACTCATTGCAATAATTGGATGCAGAGAATATACAGAGTATGGAAGACTAATAGCAGAAACAATATCATATACTTTATCAGAAGCTGGAATAATAGTGGTGAGCGGGTGTGCAAGGGGAATAGATTCGTTTGCACACAAGGGAGCAGTCAAGGCAGGAAAACCCACAATAGCTGTTCTTGGAAATGGATTAAATTATATATATCCACCTGAAAATAAAGAATTAGAAGAACAAATTTTAAAAAATGGTGGATTAATTATTTCAGAATATCCGATTGGCACTAAACCAAGCAAAGAAACTTTCCCAAGAAGAAATAGAATAATTAGTGGACTTTCTGATGGAGTGCTAGTTGTTGAGGCAAAGAAAAAGAGCGGTTCACTTATAACAGTTGATTATGCATTAGAACAAGGAAAAAATATATATGCAATTCCCGGAAATATAATAAATATCAATTCTGAGGGTACCAATGAGCTAATAAAACAAGGAGCGAAGATAGTTACACAAATAAATGATATATTAGAGGATTATAGAATATAAATATTTGCCAACGGAAAATATAAATATTTTACAAAAAGCTTGTACTTTTATGGGTAAATGTAATATAATAGTGTGGACAATATACTTTAATAAAATAAGAAATAGGGAGGATTATTTTATGGGTAATTCTGCAAAGAAACATAATAATAACACGAATAAAAAGAATACTAAAAAAACAAATAATACAATATCGAAGAATAGCCAAGATTCTCAAAACAAAAATGGAAAGAAGAAGGGATTCTGGAAGAGACATCGTAAACTTGCTATTGTATTAAAAGTATTAATAACATTGTTTATAGTAATGATGATTATTGGTGCTGGAGCAATTATTGCAATAGTTACAAGTGATAAATGGGATGTAACAGAAGATGACTTAAAATTTACCAGTGAAGATACAATAATTTATGACAAAGACGGAAACGAAATTGCAAATGTTTCTGGAGATGAAAAAAGAAGACCTGTGCTACTTAGCGAAGTCCCACAATATTTGAAAGATGCATACATATCTATAGAGGACGAAAGATTTTATAGCCACAATGGTGTAGATATAAAAAGAACTGTCGCATCAACAATTAGATACATACTAAATAGAGGTAATTCATCTGCAGGTGGAGGAAGTACAATTACTCAGCAAACAGTAAAAAACTCATTTAAAGACAAGAGTGATTCAGGATTTGCCGGTGTAGAAAGAAAAATAAGAGAGATATCAAGAGCATACAAACTTGAAAAGCTGCTTTCAAAAGATCAAATATTAGAATTATACTTAAACCTAATATTCCTTGGTCAAGATGTATATGGAGTTCAACTTGGAGCTACATACTATTTCAATAAATCTGTTGGAGACTTAGATTTAGCTGAATGTGCATTCTTAGCTGGAATTAATAACTCGCCAAATAGTTATAATCCATTTGGTGAATCACCTAATACAGACTTAATACAGAGAAGAACAAAAATTGTTCTTGCAAAAATGAAAGAACTTGGAAAAATTAGTGAAGAAGAATACAACAGTGCAAAAGAAGAAGTTGAAGCAGGACTAAAATTTGAAAAAGGAAATACTTCTACAGGAACTACGATGTCGTATTTAGCAAGAGCTGCATTAAATGATGTTATATCTCAATACATGGAAGAAAAAGACATGGATTATAACATGGCTTGTAAGGCTATTTATGGTGGTGGATACAAGATTTACACTACTCAAGATTCTACAATACAAGCTGAAATGGAAGAAGTGTACAGAAGTGGAGATCATATATTCTCAGGTGTAGAAGAAGATAAAAATGGAAATAAATTAAATGATCATACACAATCTGCAATGGTTGTTATAGACCATAAAACTGGAAAAGTTGTAGGTTGTATGGGAGGTCTAGGAGATGACGTTGATTCAAATGGACAAAATAGAGCAACTCAAACACGTAGACAACCAGGCTCTGCAATAAAAACTCTAGCTGCAGTTGCACCAGCTTTAGAATCTGGAATAATTACAGCTGCTACAGTATATGACGAATCTAGAACTACTTTTGGAGACTATACACCAAATCCTCATTCTGGATATGGCTTAGTAACAGTTAGAAAAGGAATAGAATTCTCTGCAAACACCGTAAATGTTAAGATTATGGATGAAGTTGGACCAAGTAATTCAATTGCATTCATGAGAAAATTAGGTATTTCTACATTACTTACTGCAAAAGATAATTCAAAGAACAATGATGAAAACTTATCATTGGTACTAGGTGGCACTACAGTTGGTATTTCTCCTCTAGAAATGGCAGGAGCTTATGCTACAATAGCAAATGATGGTGTATATATCACTCCAATATTCTATACTAGAGTTGAAGACAAAAACGGAAATACCGTAATGGAACCAACACAAGAAACAAGAAGAGTAATATCTGAAGGAAATGCGTTCATATTAAAATCTATCTTAACAGGTCCAATAATTGGAACTAGTGATCCAACAGCACCATACTGTAAAATATCAGGTCAAGATGTTGCAGGAAAAACTGGAACAACAACCAATAACCATGATAGATGGTTCTGTGGATTTACAAATTACTATACTGCTGCAACATGGTATGGCTTTGACCAACCAGAAAACTTATATCCTGCGAAAGCAAATGGTACTAACAGAGCAGCAAGACTTTGGGTTGCTGTTATGAAGAAAGTTCACAGCGATTTACCAAGTGCAAAATTTGAGAAACCAAGCAATATTGTAACAGCAAAAATTTGTACAGATTCAGGAAAAGTTGCTACAGACAGTTGCGAGCACACATATACAGAATACTTTGTAAAGGGAACTGTTCCAGATTATTGTGATGGGCATACAAGATTAACAATCTGTACTGAAACAGGAAAAATTGCAACAGAATTCTGTCCTAATACAGAAGAAAAGGCATATACTAGAAAGCCTGAAAAAGAAGATACAACATTATGGAAAACTAACGAAGGTGATAAATATGATATACCAACAGAAACATGTACTGTTCATACAAAGAAGGTAATCAAAATGCCAAATGTAGTTGGAAAGACAAAGGATGAAGCAAGCAAAACATTAAAAGATTTAGGACTAAAAGTTACAGTAGAAACAAAAGCATCTACTCAAAAAGAAGGAACTGTTATAGAACAAAGCAAGAAAGAGGGAACGGAACTTAGTGCAAATGACAGTGTTACAATTACTGTTAGTTCAGGCAAAAAAGCAGAAAGACCAAGTGGAAATAATGAAATAAAGAATGAGGAAGTAGTTGATCCTGTAACACCAGAAACAAATGAAGAAACGAGAGATTAAAAAAATAAAATGAGAGGAGAAATTTCTACAAATGGATATAAAATTTTATAACACATTAACTAGAAAAAAAGAGAAATTTAACTCAATAGATAAAGATTTAGTAAAGATGTATAGTTGTGGACCTACGGTCTACAGCTATGCTCATATAGGCAACTTTAGAGCCTATATAATGATGGACACATTAAGAAGAGTTTTAAAATATAATGGTTATGAACTAAAACATGTAATGAACATTACGGATGTCGGTCACCTTGAGTCTGATGCAGACGAGGGAGAAGACAAAATGGAAAAGGCAGCTCGAAAGGAAAAGAAAGACCCTTATGAGATTGCAAAATTCTATACAGAAGTATTCTTAAAAGACATGGATAAGCTAAACATAGACAAACCAGAAATTATAACAAAAGCTACAGAAAATATAGAGCAAATGATTGAATATGTAAAGGAAATATTAAAAAATGGTTATGCTTATGAAACTAGCAAAGGAATCTATTTTGATATATCAAAATTAGATAAATATCCTGTATTATCAAACAGAAAATTAGATGAGCAAATTGCAGGTGCAAGAGTTGATGTTGACCCTGAAAAGAAAAATCCTTATGATTTTGCTCTATGGATTAAAGCACCTGAAAATCACATAATGAAGTGGGAGAGTCCTTGGGGATTATCTTATCCGGGCTGGCATCTAGAATGTTCAACTATGGGAAGAAGATTCCTAGGTGAAGAATTTGATATTCACACTGGCGGAGTTGATCATATTCCAACACACCACGAAAATGAAATTGCTCAAGCTAAAGGAGCAACAGGAAAAATACCTGCAAGATATTGGATTCATTGCGAATTCTTACAAGTAGATGGTGGAAAAATGTCGAAGAGCCTAGGCAATACATATACAATTTCACAACTTCAAGAAAAAGGATTGGAACCATTAAGTTTCAAGATGTTCTGCTTTACAGCAAATTATAGAACAAAATTGAACTTCACTTTTGACAGCGTGTTTGCAGCACAAAAAGGATTAGAGAGATTATATGACTGCTATATGAAACATTTAGAAGGCAATGAAGAACTTTCTGATGCTGAAATCGAAGAGTACAGACAAAAATTCTTGTCATGCATAAATGATGATATGAATATGCCTGCTGCAATGGGTGTCGTATGGGAAGTTGCCAGAAATGAAAAGAAATCTAAGAAATTTGCAAATCTTTTATTAGACTTTGATAGAGTTCTTGGATTAGACATAGAAAATGCAAAAAAACATTTAACAAAATTAAAAAATGAGAAACCTGAAACAGAAATACCAGAAGAAATTAAAAAATTAATAGAAGAAAGAAATGTAGCAAGACAAAACAAAGACTGGGCAAAATCGGATGAAATTCGTGATAAAATCACAAGCAATGGATATAGCATAAAAGACACCAAAGATGGAATAATAGTAGAAAAGATGTAGGTATTAAAACGAATAAAAAGGAGAATTAAAATGCCAAACAAACCAAACAAAGAGAAAAACGAAAAAATAGAAAAAGAGGGATTTTTTAGGAGTTTATTGAAGAGCATAAAAGACTTTGATAAATATGAAGATTTTGGATTGGAGGGAATAGGAAGAACAATCCTTTATCTAATAAAATTGATTGCGATTCTTGCAGTTGTAATATCTGCAATATCAACATACAGATTTTATAAAACTATGAATGGAGTAGAAAGCTACTTTGATGAAAACATAAAAACATTATCTTATAAAGATGGCACAATGGACATAAATTCTGGAGAAAAGCTGGAAATAATCGATGAAAAAAATATAATTTCTGTTATAATAATCGACACATCAGAATTATCGAATGAACAATTAGAAAGCTATAAAGAACAAATAAAATCACAGAGTAACGGAATTATCCTATTAAAAGATAAAGTTTTGATGAAGAACGAAATGTTATCTTCAATCTCTGAGAATAATTATTCAGACATTCTATCAAAATACAATATAGAATCACTTGACAAACAACAAGTGATGGATTACTATAACCAAAACAAAACATCACTTTATACATCAGTATTTGCAACTGTATTTATAAGTATGTTCCCAGTTTATATGGTAAGCGTTATAGTTGATAGTCTAGTTATTGCAGTAATGGGATATTTAATATCAAGAATTATTGGAATGAGAATAAGATTTTCAGCAATGTTTAGTATGGGAGCTCATGCATTAACATTATCAATTATATTAAACATGTTATACATCGTTTTAAATGGATTTACAGGATACACAATAAAATACTTTCAAGTTGTTTATAATGTAATTTCATACATTTATATAATAACTGCAATACTAATAATAAAAACGGACTATATAAAGAAACAGGGCGAAGTACAGAAAATTCAATCAGAACAAGAAAAGGTAAGAGCAGAATTAGAAGAAAAACAAAGAAAAGAAGAAGACGAAAAAGCTGAAAAAAAGAATAAAGAGGAAAAAGAAAGACAGAAAGAAAATGAAAAGAAAGAAGAGGGTTCTAATTCTGATAGCAATGAAAAGAATTTCCCTGATGCAGGCGAAAAAACACAAGGCAGTAGTGTTTAAGAATAATGAAACTAAAATTCGACAAGGAATCTTGAATTATTTTTAAGGGGAGTTTTAAAAAGAGATAAGATAGAAATATTACAAGGAGATAGGTTAAATTGAGTACTAAGAAAAATGATGATTTAAAAGAAAACAACGACAATAGCAGAAAGGAAAGAGAGAAGAATGAGAAAAGAAAAAAACTCCTTCTTGGAACTTTAATTATAATTTTAATAGCAATTCTTGCTACAATTGTTATATATTCCTTTGTAAAGCAAGATAAAGACGAAGGTAAATTAAAAGAAAATGAAATTGGATATACAGACTTAATAAAACAAATAGACGATGGCAACATCGAAAAGGTAAAGATGACAGTTGGAAGCACCTCTGTTAAGGTTACACTAAAAGGAGAGGACAAGCCAAAGAATTGTATAGTTCCAAATACACAAGCTTTTATAGAACTTATACAAGAAAAGGTACAAGAAGGAAATGACATTAACTTAATTCAAGAAAAAGCAAACGTATTCTTGAGTATCTTCAACAATTTATTTTCATTCTTACCAACAATATTAATGGCTATACTATTTATTCTAGTCTTACAAATGGAAGGGTTAGGAGATAAAGGCAAGGTATATGATGCAGAAGAACAAGATGTAAAAACTACATTTGACGATGTGGCAGGTCTTGATGAAGAAAAGCAGGAAATGATTGAGATTGTAAAATTCTTAAAGAATCCTGAGGAATTCTATAAAATGGGGGCTAAAATTCCAAGAGGTGTATTACTTTGCGGAGAGCCTGGTACAGGAAAAACATTGATTGCAAAGGCTATTGCAGGAGAGGCAGATGTACCATTTATATCTATGAGTGGTTCTGAATTTACAGAAATGTTTGCAGGACTTGGAGCATCAAGAGTAAGAAAACTATTTGAGAAGGCAAAGAAAATGTCTCCTGCAATCATATTTATAGATGAGATTGATGCAATAGGCTCAAAGAGATCTGATGGAGGAACAGCTGCAGACACAGACAATAACCAGACACTTAACCAACTACTTGTTGAAATGGATGGATTTGATTCTGAACATACAGTTATTCTACTTGCAGCAACAAACAGACCTGAAATGCTAGATAGAGCATTATTAAGACCTGGAAGATTTGACAGAAGAATCAATATAGCACTTCCTGACATGAATGGAAGGGAAGCAATCCTAAAGATTCATGCTAAAGACAAAAAATTAGCTGATGATGTAAATTTAAAGGCTATTGCCGGAGATACAGCTGGATTTACAGGTGCAGATCTTGAGAACCTGATGAATGAGGCTGCGATCTCTGCTGCGAAGGCCGGCAGGGAATATATCAATAAGGAAGATGTCGACAAATCATATATCAAGGTTGGAGTCGGTGGTGAGAAGAGGAGCCATGTGATCTCCGAGGAGGATCGTAAAATCACGGCATATCACGAGTCGGGACATGCGATACTGTTCCATGTGCTTCCGGATGTGGGTCCTGTATACAGCGTATCCATCA
>ERZ827440.3474-NODE-3474-length-11859-cov-3.811674_pt1 | contig 11859 bp, 9 predicted proteins | sample MGYA00519774_ERZ827440 | MGnify/ENA primary metagenome ERZ827440 (study PRJEB31778, sample SAMEA3449302) | human gut metagenome | biome: human gut; feature: human-associated habitat; material: faeces | place: United Kingdom | collected 2010/2012 ... | reverse complement strand
AGGATATTAATGAACATATGGGAAAGACAATCATTATGGTTACACATGACCCACAGATGGCAAGCTATTGCAGCCGGTTAATTCTGCTGAAAGATGGTGTGATATTGGAAGATTTGGAAAAGAATAGAAATCAAGAATCATTTTATCAGGAGATTCTTGGAAAGATGAAAGAGTTGTAGAAAATTCACCAGATTCACAAAAATTTAGCATTTCTAAACTGCGCATTGAAAATAAAAATCAGGCATGTTATTCTAGAAACACACAGATAAATTCTAGTATCTGCACTGTATCTATATTTACCAATGCGTTTACTTCAGATGTAAAAGGCTACTCTATTTCAGGAGGTATAATATGCCAAAGAATAATAAAATCAAAATATTATGTTTGCTCATAATTGGAATCGTATTTTTGTATATATATGGACCAATTGCCTTCATGAAAGATGGATTAGTAACGAGACAGGGTGTAAATTCTTTTGATGAATTATACGAGTTAGGACCAGCACGCCGGCATAAATGTGAAAATGGTACACGTATTTATATTGTATATTTTGGATGGTCTGCTCCAAAAGTTAAAAAAGAAATAGTATATCAAAAGAATGAAGAAACACAAAAGCAAATAGTGGATGTTGATACGCAAAAAATTATTCCGGGATTATATTATGTTACCCTGAGACAGACAATAGGTTCTGATTATTATTCTGATAAATATATTCACATGGTTATGTTTCATGGGATACAAAAAGTTCTGTATACAGAATTGAAACAAGAAAAAAATATTATTTTGTAATACCTTATTGCTAAGGTGATTAACATTATCAAAAAAGGAAATAGTAAAAAATACATTGATTAATATTTATTGATATGTTAATATGTACCAAAGCATATTTCAAAAAAATCAACGGTATATAAAAACGGACATATACCATCTATAATCTAATTTTATTTCAGAAATCTATGCTTTCATACCAATCAATTGTAAAAAAGCAGGAGATGACTGAAAGAGTAAAAAGACATCCTCCTGCATACAGGAGGAAACTGAATATGGCGAAAAGAAAGAATCAAAAGAGACGGAGCAAGAAGTATCAGGTAAATAACCGGCAGCTAAAGGCAAAAAGGATGTACAAAGATACAATTTTTAGAATGTTGTATCATAACAAAGAGAATTTGTTATCATTGTACAATGCGGTGAATGGAAGAGAGTACACAGATCCGGAAAAGTTGCAAGTTGTTACATTGGAAAATGCGATTTATATGGGAATGAAAAATGATCTGGCGTTTATCATGGATATGAATTTATATTTATATGAACATCAGTCAACGTATAATCCGAATATTCCACTTAGAAATTTGTTTTATATTGCGGATGAGTATCAACGATTAGTGGTTCGGAAATCATTATATTCAACTGTGATACAAAAGATACCAACGCCAAGATTTTTAGTATTTTATAATGGAACAAAAGAAGTAGAAGATCGTAGTGAGTTCCGATTATCTTCTGCATACGAGAATCCAACAGAAAATCCAGATCTGGAGTTAAGAGTGACTATGCTGAATGTGAATGATGGCCACAGTTCGGATTTGATGGAACATTGTAGAACATTAAAGGAATATGCACAGTATGTCGCCAGAGTAAGAAAATATGCGGCGAAACAGGATGTCTCTTTAGAAGAAGCAGTTACGAGAGCAGTTGACGAATGCATAGAAGAAGGAATCCTGGCAGAGTTTTTATTGAAGAATAAGACTGAGGTGATCAAAGTGAGCATCTATGAATATGACAAAGAGTTTGAAGAAAAGAAACTGCGGAAAGCAGAGTATGAGGCTGGAAGACAGGATGGAATCGAGATTGGAAGACAGGATGGAATCGAGATTGGAAGACAGGACGGAATCGAGATTGGAAGACAGGATGGAATCGAAATTGGAAAGCGGATACTCTTAGAAAAAATAATAAAGAAGAAATTGAAAAAAGGAAAATCAACAGAACAGATAGCAGATGAATTAGAAGAAGATATAAACATAATTCAAAAAGTGGTTGAGAAATTAAAAAGCCAAATATAGAATTTGTCAAAAGAATTCCCTGAAGTGAATAATAAAACTTCAGGGAATTTATCATTTGCTCACTACCGGTATTATTCCGTAGTATCACGTCGGATCAATACAGGCGTAATCTGCTTATGAACCGGCTCTTTTAAAGGAGCCGGTTTCCTTTTTTTCATTTCATTCATCTGGAGAACCAGAAGCTCCATGGCAGTCTGTGCAATTTTCTCAATCTGCTGTCCAACGGTTGTGATTGGAAGGATAGCTTCGCTTGCAATAGGAGAATCATCGAATCCGACAATCTGATAGTCTTTCGGGAGTTTCCCGTATTTTTGAAATATCAGATTCAGGAACATACTGGCATAAGTGTCATTTGCAAGAAAGACCCCCTTTTTTTGTGAGGGATATTTTTCTTCAATTTCGTTAAATATGTTTTTTAGTTGAGTCAGGGTTTCCTGATAAGTGTTTCCAAGATTTCTTTGGATTAATTCGTGAACGACATGGTGTTCGTTACAGATATCTTCGAATCCCCGGATACGTCCATAGGTTGGAAGTGTATCTGGGAATATGGAATTGATGTGTAAAATAACATCACATTTATTGCGTATCAATAAGCTGGTTGCCTGAACACCACCCAGATAGTTGTCTGTAGACACGCTACAGACATGGTCACATTCCCGCTCAATCGTGACAACCGGGAGTTTATAAGAAGCAAGTTCTTCAGACGAAATGGTATTGCTTAAGACAATAAGTCCCTCAATCTTATAAGCCATCAGTTCATGAATATATTTTTCTTCAATCTCTTTTTTATTATTTCCAATGAATACAAGAAATTTATAATTATACTTTTCGTAAGTAGAAAGTAACTGGTTTAACATCTCAGAGTAATAGTGAAGATACAGGTTGGGGATGATAATTCCAACAAATTCACTTTTTCCATTAGCCAGTACTTTGGCGAGCTTATTTTCCTGGTATCCAAGGACATCCAGTGCATGAGCGATTTTTTCCTGATTTTCAAGAGTCAGAGAATCCGGATTATTAAAATATCTGGAAATGGTAGTTTTTGAAAAGCCTGTATAAGCGGCTATATCTGCAAAAGTTACTTTTTTCTGTTTCATGTAAATCCTCTTCCTTATAATGTATATTATCAGTATAGCAAGTGCATTGAAAAAAATCAAACAAAAAATAACTAGTTAAGTAACCGGTAACTTTTTCTTTGAAATCTATTGACAAGTAAGATCCTGGATAGTATTATGAATATATAAAGTAACCGGTTACTTAACTGGTTACGCAATCGTGAATCTGAAAGGAGAAAGCTATGAAGAAACGAACAGTAGGGGTACTGCTGGCAGCATTCTTTGCAATGGCATTGACGGGGTGTGGAGATAAACAGCCGCAACCAGGAGAAGTAAAGGGATATGACAAAGGCGAAGAATATCTTTCTATCTGGGTACATTCAATCGAAGACACAGAAGAAGGACAGTGCTACAGGAAATCTGTAGATGCATTTAATAAGAAATATGATGGAAAATATTTTGCAGATATTGAATTTATTCCACGAAATGACAGTGGTGGAGGCTATTCGGATAAGATCAATGCATCCGTGATGTCAGGAGATCTGCCGGATGTGCTTACTGTTGATGGCCCTAATATAGCGGCATATGCAGAGAACGGAATTATCCAGCCGCTTGCAAAATTAACAGACGAAGAAAAGAGCGTGTATCTGGATTCCATTATTCAGCAGGGAACGTATAATAACAAGCTCTATGCGCTTGGAGCAATGGAATCCAGTGTGGGACTTTATTATAACAAAGATATTCTCGCAGAAGCAGGTGTAGAAGTTCCAGATGCAGATCACCCATGGACATGGAGTGAATTCACAGAGGTGTTAAAGAAAGTACAGCCGGTAGTAGAGAAGAAAAAAGGTTATGCGCTGGATATGACTTTCCCGACAGGAGAAGCTACGATTTATTATTATGCACCGTTTTTCTGGTCAAATGGCGGTGACTTTGTAAGTAAAGATGGACTGAAGGTGAACGGTGTATTCAATTCAAAAGAGAATCTGGAAACAGTGAATTATTTTAAATCGTTTTTGGATAATGGATATATGTCTAAAGTACAGATCACAGACCTGTTCGAAAGCGGAAGAGCAGCATTTAAGTTCGACGGGGCATGGGAAGTAAATACAATCTATAATAACTATCCGGATGTAAACCTTGGAGTTGCACCATATGTAGTATCCGATAACTGGGATGGCGGAAGATATACACCAACCGGTTCCTGGGCATTTGCGGCATCATCAAAGACGAAGAAACTAAAAGGTGCGACAAAGCTGGTACAGTGGATGAGTGGTGTAGAAAGTGGAAAGCGTCTGTGGGATGAAAGTAAGAGTTTCCCATCTACATATGAAGCGTTTGAGAGCAGTCCGATTTTTGAAGAAGATGAGAATTATAAAGCTTTATATCATCAGCTGAGTAAATATGGACATCCAAGATCAAAAACACCTGTATATCCACAGGTTAGTGCATCGGTACAGGAAGTATTGGAAAATTCGGTACTTACCGATAATGATGCGAAGACAGAACTGGATAAATCTGTAGAAAGGATTAACGCAAAATTAAAGCGTTATGTGATGAAATAATGAAGAAAAGAACAGAATCCATTATGGGAATGGCGTTTTTTGGACCGGCACTTGTGTTACTTACGATATTTTTATTCCTGCCGATGATCCTGACATTGATTTTCAGTTTTACTGATTTCTTTGCTTTAAATCCGGGACTGACGCATTTTGTCGGACTGGACAACTATATTCAGATTTTTAAAGATGATGTGTTTTCACAGGCATTTTTTAATACCGTAAAGTTTGTGATCATTATTGTTCCGCTGCAGGGAATTGGAGCGCTTGTGCTGGCACTTCTGATTAATAAAGTAACGCATTGTAAGAAGTATTTCAAAGTAGCATTCTTTGTTCCGGTGGTCATGTCACTTGCTGTTGTGTCAACACTGTGGATCCAGATCTACAGCCCGGAAGGAATTATGAATGCAATCCTTTCTTTCTTTGGAATTGATGCACAGCCATTCATCAACAGTGCCAGTCAGGCACTTCCATCCATCGCGATCATGAGTGCATGGCAGGGAATGGGATATCAGATGATCATCTTCCTGGGAGGAATCCAGGCAATCAATCCGGCACTTTATGAAGCGGCCGAGATGGACCATGCAACACCGTGGCAGAAATTCAAGGACATTACCCTGCCGGAATTGAAACCATTGTGTGTGTTCGTTTTAATTACGATTACGATCGGAGCATTCCGTATGTTGGTACAGCCAATGGTTATGACCGGAGGAGGACCATCGAATTCAACGTATACGGTTGTGTATGATATATATGAAACAGGTACTGTTAACTGGGAAATTGGACTGGCATCTACAATGGCTATTGTATTCGCATTCTTTGTAATGATACTGACCGTGATCCAGACAATCGCAACAAGAGATAAGGAGGATCAGAATGTTAACAAAAAAGCAAAAAAGAAATAATTGGATACTGACGGTCGTACTTCTGATCGTATCATTGTTGTTCCTGTTCCCGGTTATCTGGATGCTGGCAAACTCATTCAAACCAGACGCGGCAATCACTGCTGATATGAACAGTATGGCGGCATTCATTCCACCGGCATTGAACGGCAATTTCTTTGAAAATTATGTATCTGTATTAACAAATACAGGATTTGTACGATATATGTGTAATACCTTGTTCTATGCAGCAATATTGATCGTACTTGGTGTAATTGTAAATGGACTGGCAGGATATGCATTGGCTAAGATTAATTTTCCATTCAGAGAACGCTGGCTTCTGATCATTATGCTTCTGATGATCGTACCGATGGAGACGATCATTACGATACATTTCCTGATCATTGCAAAACTTGGACTTCTGAATACGGTGCTTGGATATGTACTTCCAATGATCGTGAATCCGTTTAACATTTTCCTGTTCCGTCAGGTATTCCTGGGACTTCCGGATGATGTATATGAGGCAGCACAGTTAGATCACTGTGGACCGGTAAAATACTTTTTTACTATGGTTCTTCCAATGTCAAAGAGTGTAGTGGCAACGGTTAGTGTATTTACATTCCTGAATGTATGGAATGATTATCTGTGGCCGTCACTTGTATTTACATCCAGTGATCTTCTGACAGCACAGATTGGTCTGAATGCGATTACATCAAATGATAACACAACAACAGGACAGACCCTTGCAGTTATCACAATGGTAACAATTCCGGTCATTATTATCTATTCACTCTTCTCAAAACAGATCGTAGAGGGTGTAATATCAACAGGTTCCAAGGAGGGCTAAAAGATGAGCTTTATCGAATTTAAAAATATATGTAAAAAATATGCAGGAAACGATAAGAATTCCGTGACAGACTTTAACTTAGATATAGAAGAAAAAGAATTTATCGCATTTGTCGGACCATCCGGATGTGGTAAATCCACAACACTCCGAATGATCGCAGGATTTGAAGAGATTACAAGTGGAGACCTTTTTATTGATGGAAAACGTGTGAATGAGGTTGCACCGGCGGATCGAGGAATCTCTATGGTGTTCCAGAACTATGCACTGTATCCACATATGACGGTAGAAAAAAATATTTCTTATGGATTGAAGAACATGAAGGTTCCGGCAGATGAGATCAAGAAAAAAGTAGACTGGGCAATTGATATCCTGGGACTCGAAGAATATCGTTACCGTAAGCCTAAGAATTTATCAGGTGGACAAAGACAGAGAGTGGCACTTGGAAGAGCGATTGTAAAAGACCAGAAAGTCTTTCTGATGGATGAGCCACTTTCTAACCTAGATGCAAAACTGCGTGTCAGCATGAGAAATGAGATCAGTAAGTTACACAGAAATCTTGGAAGTACAACCATCTATGTCACGCATGACCAGGTAGAAGCCATGACAATGGCAGACCGCATAGTAATCATGAAAGATGGAGTGATCCAGCAGGTTGGTAAACCAATGGATCTGTATGAGCATCCGGTGAATAAATTTGTTGCGGGATTTATAGGATCTCCGCAGATGAATTTTTATGATGTGAAAGTAGACGGAAAGAAATTGATATTTGCAGATGGCAATACAGTGGAACTTCCGGAAGCAATTGCAAAACGTATTGCAGGATATTCAGAAGTTATCATGGGAATCAGAGGAGAAGATATCAAGTTCGATATAACTAATCTGGATGTTTATGGAAGTCATCAGAAAGCAGTTATTGACAATACGGAGATTATGGGAAATGAGAATAATCTGTATTTTGACTTCGGAGGAAGCGTAACGATTGCAAGAGTATCAAAATATGAAGTAAGCCAGGTGGGAGATGAGGTGGAATTTACCTTTATGCCACATAAGATGCATTTCTTTGATAAGGAAACAGAGCAGGTAATCGGAGCAGAATGATTTAGAATAGAAGAGGAAGAACGTATGCTTGAAAAAGCCAATGAATATATCAGACAGAATTACATAGATGAAAAAGAAAAACCATTATTCCATGTGACACCGGAAACAGGATGGATGAATGACCCGAATGGTTTCTCTGTATACCAGGGAAAAGTACATTTGTTCTATCAGTTCTATCCATATAAAACAGAATGGGGACCGATGCACTGGGGGCATCAGGTGACCGAAGATCTGCTAAAATGGGAAGCATATCCGGTAGCTATGGCACCTGATCAGGATTATGATCACATAGGATGTTTCTCGGGAAGTGCAGTAGAAGCTGATGGAAAGCATGTGCTGCTTTATACAGGAGTAAGCCAGAAAGACGGAAAAGAAATCCAGAATCAGTGTATTGCCATTGGAGATGGGAAGACTTATGAAAAATGGCAGGATAATCCAGTTATAAAAGGAGATATCATGCCGGAGAAATTTGGCAGAAAAGACTTCCGTGATCCGAAAATATGGAAAAAGGATGGCAGATATTATTGCGTTGTAGGCAATCGCTATGAGGAAAATTGTGGGCAAATAGTCTTATTTAGCAGTGCGGACTATAAAAACTGGCGGTATGAAAAAGTCCTTTTGAGAAATGACGGAAAGAATGGAGATATGTTAGAGTGTCCGGATTATCTGGAAGTAGACGGGTATCCTGTAATCATTTGTTCTCCGCAGAATATGCATGCTCAAAAGTACGAATTTCATAACGGTCATAATTCCATTTATATTATTGGAGATGCAGAAAAAGAAATATCGGATTTTGCATGGGAGAAAAAGAGAAGCCTAGATTATGGACTGGACTTTTATGCACCACAGACAACAGAGCTTCCGGATGGCAGGCGGATCATGGTCGCATGGATGAAGTCGTGGGATGCACGTGTCATGACAAAAGGACAGAAATGGCAGGGAATGATGACACTCCCAAGAGAATTAAAAATCAAAGATGGGAAAATCTGGCAAAGTCCGGTGAGAGAACTGGAAAAGTATAAGAAAAATCCAATCATCTATACAGAACAGAAAATTAGCGGACAGATGTCTTTGGATGGTATCAATGGCCGGGTGATTGACATGACGGTAGAACTTATGAATGTAGAAGGCCGGGAGTTCAAGGTAGATGTGGCACATAATGAAGAATATACAACAACATTTACATATTATCCGGAAAAACATCAGATTGAAATTGACCGGACCTACAGTGGTGTAAATGCAGATGTTGTCTGTGTGAGAAAGATAGAAATTGCGGAAAAACATCATGCGCCGAAACTACATTTTATCATGGACAGATATTCTGTAGAATTATTTATTAATGATGGAGAGCAGACGGCAAGTGTGGTCATTCCTACGCCATTGGAAGCAAATGAAATTATATTTACTAGTGATGAAGCGGCAACCGTTAATATTGAAAAATATGAGATAACATTTAATTAGAAGAGATAGTTTCTCATTCACCGATTGATGTCCCTGTGCATATTTTAATACAGATAGAACCGCCAAGGAGCAATCAGGATTATGGAGAACAAATTACCGTTCTATATGGCTTATCCGGTTCCGCTGCTGTATAATGATGACCGGAATGCGAGAAGAGACTATGACTATATGAAAAGCATTTACCCGGATACGGCGAAGAGAGTACTTCCTTATATGGAAGAGGAATGTGACAGAATGGAATATGACGGAAGCATGATGTATGATGAATATCCGGACCGTCTGCAGCTTCGTCTGATGTGCCGCAGGATCTATGATAAGGCGGAGAAGGAAGAAGAGAACCCGGGTGCCTGGCTTATGGATCTGATCGAGGTTATGACATATCAGGAACTTTGCAGGAGACGTGTGGAACATAGAGAGATACGTAAAAAAATATATTGATCTACAAGAGGGCATCTGGAAAAAAACTTCCACTTCGCCCTCTTGTGTGTTATACTGTGCGGTGATAAATGAATGTTTTCAGATGAAAAAGTCAGAACATGACATACAGGAGGACACATCATGGCAGATAATAACATTATTTTTATCGGAATGCCGGCAGTCGGGAAAAGTACAGTTGGTGTGGTAATTGCAAAGAGACTGGGATACAAATTTGTAGACACAGATATTCTGATTCAGGAATCAGAAGGGAAACTTCTGAAAGATATTATTGCTGACGTTGGACCGGATGGCTTCCTGAAAGTAGAAGACAGGGTAAATGCACAGGTGAAAGCGGAACGTACCGTTATCTCGCCAGGAGGCAGCGTAGTATATTGTGAAAATGCGATGAAACATTATAAAGAAATCGGCAAAGTCGTATATTTACAGGCATCCTTTGAGACAATAAACAGCAGACTTAAAAATGCCAAAGGCCGTGGAGTGGTATTGCGTGACGGACAGACGCTCAAAGATCTGTATGATGAAAGAGTAAAGCTTTTTGAAAAGTATGCAGATATTACAGTGTGTGAAGATGATCAGAAGCTGGAAGATACAATTGAATCGGTATTAGATGCATTAGGGGAGTAAAAGTGCACAAGTATAGATAGAACAATTGGAATATGTTACAATAAAATTACATAACTGTAAAAAATATTTTACAATTGGAAAATTTGTGCTATAATAGGCGCGAACCCTTTTTAGGGGTTATATTGTGATGCAGAAATTTATGCACGAATTTTAGAAAAATTAGATTTAGAGATATTTAGAATTAGATAATTGAAACAGATTTGCAGAAAGATAGAATAGCAGATTAAGAATAGATTTATTGTAGATAGAGATTTATATAAATATTAATGAGGTGTAATTGATGGAACAGTATATTATTAAGGGCGGTCATCCGCTTGTGGGAGAAGTGGAAATCGGTGGTGCGAAGAATGCAGCACTTGCAATTCTTGCGGCAGCAATCATGACAGATGAAACTGTATTGATCGATAACTTACCGGATGTAAATGACATTAACGTACTGATTGACGCAATCGAGGGGATTGGAGCACAGGTACATCGTGTTGACCGTCATACAGTGAAGATTAACGGAGCCAGCATTAAGAATGTAGATATCGAGTATGATTACATTAAGAAAATCCGTGCTTCGTACTATCTTCTCGGAGCATTACTTGGAAAGTACAGACGTGCCGAAGTTGCACTTCCAGGAGGATGCAATATCGGAAGCAGACCAATTGACCAGCATCTCAAAGGATTCCGTGCACTTGGTGCAGATGTAGATATCGAACATGGCAAGATTGTTGCAGAAGCAGACCGTCTTGTTGGAAAACATATTTATTTTGACGTTGTAAGTGTTGGAGCAACCATCAATGTTATGATGGCAGCAGCTATGGCAGAAGGACTTACCATTCTGGAAAATGTTGCGAAAGAGCCGCACGTTGTAGACGTTGCAAACTTCCTGAACAGCATGGGAGCCAACATCAGAGGAGCAGGTACAGACGTGATCAAGATCCGTGGTGTACAGCGTCTCCACAGCACAGAATATTCTGTGATCCCGGATCAGATTGAAGCAGGAACATTCATGTTCGCAGCAGCAGCTACCAGGGGAGATGTAACGGTACTAAATGTTATTCCGAAGCATTTGGAAGCTACGATCGCAAAACTGGTAGAAATCGGCTGTGAAGTGGAAGAATTCGACGATGCTGTACGTGTCGTATCAAAGGGAGATCTTACAAGCACACATGTGAAGACCCTTCCGTATCCTGGATTCCCGACAGATATGCAGCCGCAGATCGGCGTGACACTGGCCTTATGTAAGGGGACAAGTATCATTACAGAGAGTATTTTTGAAAACCGTTTCAAATATCTGGATGAGCTTGCAAGAATGGGAGCCAATGTAAAGGTAGAAGGCAATTCCGCAACGATCGAAGGCGTGGCAGAATTCTCCGGAGCAAGAGTAAGTGCACCGGATCTTCGTGCAGGAGCCGCACTTTGCATCGCGGGTCTTGCAGCGGATGGAATCACAATTGTAGATGACATCGTATATATCCAGAGAGGATATGAAAGATTCGAAGAGAAACTTCGCAGCATTGGTGGAATCATCGAAAGAGTAGATTCTGAAAAAGCGATTCAGAAGTTCAAATTAAAAGTAGGCTAGATGATACATTTTCTTATATATGTCTATTGACAGTACAGGGAAAATAGAGTAAAGTCTTAGTCGTATCAAAAATAACTTAATAAAAGCAAACTTTCTCTTATTCAGAGCAGTGGAGATACAAAGGATCTGTGAAACTGCGGCAACCCCATTGTAGGAAGGTGCCAGCCTGAGCGAGTGATCGAACAATAAGAGGATTGGTTTATGAAGATATCAAACCGTCCACTTATATAAGTGGACGGTTTTTAAAACGCCATGCGTTCGGAAGA